>SDBT01014509.1_pt1 | contig 12560 bp, 11 predicted proteins | sample 2277101 | NCBI WGS metagenome assembly SDBT01 (sample SAMN10404973, study PRJNA504765) | marine sediment metagenome | isolation source: marine sediment core GS10_PC15, 103 cmbsf | place: Arctic Ocean: Southern Knipovich Ridge | collected 2010
CGCCGGTCCCGACTGACACGCCGGTCCCGACGTCGACTGATACACCGGTGCCGACCAACACGACGGTTCCGACGGATGCTCCGGACGTGACGCCTACGGCTGAGCCGCCGGTGGTACTGCTCAAGGCCGCTACATCGTCTGAGGCCCCGGTCGTACTGGGTCTGCCGCAGACGGGACGGACACTCGCCGACGACACTAGGGGGATGTGGCACTACTCGCTGTTGCTGCTTGGTGTGGCTCTGATCGTTTCCAGCGCCTACTTCGGCTACCGCGCGGTTAGGGCCGGTTTACCTAGGAGCGACGGATAGCATAGAATTAGGGTATGCAGCTAGATAAGTCAATCCAGCGCTCGTGGGATAACATCCTACGCGGCCACGAAGTGCAGGGTCTCCGGAACACAGCGGGGACCCTGCTCTCTGTTCCTGAGGAGTACGGAAACCTCCGGATCCTCAACAAGGCAGACTTCGTCAACAAGCAGGAGCTGTTTCTGCCTCAGGGCTCCGAGACCAAGCAGAGGCCGGAACTGCCGGAGATGATCGTCGGCGGCTACGCTTCGCCCCAGGTGGTCGACAAGGAGAAGCACCTCATCACCAAGGAGGCGATGCAGGCGGACCTTCCGCGCTTCCTGGCCCACCCCCACTACCGCAACGTCATGGTCGTACACACCAACATCCAGGTAGGCGAGGTCCTGCCCGAGTGGACGCACCCAGGAACCGGCGAGGTCTACAAGACGAAGGTCGACGAGGTTGGGCTCTTCGCGGTGGTGAAGATCCGCACCGACCCGTTCCGACCGGCCATCGTGGACCAGGTCATCAAGGACATCGACTCCGGCGAGCTGGCAGCGTTCAGCATCTCGGGGGACGCGCCTTACGAGAGCCGGAAGTACCAGTGTGCCGACGGTACCTGCTTCTGGGTCATCAACGAGATCGAGCACTACGAGATCACGCTCTGTCAGAAGGGGGTCAACCAGGATGCCAAGTACGCAATCCTCAGCAAGGCGGCGTACTGCCAAGACGGCGCGTGCCCGCTCCCGCTCCCCACGGAACGGATCACCGTCAGAACGATCAGGTCTGCGGTTGCGAAAGCTTCGGTCTACGACGCGGGCGGCGGGGACGAGGCAACGGCGGGGTCGATAGACCTCGGAGCGGAGGCACCGAAGCCCCCGAGCTACGCGGGCAATCCCGGACAGCCGGACGGCGGCGCGGGGACAGGGGCCACCGGTAACATGCAGGGCGGTAACGAGGGAGCGGACGTTGGGGAGCGGGCGGGAGGCACCGCTAAGACCCTGGACGACCGCACACCCCCGGACCACGCTAACGGGCAGGGACCGAGCACCGCGGACGAGCTCTTCGCAGAGGACGAGCAGGGCCGACCGGACGAGCATCGGCGAGCGGTGGAGTTTCTGTGGCAGCACGGTCTGGCCTACGTGGCGGGATCGCATAAGAGCCGATCGGCGAAGATGTCGATGAGCGAGGGCGACGTAAGCATCGAGCTGAACGACGGACGCGCGGTGAGCAGCGGCAAGTACTCGGCGGACCAGGTCAACGACGCGGTACAGCGTGTGATGAAGTTCGTGCAGACCGGCGGGGCGGAGCACGGGCCTATGGATCTACACGACACGCCGAAGTCCAAGCACAAGGAGCACATGCCCTCGACGTCGGCGGCCCCGGGTCTTCAGTCCCACGGGCTCAAGGGACAGAAGCACAGGCACAACAGCTGGGGACACGAGCACGAGGGTGGCCGGCACGGCCCGATGGGTTCCGACTACAAGATGCCCGAGGTGACCCCGGATCCGGAGTACGACGAGGACGCTGTCTTCGGGGCCTACGATGACGGGGCCGAGGCGGTCGGGATGTACGTACAGATGCGGCGCTTGGTCGATCAGGGTAAGGAGCACCTCCGCCCGAAGCTGGAGGCGGCTGAGCAGAAGTACCGTGAGGCGAGTAAGCGGGTGACTGAGTTGGATCCCGAGGGACAGTTTGCAGCCAGCCCCGGCCACCCGAAGGAGCTTGGCTGGAACCGTGACGGCTCGGGCGAGGAGAAGTCGTCGCCCCTGAGTCAGCCGGGAGTAGGCGGCAGCCACCGGTTGGACATCGGTGCGCAGTCCGGCCCGGGACCGAAGACCCGCAGCAAGAGCGGTAACGTGAGTGATCCCGTCTTCGACGAGTTGCAGCTTCCGACCGGTGGGCCGGAGGACATGGAAAAGCATGAGGACAGTCAGGGTTCGACCGACCACCACCAGGGCGGGGGTGGACAGGGAGGCTCCGAGGTAAAGCCCGACGTTCTTTCCTACCTACAGTACGGGGCGTCTCAGACCGCGGATGAGGCCAGACAATCCGGGAGTGCAGAGAAGCAGGGGCATGCTGATCGACTGCAGCGGGTGGTCGATGACTACCGCGCTGGCAACTTGGATCCGGAGGAGGCTGCCAAGTACGAGAGGCAGATGCAGCAGTTTGATTCGGCCGGACGCGAGCCGGTATGGAAGCATGAGGAGCAGAAGGCTACGGACGTGCTACCGGGAATCGTATCCTCGCCGCACAGCCGGAACCCAGGGACGATCACCCAGGCAGAGACCTGCCAGCACGGTTGTTTCGCTACGGTCCAGGACGTCGAGGAGCTGGAACAGCAGCAGCCCCCGCAGCCTGGCATGGTATCCAAGGCCGTTGTAAACAAGGGCGGGGAGCAGTCGTTCGGCCCTGGAGACATCGAGGCCGACCTTGATAGGGACGAAGAGACCGAGGAGAAGTCACTGACCATCACCGGGACGGCTGCGGCGGAGACCGACGGGCTCAACGTGCGAAAGTCTGCCGAGGTACATCCGCACGGTCGCAGCTATGCGAAGTCTGACGACGATGAGGCGTTCCCCTGGGTCCGCAAGTTCGCCAAGAACTGTGCCCTCTGTGAGACGGAGCGGGTGCTCGAGAGAGCGCTCGACGTGAGGGAGTGGCGATCTACGGCATCGTCCGACCTCCGGCTGATGAGCCGCTTCACCCTGGAGGCGCTGAAGAACGACGGCAGCATGAGCTACACCTCGGGTAGGTGGTTCGCGTTCGGCACGGCCGAGGGTGGACTGCTCCGGAAGGACCTGGCGGTCGAGCTCGGCTCCCTGGTCTCGATGGTTGGAAAGCACGCACTGGAGATCGGGCAGACCGAACTGTGGACCGCTGCCTACATGGCACGGGGCCAGGTGGACAAGCTTACCCCGATGACGGGACAGGGTGCCTTCGGAATTATGGAGTCCCTGGTCACTCGCCTCTGCAGGGCGGGACGGATAGACATCGCTTCGGACATGTCAGGGAACCTACTGGCGGGGACCCTGGAGAAGGGATACAGCTTCGGCTGGTACGGCAATGCTCAGCGGACGCTAGCTCGAGCGGCGAGTACTCTACGCCAGCAGGAAGCTGATGCCCCAGCGGACATGAGAACCGCGCTTGGGGCTATCCTGGAGGACATCGACCAGCTCGAGGCTCAGCTCGGAGTTACCCGCGAGATGGAGAAGGGCACGATCCACGAGGAGGCGACCCAGTCGGAACTCGACGTGGCGCGTGAGGTCGCGAAGGATACCGAGATCAATGTGGCGGATGCCGACGACAAGCTCGCGGCTGTCGGGGCGCGGGACCCGGAAGCAGCGCTGTCGGCCGAGCCGGCTAGTGCCCTTAACGACCCGGCACAGCAGACCATGCCCGCTAACGTGGCTGTCCGAACGGGAGCCCCGGACTACGTGGCTCGGGCGGAGAAGAAGTTCGTTGACCTCAGGAACGGAAGCGACGTGCTGGCCACCATGGAGGATCCAGATAAGGATGACATCGAGGTGAACGAGGATCTGCTTCGGGCACTTCTTAGGGAAGGTACTCCAAGGGGCGACCTGCACGTGGTGGAGGACTAATGCAGACACCACCTGTATGCATCATGTCCCGTAAGATCGGCGGCATGCTCTTCGCTTGTCGTCTAGTTCGGATGCACTCCGAGTCACACGAGGACGGAACGGGCTGGCACTGGCGCGATATGGTCGCCTTTGCCTGGCGGGATAAGGAAGAATGAGCAAGTTCGGCGAGCTGATAGCAGGACAGCTGCACACCGCCTATGCCAAGGTGGCTGACGCGATCTTCTCGCTCGGCTACTTCGAGGACGTCGATCAGCGGAAGCTGGTAGGCAAGGCCATCGGCAACGCGCTCACGGTCTTTGAGGACGAGCTACGTCAGCTGGGGCTCTACGACATTGAGGTGGCAGACGACCACGCCGCGTCCGTCTTGGCCAAGTCGGTCGGTCGGTTGATCGACGGGATGGAGAGTCGGCTCGGTCGCCGGTTTACAAACGCAGAGGTGGCGCAGCTAACGAAGGGCATGGTTCGGAACAACCGTGTCGACCTGTCCGGAGACGTGGACCTCTGGGGAAGCGCCGGACGGACCGGGACGGACGTATCGGACGACACGAGTTCCGGCAAGCATCCACCGGTCCAGCAGATGAGTTATAATGGAGGTGGGGACGGTCACCCCGACTACGAGTACTCGCGGCCGCTCGAGGACGAGGACAGGCTGATGGACTTCGTAGGAAAGGCCTCGCTTGGGATGGACGATAACCAGGCGACGGGACAGGATGACCCAACGGTCTTTCACGACGGACCCACGGATGGGGACATTCCCTCGGAGGGGATGGTCGAGGCGGACACGAACTCGCCGACCGCATCGCCGCGGCAGGTTGCTAAGGAGAACATTGACCGGCCGGTAACCTTGGAGGTGTCGGACACGTTTGAGGACGGGCCGTCGGTACGGCCGAAGACGGAGAGCCCGCAGCGGCCGGAGCCGCGACTGGAGTCTGACGAACGAGGGGTGGAGCGGAATCCCCTGAACTTGAAGGTGGGATCGCAGGACGCGGTGACGATGGGTCAGCTCCACCGAACGATGTTTAAGAGGACACTGAGGGACAAGCGGTACGACCTCGCCGTTGTGGAGCGAGGCGAAGACGGCACGATGCGGATCCTAGAGGAGAGCCTACAATGAGCGCCCAGCGAGCACTGAGTAACGCCGAGATGATCAGCCTCGGCCTCGTCGAAGAGGCGGACGACCTGGACAAGCACAAGGACAGCCAGGGCAGCACCGAGCATCACCAGGGGGCCGCTCAGGGCGGTGAGGATGCTTCGTCCCTTACACCGGTCCGTCAGCCCAATATGATGTCTAGCCCTGAGGCACAGGTTTCATACCTGAGGGAGAAGCCGGTTGAGCAGTGGGACGAGGAGGATGACAATCTCGCTGTGTATGCAGCACAGCACGGATCTGAGGAGGCGCAGAGCCTGCACGAGAACTACGTGACCGGTGGGCAGGGTCCTATGTTTGATCCGGAAGATGAAGGTACCGGCGATGACTGGGGATCGCTTCCGTCGGCTGATCCCGCAACCGCTCAAGAGGAGTGGGGATCGTTGCCAGGCGGCGGTAACCGGAACGACCGCACACCGGACGGTCCAGAAGACTACGTTCCAACCGACGACGAGGTCATGGATCCGACCGAAGGGGCGGGCGGACCGCCAGAGGGAGACACGCTCGACACCCCTGAGGAACAGCAGAACACACCCCCTGGATATCAGCCGCAGGATCCTGGTGTGCTTGACTCTCCGAGCGAGCAGAACACGCCGCCTCCGGGCTACGACCCCAACGCTTTTGAGGGCGGTCCCGGCTCGCGGCCTAACGTCGAGCCCTTCGGTGAGGTGGACCCCGACTACGTCGACCCGATAGCAGACTCGGGACGTAAGATGCGCGAAAAGAAGGAGCGAGAAGCTCGTGAGGGCTACCAGTCCGGGGGACAGGACCCTGTTGGAGACGGTACAGAGGGCGAGGCCCCTCGAACCGCACCGAGGGGTGATCGCGGTTCTCCGTTTGAGGACGAGGAGGAACCGGATGATGGCGGTCTGGGTGGGGTCGTTGGGGCATATCCTAGTAGGAAGAGCGCGGGCGACACCGGCAGTTATGGTCAGCGGTCGTTGTCTCAGGTCGAGATGATTGTCCTCGGTCTGATCGAGGGAGACGAAGATGACAACTAGAGAAGACCTTCGCTCTGCTTCCCAGATCGCACTGGCCGACGCAGCCGTGGCCATCGTGGTTGCTAACCGGATGGTGAAGCATGAGGACAGCAAGGGTAGCACCGATCACCACGTCCGGGCTCATCCCGGGATGGCCGAGAGTGAAGGGCGACCGTCTCGTGGCCCCGCCTGGGGTAACGAAGAGGTGGGCGAGCAGCCGCATGAGGAACCCCTGCCACCCGGAACGGGAAGTCTAGCCCCTCACAACCGCGCGTATCTGATGGAGAGGTTGGAGAGTGTTGGGCTGGAGGAGACTCTCAGCGACTGGGCCAATGATGAGGTAGGGGGTTTCAGCGACTCCGAGGGCAAGGGTCTCGGTAATGTAGCGGTGGAGGAGCTGCCGGAGATGGCAAGTAAGTTTGCCGAAGAGACCGGGACCGACCAGGAGATGATTCAGACACTACTCGAGCGCTTCCACACGGAAGACACGGAGGACGTGGAGGGAGCCGAGGCTGAGGAGGACGAGCGAAGGGCAGACGATCCCAGCACGGAGATCGATACCGACGGGTGGAGCGACTCTGATTGGGAGGCTTACGAGGAGGCCACCGGGAACCAGGAGAAGAAGCCGCGACTAGGCTCGGAGCCGGTCGCGGACCCCAATGAACCGCAGGATGCCGCTCCCTCCGATCCCTACGGGATGGACTATTCCGATCCTCTTCGCAACGCGGTGACCAAGGCGACCGTGGAATCGACGGCTACGGTACTCGCGCTGCACCAGGACAGCCATGGATCGACCGATCACCATCAGGGCGGCGGCAAGCCTTCACCGCGCGGGGGTAAGGGTTACCGAGCCTATCGCGGTGAGCGGGGCCGAGAGCGGGGTTCTACGAGCCAAGACGACCCCTCACAGCAGAGCGGGGGCGAGGCATACGGTAATGAGCGGGCGGCTGAACGTGGGGGAAACTGGGGACCGGGAACTGAGGGACCGAGCAAGAAGATTGACCCGGCCGCGATGAAGGATGCCGTGAAGACGCTCGACGTCGGCTGGATGGACGCTTCGGACCAGGGCGAGCTCGTGGCGGAGCACCTCGGCATTGACCCGGAGGCATCGATCAAGTTCTTCGAGACGAGTCGTAACCGCCGAGAAGGTGCACGCAGCAGAGGGACGCCGAAGAATTACGTACACTATGACTGACTTCGACTATGAAGGAGAGCTCACTCTTGGACACCGGATTCCGGAGGCCATCTTGAATCAGATGTGTGTGACGCTGACCGGCCGGACGTGTGACGTGGAGTTCACGGGGGTGACCGAGTCAGCCAGGATTCCCACCGGTGAGTTGGGGGAGATCTTGATGCAGTGGCGGAGCGAGATACGGGCCCAGGCGATTGTCGCTTACCTTATAGAGTCCGCTGACGAGTTCGACGAGGCTGGCATGCCTACCCACACGCCGGCAGCCTCTCGGCGGCTGGAGAGGCTCGCTCCGATGCGAACCCCGGGCGGGTTGCTACGGGCCTCCCCGTACGCGGTAGGAGAGCTGGCTAGGGTTCGAGAAGCGGTTCCAGATTACGGAGATGTCGAAGATCACTGTCTGGCTTGTACCGTGGAGGTTGGGGAATGACAGTTCAGCAGAGGGCCCTGCTAAGTAAGCGGGACTTCGAAACCGAGCTCGACCTGATCCTTACCGAGGGGGTCGTAGAGAAGAACGGTTCTCCGGACGGCCAACAGATGGCGCTGGCGAGCGAACAGACCCGGCGGGTGATAGACCTGCTCGACAGGTTTCTCCTATCACGGGGAATACACGATGCGTAGGTGGCGGCGTGAGCGACCAGCGGTCTATAACCTTTAAGAAGTCGGAGCTCTGGGCTATGCAGGGGTTGGTCAAGCCCCTCGTACCCGACGGCGGCCAGACCGTTGTGGTGGTCGCGATGGTCAAGCTCAACGGAGAGCCGGTTCCAGCTCCACTAACCCTTCGGCAGAAGATCAACACGGGCCTGCTGGAGATGGCGGACGCCGAACCGTCTCCGGACCACGTGAATCTATTGCTTTCGGCGGAGGAGCTCTGGGTAGTCGACTCGGTTCTTAACCGGGAGATGGGGGACTGGGCGGAGTCACTGTTGATCAGGGTCTTCCGGGCGTTCGACTCGCTATCGATGGGGATCCCCCTTATGAGCGGCGACGAGTACGCGGACCGAGGGGCATTGGAAAACACCGACGGCAAGACCCTCGCTTAGGGGGTATCTTTAAGGCATAGGGTTGTTGTACAATGAAAGTGACAGCCTGAGAGGACAGGAGAAACGTGCAATGAGCGAAACACCACGCGACGACACACCGGACGAGACCTCTGACCTTTGCGACGAGTGCAAGCAGGTCAAGGGGCCGAATCACGAGCACATCTGCCCGGGATGCGGAGCCGTCTGCGGCCCGAGCGCATTGAACTACGGGGACGATGAGGATCCGAATCCGATCATCGTCTGCAACAAGTTCTGCCTGCACGAGTTTGACCCGGGTAACAAGCACCTGGTCCACATCTCCGAGGAGGTCTGGGAAGCGGGTCGGGAGAAGCGCCTGGTACAGCAGGAGATGAACAAGCTCAAGCAGCGGGCAGCGAAGGCGGGGGTACCATGGATCTAGGAGATAGGGTCGGAAGCGAGCAGGACTTGCAGGTGGCCGTGAAGCCCAGGACCATCAGCGAGTCGTTTTCTCACGGAACCGTCTGGAACCTGGAGAAGCGGGACTGCAGCATCGAGGAGTACATCACCGCTAACCTGTCGGAGGATCTGAGGATCTTCCAGAAGCTGGGCGCGGCCGGTGCGAGCGACGAGGAGGCTGCCGCGTTGACCGCGGCGCTTAAGGAAAAGTCCGACGAGCTGTTGCTGGCGTTCCACGCGGAGATCAAGCCTTACGAGGTCATCGACTTCGAGGGCAACATCCTGGTGACGGTCGGGATTGACCTACTGCTGGACCTGCTTGGCGGGGCCGGCGGACAGGTTCTCAACAACGCCAATGCCTTCCTGGGTGTGGGCGCTAGCGTCACCGCGGCGTCGGTCGGACAGGTCAAGCTCCAGGGCGGGGCCAGCCGGCTGAACAAGGCGATGAACGGTTCTTACCCGATTGTTGCTTCCCCGAAGGTCACCTACCAGTCTACGTTCGGCTCCTCCGAGGCCAACTGGACTTGGAACGAGGTCGGCACGTTTAACAACGTGGCCAACGACGTCGGCGAGATGCTCAACCGCAAGGTGCAGGCCCTGGGAACCAAGAGCTCGGGTGCTACCTGGACCCTGACCGAGGACATCACGTTTACCTAGGCCGGCACATCGGCAGGAGGTTTATTGGGGGCGGGAGCCCGGGCTGGCGCTCGGCCCGTCCTCAATTGTTATGCGAAAGGTTTACAAGCAGAAGGCGGGCGGCGGCTGCGCGCTGTGTCAACCGAACAAGCAGGGGTGGGAACCGCGACACACGGGTCCAGCCCTCCAGCGTCTCCGGTTGGACGACAAGGAGATGCGCGAGGCGGTGAGGAACTAATATGACGACTTTTAAGGGTGTACAGGATAGGGCGGTCGGTAACCTCAACGCGGACGTTGACAACTCGACCGGGACCTGGGTGCTACAGGGGGGACAGGGGGCATCCTTTCCCGACCCGACGGTCGCCAACTACTGGGTTACCTGTGAGAACGAGCAGGTGCTCGTCACGGGGCTAACCACGGACACCCTGACGGTCACTCGGGCACAGAACGGCACGTCCGGGGCAGCACACAGCGCGGCCGACGCGGTGGAGCTCAGGGTCGTAGCACAGCAGGTGAAGGACATCCACACCGCCATCGTTACCCTGGAGGGTCAGGTCGGAAACGTGGATACTCACCTGGTCCATGACTTCCCCGGGATGGCTATCGTCGTGATCGACGGTACGGCCCTGCTGACTACGGTCGGACTGACCGGTCGGTTCCGACTGTCGCACCGGCTCACCTTCACGAAGCTCAGCTACATCGTCGGCAACCCCGGCTCCGCCAATGCTATCCTCTCGATAGGGATCTTCTCTCAGGATGGGCAGACCCAGTATATGGACGAGGACGACGCGGTGGCTGACGGGAACGGACCGCAGACCTTTACGTTCTCCGCGGTCACCCTTCCGCCCGGGGACTACTACGTCATGGTCACCCTGTCGTCCGGGACCACCGGTCCCCAGCTGAAGATGTGGGATGACGCTGCGCAGGACCTTATCACCACCAACTCCCCGGCGAGCGAGCCGGTCTACGAGGGTACCTACGTGGTTACGGCTGGCGCGATTCCGGCGACGTTTGACCCTGACGCGGACCTCACGGCGGCGGTGGAGAAGACCCTCTTCCTTCGAATGGACGGTAGTTAACCTCTAATGGCTAGCGGCGTTCCGCTGATCGGTCTTCAGGCGGGGGCGGCCACGTTTGCCAATGCCAGTGGCGGGGATCTCCTCGCTGGGGCTTTGGTCGTGCGGGACCCAGCGTCCAACAGCAGCTTTACGACCACCACCTCCGCGGGGGACGTCGAGTTCCTCGGGGTCCTCATCGATGCCATCACGAACGGCAACAGCGGTCGCGTCCTCCTTGACGGGATCATCACTATGGACGTGTCCGGGGCCGTTACCCGCGGACAGTTCCTCAAGACGAGCACCCTGGCCGGTTCGGCCATCGCTACCAGCATCTACGAGCTGGGGGTCTTCGGCGTGGCGCTCGACGCTTCGGCGGCGGGCCAGGTCAAGGCCCTGGTCTTCAGGGTGGAGCGGTCCTCCGGCGCGATCCCACACGCGCTCTTCGCAGACCACAACGTCTCGCTCAAGGTCACCGACGCGGGCGGCACGACGGTCGACTTCGAGGCTGGGCAGCTCTGGGTGGGGGAGGCATTCTACAGCGTCAGCTCCGGCTCGATCGGCGTGACCAACAACGATACCACCTACGTATTTGTCAACAGCTCGGGAGTGGTCGCGGTAAACCTCACGGGCTTCCCGAACGATGCCGCGCCTCTGGCTGAGGTGGTGGCTTCCGGCGGGAGCATCTCGGCCATCAACGATAGGCGCTCGTACCACTGGGCGGGTCCGTTCCAAGAGGCGGACAACGTGGGCCTGCCCCTGATAGCCACCCCGACCTTTACCAATGTCGAGGACCTGAACACAGTCTTCCACTCGGCCGGGTGGATCACGGGCGGGATCATTACGGACGCGGGAGGTGCGACCATCAACGTGGCGGCCGGTACCGGGGCGATCCGCTCGTCCGACAGTCCAACCGCGCAGCTGCTGTTCTTCGACTTCGCCGCTGTCTCGGGCCAGGCCATCACGGCCGACAGCATCCGCTACATCGGGGTGGAGTACAACGGGGGATCCCCTCAGGTGGTGATACGAACCACTCTGAACTTCGACAACAACACGGACTTCATCCTCGGCACGGTCGTCAACGAGGGCGGTGCCCTGCATGTCCAGAACGCGCCGTGGCGGATCGGAGATCACGCTGGGGCCATGATTGCTCGCTCTAGGGGTACAATGCCAATTGCTCGTGACAAGGTGATCGGCGGCCTCATGTTCTCTGAGACGGGAACGCGAAACGTGGTGGTAACGGCCGGTGCCCTCTGGCACGGTTTGACCAAGTTCACTATCGCCGCCCTTGACACCACCCCGGCTGGCGACACTTTCGATACCTACTCGTCCGCCGGACAGGAAGCTACAGGGGTAGCCGCGTGGCCCAATGAACAGTTTGACAACGCCGGTACCCTGACCACGCTGACCAACAACCGGTGGGCTAACCTCTGGTGGTACTTGGAGCTGGACGGTGAGCTGGTCATGGTGTACGGCACCGCCCAGTATGTGACCGAGGCCCAGGCCGACCAAGAGTCACCACCCGCTGTCCTGCCTAATAGGCTCCAGGTGGGTGGAACCATCGCGGCGAGGTTTGTCTTCCAGAAGTCCGCGGCCACGGCCGCTGAGATACTCACAGCTTTCCAGGTGCAGTTCAACACCCTTGGGGTCACCGACCACGGTAACCTAGCAGGGACAGGGGACGATGACCACCTGATCTACGCTCTGCTCGCGGGTCGCGCGGGTAGCCAGGTTCTCATCGGCGGGACAGCGTCGGGCGAGGACCTCACGCTCCAGAGCACGGCGCACGCTACTCGTGGTTCGGTCTTCCTTGGCTCGTCTGCCCAGTTCGAGCTCGACGAGGTTACCGGTCAGCTGAAGCTTCCGGTGACGGGCAGTACCGGCGGCCTGCTGATTGGAGCGGTACCGCTGTTCCAGTCGGCCGCGAACTTCCTTACGATGTCCGGCGGCGGGCTGATACTCGGTGCCGCTACGGTCCTACCGGGTGATTTGATTCTATACGGGTCCCCGAGCCCCAGCGCCGAGGGCGGGCAGATTGCCATTTGGTTGGCCGAGGATGAGATACCCGGTGCGTTTGACTCATGGAACCTAGACGTGCAGGCCGATGACCTGCGGTGGTTCCAGTCCAGTGGGCAGATTGCCATGCTGTTCAAGGGACATGCCACAACGCCGACTATCGAGATCGTCAACTCCCTGGCGGTGAAGGG
>SDBT01014510.1_pt1 | contig 12560 bp, 12 predicted proteins | sample 2277101 | NCBI WGS metagenome assembly SDBT01 (sample SAMN10404973, study PRJNA504765) | marine sediment metagenome | isolation source: marine sediment core GS10_PC15, 103 cmbsf | place: Arctic Ocean: Southern Knipovich Ridge | collected 2010
GAAGCAGTAATGATCAAAACCAGCATCACCGGTATGGTCAGGTAGTGGAGAATCAGCCAGAGAATAATGGCAACAAGCGCGAGCGGGATCAGGAGAATCAGGAAGACCAGGATATAGCCGCAGGAAAGGATTAGGCTTGAGATCGCGAGCAGGATATGGATGATAATCGTGGGGATCAGGTTTTGGGTCAAGAGCTTATAGGATGCGGCAATAGAGGAAGCGAGCCCTTTGTCTTCTAAAACAATTAGGATTACTCCGTACCTTAAAACAAAAAGAGCGACCATAATCAGAATAAATGCAATCAGGCCGCCAACAAAAGCCAAGATAATTGAGGTCAAGATTTTTGCTTTGAAGACAAGCAGGCCGACAGAAGGACCCAGGAAGACAGCGATAATTACTATTATTGCTAAACCAAAGAGGAAATCAATACTTAAAGTCCGCCAGAAAAATTTAGAGCCAACTTTAAGACTTTCGCGGACATTGAGTTTCTGCTTCTTTTTGGTTACTACCTGGTTGACCGCGCAGATTAAGCCTGCTTGAGAAAGACAACCCAGGATTACAAAAACAAGGATGATCAGAGTTAAAGCGAAAGCTCCGATAGCTATCCGGAGCGGATGTCCTGCAAAGAAATCAAGAACGCTAGACAGAAACCCCTTGAGGTCTAGATTGACCAGGGAGGAATCTTGAATATTAATTCTGAAGCGGGGCGAGAGGTTATTCAAGAGCATTATTCCGGCGCTAAAAAAACCTAAAACCCAGAGATATTTGTGATACCAGACTATTTTAAGGGATTTTAAGACAGTGTTAAGATAATCTATTTTTGTTTGCATGAGCAGATAGGGGTTCGACTTTGTTTTTTATTTTTTTGGCTGGCTTTTTATCCTTTTTTGTTCTCAAGCGGGCCGGCCCCATTAGCTTTTCAAAGGCTTCCCGTTCAATCGTTTCCTCGCTGATCAGTTTTTGGGCAATCAGTTCTAATTTGCCGCCTTTTTTCTCAATCACTTCTTTCGCTTTTTTTAGGGCTTCGGCAATAAAACGTTTCACTTCTTCGTCAATTTCGCTCGCCACTTTTTCGCCATAATTGCGGTGTTCAGAAATAGTCCGGCCTAAAAAAACCAATTCATCTTTTTCACCAAAGGTCATTGGGCCTAAAGCTTCACTCATCCCGTATTCAGTGACCAGTTTGCGGGCGAGCTGGGTCGCTTCTTGAAGGTCATTGGTCGCGCCGGTTGTTAATTCGTTAAATATCTTTTTTTCGGCAGCATGGCCGGCTAAAAGCACGGCCAGTTCATCCAAAAATTCTGATTTAGTATGCAGTTTTTTGTCTTCTAAAGGCAACTTCAGGGTATAGCCAGCGACGCGGCCGCGGGCGACAATAGAGATTTTGTGTACAGGGTCAGCATGAGGCAGGGTATGGGCAACCAGGGCGTGGCCTGCTTCGTGATAGGCCGTGATTTTTTTCTCTTTTTTTGATAGCAGATGACTTTTGCGCTCTGGTCCTAAAAGCACCTTTTCAATCGCGGATAAGAAGTCTTTTTGGCCCACTCTTTTTTTGTTTTTGCGGGCAGCCGCGATTGCCGCTTCATTAACCAGATTAGCGAGATCAGCGCCAGAGAAGCCAGGCGTCCTTTCCGCCATTTCGCGCAGGTTCACATCAGACAAAAGTGGTTTTCCCTTGATATGAACTTTTAAGATAGCCTGGCGGTCATCAATATCAGGGAGATCCAAAATCACGCGGCGGTCAAAGCGTCCAGGACGCAGTAGGGCCGGATCTAGGACATCAGGCCGGTTAGTCGCGGCAATGATGATTACGTTGGCGTTCTGTTCAAATCCGTCCATTTCAACCAGGATTTGATTCAGGGTTTGTTCGCGCTCATCATGGGACCCGCCCAAGCCTGCGCCGCGCTGTCTTCCGACTGCGTCAATTTCGTCTAAGAAAACGATCGCCGGCGCGGCCTTTTTCGCTTTTTGGAAAAGTGATCTAACCCGACTAGCTCCGACTCCGACAAACATCTCCACAAACTCGGAGCCGGACATATGAAAAAAGGGCACATTGGCTTCGCCAGCCACGGCGCGGGCCAAGAGCGTCTTGCCTGTGCCGGGAGGGCCGATCAGCATCGCGCCTTTGGGAATTTTGGCTCCAATTGCTAAGTATTTGCGCGGGTGGCGCAGGAAGTCCACCACTTCTCGCAGTTCTTCTTTTGCTTCTTTACAGCCAGCAACGTCTAGGAAGGTAGTCCTTTTTTGCTTGGGGTCTTCGGGTTTAGCTTCGCGGGCGCGATCCTGGCCAAAAGACATTGCGGTCCGGTTGCCGCGCTGGACGCCGCGGAACATAAACCAGATAAAACCGCCGATCAGGAGAATAGGCAGTAAAAAAGGCAGGATCGTATTGAGCCAGAGTTTGCTTCCAGATAAGTCCTTAACCTTAATATCAACCCTGTCTGTTTTTTCTTGGGAAACGCCAAGCGAGGCTAAGGAATCAAAAAAGGAGACTCCAATTTCCTTTTGGGCTTCTTGTAAAGAACCGTCATTAAGTTCAATTTTGAGCCTGTCTTCCTCGATTTCAATCGCTTTGACTCTTTCCTTTTTAATTTCCTGGGCTAGCGTGGTCAGAGAGACGGTTTCTTTCTTTTCTAATTCCGGATTATTGTAAAGGGAAAAGATGCCGGCAATCGCCAAAAAGACGATAAAGGCAAGGATCAGATTTTTAACTATTTTTTTCATCATTGTTTCTTGTTTAAAAACAAGCGAATTCTACCATCTTTTTTGAGAATTTGCAATCCGCGCGGCAGATTCTTTTTTTTGTTGCCGAAGCTAGTTGCGAGCATATTTACCGTTTCTTCAATATGGACAGCGTAGATGTCTTGGAGGCTGCCCGAGAGGTTAAAAATCGCTTGGCGCAGGGTTTCCCTTTTTAGCGCGCGGGGCAGGGCTTGCCATGATTTTAAAGGGAGGTTTGCAGGATTTTTGGCAATGAATTCCCGGGCTCTAGCAGTAAGGTATTGATTTGTTTCTTGGGCAAGCAGAGCCAGATTTAGGATGCTCTTTTTGAAATTGGGATTATATTCTCGGGTTAAAAGAGGGATCAGTTCATGGCGGATCCGGTTGCGGGTAAAGGCAGGATCTAAATTTGTTTTATCCAGGCAGAAAGGGAGCTTGTTTTTTTTAAGGTAGGCAAGGATTTTTTGATGTGAGCAGGCAAGAAGCGGCCTGATAATTCTGTTGTTTTGGTAACGGATCCCAGAGAGGCCAGCAAGCCCCGCTCCCCGCAAAAGGTGTAAAAGAATGGTTTCGATCTGATCATCTTGACTGTGGCCAGTGGCGATTTTTTGTGCCCCTTTTTGTTTCCTGACTGTTTCTAGAAATTGATAGCGCGCTTTTCGCGCCTCTTCTTCGCTTTTGGGTTTATGGTCAAGTTTTTCATCAACGAGAGACAGGTTGAGCCTGCGGGCGAACTTTTGAACAAAGCAGTTGTCTTGATCGCTCTCTTTTCCGCGCAAGCCATGGTTTAGGTGGGCCAAGATAATCTCAAACTCCAATTCTTTTTGGAGAGATTTTAAAAGATGAGCAAGACAAACAGAATCCGGCCCGCCAGAGAGAGCAATGATCACGGTGTTCCCGGGTTTTAGGAGTTTATTTTCTTGGAGAGTGTCTTTGACTTTACTAAGCATATTTAAAAAATCCAAATGCCAAAATCCAAATGCCAAATCAATAACCAATGTCAAATTTCAAATGACAAATTAATTTGACATTAAGTTATTTGTAATTGATTTGACATTTGATATTTGAAATTTGGAATTAATAATCAAGACTTTCTGGTTGGTTTCTTGGGTTTAGCTTTAGGCTTGGCTTTAGATTTAGGCTTGGCTTTAGCTTGAGCTTTAGGTTTAGCTTTAGATTGAGGCTTGGCTTCTTCTTCTTCAAGCGCCTTAATCGACAGACCGAGCCGGTGTTCCTCTGGTTCAATCGAGAGGATTTTGAATTTTCTCTTTTGCCCCACATTGAGCAGGTCTTCAAGTTTTTTCTTATCTCCTGAAGTGATTTCAGAGATATGGGCCAGGCCGTGAATATCGCGATCCAATTGGACAAAGGCGCCAAAGGGCGAGAGTTTAGTAATTTCACCTTCTACTATTTTTCCTATTTTATACTTCCGCGCTTTTTTCTCCCAAGGGTCTTTTTTTAAGGCTTTTAAGGAGAGAGAGATCCGCGAGGAGTCAATGCTGATAATTTTTGCTTTAACCTTGTCTCCCATTTTGATTACGTCTTCTGGATTTTCAATCCTTTTCCAGGCCAATTCTGAAATATGGATCAGGCCCTCTAGGCCGTCAAAACGGATAAAAGCGCCAAAATCAACAACGCCGGTGATCTCTCCGGAAACGATATTGCCCACTTTTAATTTTTCAATAATCTTCTTTTGCTTTTCCGCCGAGGCCTGTTTTTCGGAAATGATCAGACGGTCTTCTTCCTGGTTTGAGTCAATGATTTTTACTTTCAATGTCTCGTTGATTAGGTTATTGAGTTTAGCTAAGATTTTGTTTCTATCTGCGCCTTCGACTCTAGGATAATGTTTGTGGTGCAGTTGGGAGACCGGGAGGAAGGCGGGGATTCCTTTGATTTGAGTTATTAAGCCCCCTTTATTGGCTTGATTGACTTTAACCTCAATCGTTTCTTCTTTTTTGATTATTTCATTGATTTCGCGCCAAGCCGCTTCTCGGTGGGCCTTTTTTGAGGAGAGCTCCATCTTGCCTGCTTCATTTTCTATTTCTAAAACCGTGGCCGTTATTTTGTCGCCTAATTTGATTTTTTTCTCGGGATCCTCGTAAAGTTCAGGGCCGCGAATTACGCCTACGCCAATTCCGGCGATGTCTACTTCGATTTCATTTTTGGAAACAGAAATTGCCTTTCCCTCAATCATGTCGTCTATTTGAGGGATTTTAAAAAGAGCGCCCTTTTTTTTCAGCAGTTTCTCCATGTCCGTTCCTTGTTTGGTTTTGGCCTCCTCTTGTTTCTTGATTAATTTGCTTAAATTTTTGCTTAAATCTTTATTCATACAAGGGTATTGTAGTCATAAAGCGGCTTGTTGTCAAATGCTTTATTTCGTGTTAAACTTGTGGTAGTTTCTATCTTACTTAATGTCCAACCTATGATTATTACCTGGTTTGGTCAATCCTGCTTCAATATTCAAGACAAAAACTTGACTCTGCTGACCGATCCTTTTGGACTGGCTACAGGCTTAAAGCCGACCAAGGCCAAGGCGGACGTGGTTACAGTAAGTCACGCGCATAACGACCATAACTACTTAAACGGCGTGATGGGTAACCCGTTTGTAATCAATGAACCCGGAGAATACGAGGTGAAGGGTGCATATATCCTCGGCATCCCCTGTTTCCATGATCAAAAAGAGGGCCGAGAGCGCGGGACGAACATTATTTACCGTTATTCGATTGAAGGGATGACCCTGGTTCATTTAGGGGACTTGGGACACCTGCTTTCGGAGGAGATCATTCACCGTTTGGGTAATGTAGATATCCTTTTCGTGCCGGTGGGTGGTGTTTACACCTTGGCTGTTGACAAGATCCCAGAGTTGATTAGCCAGATTGAGCCCCGATTAGTGATTCCAATGCATTACAAGCTGCCGGGCTTGAAATTTTCCTTGGAGCCTCTTTCTAGGTTCTGTGGAGAGATGGGGATTTCCTCTGGATCCAAGCTTCCGAAGTTAAAGATCAAGAAGAAGGACTGTTTGAGCGAGAAAACCGAAATCAAAATTCTAGAAAAACATTAGAGATTTAGAGATTTTTTTCAGGATTGATTTTTTATCCGCCGAAGCTTTAGCTTCGAGGAATTTCGCTTCATCAAAAGAACAAAAGATACCATGGACTTAGAGTTCATAGAGTTTCATGTTGCTTAAAGAAAGTGAATCTTTTAGGAAAAAATTAGCCTTTTTTTTAGTGGCAGTAAGCGGCTTAGGGGTATTTATTTTTTGGCTTTTAACCGTTGATTTTGAAATTAAGGGGGTGGAGCTGCCTCCCAGCCGGTCAGACTTTGGCCAGGTTTTAGAATCAAAGAAAGCTTTTCAAAAGGCCCAGAGCAGCCTGGAACAGGCAAAAGAGGAGCTAATACCAGAAGAGTCTGGCAGTCAGATTATTGTCGAACGGGAAGTGGGGCAAACTCAAGAAAAGATGGGCTTGCGGGTCACTTGCTTTAATTTTGTTTTTAAACAAGAGGAAACTTGGGTTTATTTGGGCTTAGAGAATCGTAATCAGAATCGTGTGCTTTTGCGTGCTTCTTCGGAAGATCAGATCAAAATTATTCAAGACAACCAGGAATTCTTCGAGCTTAATAAAGAGAAGTTCCTTGATTATCCCCTCCCTGACATCATTGAAGGCCAAGAAGAAATAACGGGCACTCTGCATTTTAAGGGCCTTAATCCGGAAAAGTCTTTAATGCTGTTTATTTCCGGCGTGAAAATTGAAGGAGAGCAGGAACATTTTAACTTTTTATTTAAAATTGACTGATGATCCTGTCAATTCTTATCATCAATCCAAATGGAAATCGGCTATATCAAAAAACGTTGTATCACGGAAGAGATGGAGGAGTCTTATTTGGATTACGCGATGAGCGTGATTATTGACCGCGCCCTCCCTGATGTCCGAGACGGTCTGAAACCAGCCCACCGGCGGATTTTAGTGACCTTGAATGATTTGGGCCTAAAACCAAGGGGTCGTTTTCGCAAGTCAGCCAAAATCTGCGGCGATGTTTCTGGTAATTATCACCCGCACGGCGAAGCGATTGTTTATCCCTCAATGGTTCATCTGGCCCAGACCTTTAAGATGCGCTATCCGCTGGTTGACAGCCAGGGCAACTTTGGCTCGATTGACGGCGATCGGCCGGCGGCGATGCGTTACACGGAAGCGAGAATGAAGGTTTATACCGAGGAGACCCTAAAAGACCTCTATAAAGATACGGTTGATTGGCGCGATAATTATGACGGCACCAGACGCGAGCCTGTGGTTCTGCCCGGTCTTTTCCCTGCTTTGATTTTAAACGGTACGATCGGGATTGCGGTTGGGATGGCGACAAACATTCCGCCTCATAATTTGGGCGAGGTAATTGATGCCTTGATTTATTTGATTGGTCATCGGGAGAAAGCAACCGTGGAGGACCTGATGCGCTATATCAAGGGTCCGGACTTTCCGACCGGAGGCCAGATTTACGACCAAAAAGAAATCAAGCAAGCTTATGCTTTAGGCAAGGGTTCGATTGTGATGCGCGCCCGGACCCAAATCCTGGAATCAAGGCCCGGGGGCTATGAAATTACGGTTACGGAACTCCCCTATCAGGTTAACAAAGCTACTCTAATCGAGAAGATTGCGGAGTTAGTGAAGAATAAGAAAATCCAGGGGATTCGCGATATCCGCGATGAGTCTGACCGTCAAGGCATCCGTTTGGTCATTTTTTTGAAAAAAGACGCTTATCCGCAAAAGGTTTTGAATCGCCTTTTTGTCTTAACCCAGTTGCAGTCAACTTTTCACGTTAATATGCTCGCCCTGGTGGACGGGATTCAACCCCGGGTTCTGCCCCTAGAACAGATGTTGGAGTGTTATTTAGACCATCGTTTTGAGGTTGTCAGCCGGCGCAGCGAGTTTGAACTAGCCGAGGCGCGCTCGCGCGAGCATATTTTAGAAGGGTTAAAGAGAGCTTTGGATAAACTTGATCAAGTGATCACCACGATCCGCAAGAGCAGGGATAAAGAGTTGGCCCAGAATAATTTGATTAAAAAATTTAAATTCACGGACAAACAAGCAGCCGCTATTTTAGAGATGCGCTTGTCCAGCTTAGCCGGCCTGGAGCGCAAGAAGGTTTTAGATGAACTGAGTGAGAAAAAGTCCTTAATCGCTAAACTTAAAGGCATTCTGGCTTCCAAGAAAAGGATTTGGGGAGTGGTCAAAAAGGAATTAGAAGGACTGAAGGAAAAGTATGCTGACCCTCGCCGGACCCGTGTTTTTAAGCGCAAGGTCAGTGAATTTTCGGAAGAGGATTTGATTGCGGATGAAGAGACGATTATTACTCTAACCCGCGGCGGCTATATCAAAAGGATGCAAACTGATGTCTACCGTGCTCAAAGCCGGGGTGGCAAGGGGGTTAGCAGTCAGAAGGTCAAAGAAGAAGACGTGGTTGACTACTGCTTTACCACGACCACTCACTCTAATTTGTATTTCTTTACGGACCAAGGCCGGGTTTTCCAGATTAGGACCTACGAGATTCCAGAATCAAGCCGCACGGCTCGCGGCCAGCTGATCGTGAATTTTATCCAGATCGGGGCAGACGAGAAAGTAACCGCGGTAGTGGACATTCCGAAAAAACACAAATTTCGCTATTTGGTAATGGCAACTAGAGGCGGAGTGGTGAAGAAAACCAAATTAGAGGAGTATGCTAACGTGCGTCCTTCTGGTCTGGTTGCGATCCGTCTGCGGAGAGGAGATGTCTTGGAATGGGTAGAGCCTTCCACTGGTTTTGATGAGGTGATTTTAGCAACCAAGGCCGGTCAGGCGATTCGTTTTTTGGAAAAAGACGCCCGGCCAATGGGAAGGGCCGCTGCCGGAGTGAAAGGGATTGCTTTGCGTGAAGGCGACCAAATGATTGCGATGGAAATTATTCCGCGCAAGTATTCGATTATCGGCTTTCAGGTCTTGGTGGTGACAGAGAACGGTTATGGCAAACGGACGCCATTAAAATTTTACAAAGTGCAGAAACGGGGCGGTAAGGGTTTGAAAACCGCGAAAGTAACCGCCAAAAACGGTAATCTGGTCGCGATGAAGCTATTAGGCAAGGAAGAGAGGGATTTGATCCTGGTTTCGTCCCGCGGTCAAATCATCCGCATTCCAGCCGGAAGCATTTCCGAGCAATCAAGAGCGACCCAGGGGGTAACCCTGATGCGCTTTAAGGATAAGGATAAGGATAAGGTAGCGAACGTGACTTGGGTCTAAAGGTAAGTCAAAAATTAAATATCAAAGATACAGATTAAAAGTTAAACATTGGAGAATGCCGGGCAGGATGCCCGGTTTTTTGAAATAAAAAAGATCTCTAGAGAAAAAAGAGATCTTGAGCGCAGTAAAGGGCCGGATTTGCCAGGAATTTAAAAGCATGAATAACTACTAGAACTTCAGCCGTCAGACAGATGCCTCCCAGTAGGCCTGTGGGAAATTCGTCTTCCAGTTGATACATCATAGTGAAGAAGGCGAAAGCATAAGCAGCCATTATCACAATAAATATCCACCCTTCACCTAAGAGATAAAGAAAGTGGATAGAGAGCGCAACCAGTAGTATGTAGAGCGGGCTTAAACAAATTTTGACCCAGGGCAGAAAATGGCCGATGACAAAGCTCAATCCTATACCACCGAGGGTGAAAATAAGTAGAAAGTTCGCTGTCATAACAAAGCTATAGCGGAGAGACAATGAAAAGAGCAGACCAAGGCCCAAAGCTGTGATAACAGCAGTAGAAATCACGAATTGCTTCTCGCCTGCTTCCATCCAGTATTCTGAATCTCTCATCTTCAGTCTCCTTTCAGAATTTTTGGTCAGGATATTCGTTTTACCGCCTCTATAATAAGAACGATCAACAAAAACTCGATCCCAACCCCAAATAACCATCTGGCTTTTAATGGACTGTCAGGTCCGAGGTAGTAGGTGGGGGAATAGATAGTCAGGAACATGCCACCTAATAAGCAGATTAGGGCCACGCCATCCAGGACATCTGGCCAGGGCGAAAGGCGGCAGCCAATGATCATAATACAACCACAGGCTAAGATGAAAGCTCCCAAAAAAGTCAGGGCCTTTCTGGAAAATAGAGAGGCAACCACGGAAACCACGATAGCACCAAGAGTCGTGAAGAGGGCAGCATAGATACAATTCTCCAGTGTGAGAACTTTGGTTATTAAAGGAACAAAGAATGTGCCTAGCGCTACAATGGTAGCTAGGCCCGTAGCGATCAGGACTATGTTGTTATCTAATCTTTGCTTTAATCCAGCCATTATTAGGTCTCCTTTCCTTTCTCGGTGTTCGATGTGAGCTTAATCTATCCGTTTACAACCTTCAAAATGAACCTTGTTGTCATTAAATACTTTGACAACCTTGTATCTTCCTTTTGTATATATTTCCTTGTTTTTAATAAAATGGGTTGCTTCTAAAATAATAATGCTTGCTTTTGGCCGTGAAAGCTGTTGATTGCCTTTGGTTTCGACAAGAGGGATTTCACCATGCAGCCAGTAATTGCGCTGTTCTTTTTTTAAGAAAGGGTAGATTCTGCCTGTTTTCAAATTTGCCGGGATGCATTCCGCCCTCTTGCGTCTGCCTTTTTTGAATTCTGCTATGTTGCGCAGAGCAAGATCTGGATTGAACTCAACTTTAATACCCATGGTTTTAGTGTGGGGTTGATTTTACTTCTTAATCACTTTGTCTACGATTCCGTATTTTACTGCTTCTTGGGCAGTCATATAAAAGTCGCGGTCTGTGTCTTTTTCGATTTTCTTTAAGGCCTGGCCAGTATGCTTGGCCAAAATTTTGTTGATCCGGTCTTTAACTTTCAGGATGTGCTCGGCTCGGATCGCAATGTCCGTGGCCTGGCCTTCTGCTCCGCCCATTACTTGGTGGAGCAGAATTTCGGAATTGGGCAGGGCAAAACGTTTGCCAGGAGTGCCGGAAGTGAGGAGCGCGGCCCCCATCGAGCTAGCCAGACCAATGCAGATTGTGGAAACATCGGGTTTAATGTATTGAATCGTGTCGTAGATAGCAAAGCCGGATGTGACTGAACCGCCGGCTGTATTGATGTAGAGATGAATCTCTTTATCCTGATCTTCCGAAGCCAGGAACAGAAGCTGGGCAATCACTGTATTGGCGACAGCATCATTGATTGTGTTGCCCAAGAAAACAATCCGTTCCTTTAAGAGCCGGGAGTAGATATCAAAAGCTCGCTCTCCGGAGTGTGATTTTTCAATGACAGTTGGAATCAACATATAGTTCAAAGTTAAAAGTGCAAAATTCAAAGTTGAATTCAAAGTTCAAAGTTAAGTTTTTTTAATGATTTGGGTCTTAGATTGCAACTTTTAACTTTGCACTTTGAACTTTTAACTTATTTTTGGATCACCCACTTCCCTTTTTTACGCGCTAGGCGCCCTTTGATCGTAAAGCCGGAAGCTAGTGGGTGTCCCCCGCCTCCGTAGCGGGCAGCGATTTTAGCGACATCGACTCCCCGCCCTTTTTCCGAACGCAAACTTGCTTTGATCTTGTTTTTTTCTTGTTCCGAGAGCAGCATGGCGTATTTAGTGCCTTCAGCGGTATTGATGATGCTGACCACGCCGTCCAGGTCCTCTGGTTTGGCCCCGAGTTCTTCAAAATCCTTTTGGGTAATAGCAGACAGAGTGACGCCCTTTTTCTTATCTTGGAGGGTGCGGGTAAGCGCTCGCCCCCAGATTTTTAAGGCGGGCAGGGATTTATTCTGATAGGTTTGCTGGGCGATTTTGTTCAAGTTTGCTCCTTGCTTCATTAGATCAGCGGCTACTTCCAGGGTCTGGGGCAGGGTGTTGGCGTGTTGAAAACTGCCTGTGTCCGTAAAAATTCCAGTCAGAAGGCAGTTGGCAATCTTGTGGTCCTGGATATTTAGTTTTTGAATCAGAAAATAGAGTATTTCGGCCGTAGAAGAAGTTTTGGTTTCAACCAGATTCAGATTACCAAAGGGCTTTTTTTGGGGATGATGGTCGATATTGATCAGGGCCCTGTATTGAAGGTGGGACCATTTCAAGCCAATCCTTTTTTTATCCCCGGCATCCAAGGCGATAATAATATCAAATTTTTTCCCGGGAAGCTCATTCACGATTTTATCAGAAGCAGGCAAGAAAGAGAGATTTTTGGGGACAGGATCAGGAGAAAAACAGACGACCCTCTTCTTCATCTTTTTTAAAGCCAGAGCCAAAGCGAGCATTGATCCCACGCCGTCGCCGTCAGGATTTTCATGAATAGCAAGCAGAAAAGAGGAAAATTTCTTCAATATTTTCAAGACAAGGTTAAGGTCTTTTTTTGACATTTTGATCTAAGAGTTTATTGATCCTTTCTGCTTTTTCTTGAGAAGTGTCAACACTAAAGTGAAGTTTGGGGATCTTTCTTAAATGGAGGCGGGAACTAAGGAGGGATTGTAGCTTAATCTTATTTCTTTGTAAAGTTTTCACAATTAAGCTTCTTTTATCTTCAGGTAGAACCGAAATCCAAATGCGAGCTTGGGACAGATCTCGAGAAGTGACAACTCGAATTATGGTCGTAAGAGTATTAGGCGGCAGATCGATTTCTGTCAAAATCGCATTTGCCAGTTCCTTTTTAATCAGGCTGTTAAGTTTTGCAATACGGTAGGACATGGGGTTAATTTTCAATTTTCAAATCTCAATTTTCAATCAAATCCGAAGGTTCAATGATTTAATTTTCAAACAGTTTGAACATTTCATCATTGGTTATTGGAAATTGATTAGTAAATTGGTACTTGAAAATTGAAAATTGATTGTAAACCCTTCGGC
>SDBT01014511.1_pt1 | contig 12559 bp, 10 predicted proteins | sample 2277101 | NCBI WGS metagenome assembly SDBT01 (sample SAMN10404973, study PRJNA504765) | marine sediment metagenome | isolation source: marine sediment core GS10_PC15, 103 cmbsf | place: Arctic Ocean: Southern Knipovich Ridge | collected 2010
TTTTTCTATTTTTTGATTAAAATCATCCCCAAATATAAGAGTCGTTAGTGATGTAGGTAATACACCCTTTTCTATTTTTTTATTAAAATGTCCTCCAAACGTAAGAGTCGTTAGTGATGTAGGTAATACACCTTTTTCTATTTTTTGATTAAAATCTCTTCCAAGTGTAAGAGTGGTTAATGATGCAGGTAATACACCTTTTTCTATTTTTTGATCAAAATCATCCCCAAATATAAGAGTCGTTAGTGATGTAGGTAATACACCTTTTTCTATTTTTTGATTAAAATCTCTTCCAAGTGTAAGAGTCGTTAGTGATGTAGGTAATACACCTTTTTCTATTTTTTGATTAAAATCTCTTCCAAGTGTAAGAGTGGTTAATGATGCAGGTAATACACCTTTTTCTATTTTTTGATCAAAATCTTCTCCAAACTTAATAGTAGTTAGTGATATGGGTAATACATCTTTTTCTATTTTTTGATTAAACCCAAATCCAAATGTAAGAGTCGTTAGTGATGTAGGTAATACACCTTTTTCTATTTTTTTATTATAATATGCTCCAAATCTAATGGTGATTAATGATATGGGCAATACACCTTTTTTTATTTTTTGATTAAACTCTGCTCCAAATCCAAGAGCTCCAAATTCAAGAGTCGTTAATGATTTGGGTAATATATCTTTTTCTATTTTTTGATTAAACTTTTCTCCAAATGTAAGAGTGATTAATGATTTGGGCAATACATCTTTTTCTATTTTTTGATTAAAATATACTCCAAATGTAAGAGTGGTTAATGATGTGGGTAATACACCTTTTTCTATCATTTGATTAAAAAACCATCCAAATGCAAGAGTGGTCAATGATTTGGGTAATACACCTTTTTCTATTTTTTGATTAAACTCATCTCCAAATGTAAGAGTCGTTAATGATCTGGGTAATACACCTTTTTCTATTTTTCGATCAAAGTTTACTAAGTTCATATGAGTAACATTTTTATATTCAGTTGGTACTTTATGATTCATAGTTATAATGTTACTTACGTAATAACGCAATCGTTTAGGTAATTTAGAATCATTTATATCATCATATTCTGAATAAAAATCTTTAATATATATTCTCCAAAAGTAATCCGTACATACTTTGTCTCTTAAAAATTTATTGATATTACACATATTCTTTATTTCGTCCATCGGAAGGTTGAATAACATTAATCTAACTATTTCAGGTGGTTGTTGTGATAAATAATCTATTTTTTTGGTAATTTTTGGTTTTATTTTCTTATATTTTCTTATGAGAGAAACTCTTCGAATTATAGTTTTAGATTTTGGTTTTTCTTTTTTAATTACTGACACCAATTTTCTAATATTTGTTAAGGTCAAATCTATATTATTTATATCATGTGTTTTGTATTTAGACCATGCTTGACCAATTTGTTTAATAGATAAACCTAAACCTTTAAATTTGGATTGGAATTGGTTATAAGTTAATCTTCCTTGCATTACGTTCAACTTTTATATAAATATAAAAAATATTAAATGTAAGGTTGACATTGGCATGTGAATTAAATGTTTTTATTTCCAATTAAGTTTTTTACCTTCAAAATTAGAACATGCATGGTCTATTTTTATTTTTTTTATTATTTTATTCCAATAAACTTCATATTCTTTGATTGTTGATGGTACTTCCACTTTTTTAAAATCATTTGACTTGCATGGACATCCCATATTTTGAAATAACTTCAAAATATGAAAATTCATATTTAAATTTGAACTTCCTTTTTTAATACTACTATATTTAGAGCTAGTAACTTGGTATCTAAACAACAATTCTTCTTTTAAATCGTCATAGTTTTTTAAAGTCCACCCCCAATATACACGACATATATACCTTACATGTTTATAATAACCATTAAAATCGCATTTTTTTAGCGCTAAAATCATTTTGTCTATGCTGGTACCAGGTCGAATGATTTTAGTACCATCATCGACTAAATTTAATTTTTTCACCACTGAACCTTTATGAAATCCTATATGTTTGAAATATTCATCTAACTTTTCTTCTAAATTGGCTGGTAATTTGATATTTTGTTCGCCAATATATCGCAAATAAGCATCTTCAAAGTTTTTATCATTTTTTCTTTTTTTATTATCAGAACATATATTTTGACTGTTATTATTTATTTTATTAAAACTTGTATTTTCACAACCACATAGTTTACATATAAATATAGAGCCCGATAAAACTACAATTTTGTCTATATTGATACCACATCCGATACATACATTACTCCTATTATTTATTTTAATAAGATCATAACGTACATAATCAGATGTAATATCTAAAAAATTCTGAACTAAATCATTTTTATCTAATATTGTAGTTTCTTCATAATTACTAATTATCAAACTAGTTTTTGAGTAATAATCATTGTATAATCTGTTTTTTTTTGCTATTTCATTTTCTATATTACACTTTTCTTTTAAATAATACTTTTGTTGTAGCATACTACACGGTTTAGATAAAAACATATCGATGTCTTCCATTTTACGTTCTAATATATTTTCATTTTTGTTTTTATCTCTTAAAATGTTAATTATTATCTCATTTAGCCTACATATATCTATATTTTCTATTTCTGAATAAAAACATATGATAGAATTGTCTTTTTGGTTGTAAGATATTTTTTCTCTTTTCTTTTCTTTTTTTAGAGCATATTTTTCTTCAAATTTAGGATTAAAATCTACGCCGTTAGATATTTTAAAGTATTTTTTTAGAGAGTTACTACCAAATTCAAGGTTAACGTCATTGTGATTAAAGTTAAATGAAAAAAATAAGTCATTATTAGTATCTTTTTTTTTAGTCTGTTCTGGGGAATCAGAAGTAACCATACGAATTTTGGTTTTAATGAAATTCATTTTAACTCAAAATGTTATGTAATATAACATTTTAAAAACTCAACTTTGAAATCATTGAAAGTAACTCTGATATTTTTCAAAATGAATTTCATGTTATAATGAGTGTTACTGCTTTATTTATTTTTTTATAAGTGTAGTTCGCCGCGCGAATATGTACATGAGATTGTCGCGTATACACACTCCGCATATGCCCATACGTACACCCTTGACTGTGTCGATTTTGACACACTTGTCGGAGGGCGTGGTATCATTGCAGATGTAGCATGTTGTTGGCGGTGGTGTTAGAAGTTCTTTGACACAATCTCTACATACGGATATTATGGTGGTGATTTTGAATACATATGTTATGCTGTCACATTTCTGGCATTTTATGGGAGTATCTATATCTTGATCATCTAAGGGTCCATAACTTACACAATGCTTATTCCATTCCTCATCTAGTACACCTACGTGGTTAAAATTCAGGTTAAGTGGTGAATGGCCAATACCCACGCCACTTCGCGACGCGTGTGGGGTACGTATGTTCCTGGGACCTTCCATTTTTAAATAGTAATATTCTACTATTTTCATTTTAGAATATTATTTTAATTTTGTGTATTTAGTTTATTTGTAATATTAGTGGTAAAATTTATTCTTTTATATTCTAATACAAGATAAATGATTTTAATATAAATATAAACGAACCAAATTGATACTTTACTAGACCTACAACTCCTTGCCAATTACAACCAAAGAAATTTGGTGAAATATGGGTAGTGGCTGCATTATATTTTTTTAGTAAGTATGCTATAGAGACATCACAACCTGTGTTAAGATATTGATTTTGGTTATTTGTGGTCAAAAATTCCAATAATCAATCCATTTGTTTATTTTGTCAATTATAAAACCCATAACAGGTCTAGATAAAATAAAATCTGATCCACCTGAATGAAAATATATTTGGGATTATATTTTTTTAACAATTTTAATATGGGTTTAACGTTAACATATGTATCTGTACCTATCAAAAAATAGTATTTGGTTAGGGGGGTTGTGTTTGTACATGTATTTGAGACCATACCATTGTTTGTAAGTAGATGATTTAAAATCATTTTTGACTTCTTTGAGGTGAACTATATTTTTGTTACTAAGATTTTGGCTGCTGCATTTACATCCAGTTTGACCAGTGAAAAAATAGACAGGAATATTGTTTTTTTTTACACTCCCTAACCCAAGTTCTTTGACAACCCCTAATTTGTTGCAAATACTTTGGCAAGGAGCAACAACTCATAACTTCAATAACCAAACTCATGTTTTCTTTGGTTGGTTAACCTTTTTAGATTTATGTATAGTACTACATAAATTGTGTTTTGTTAGATTTTGGTTGGAAATTGTAGGGGTTAATTACCATTTTAACAACAGAGAACAAAATGGGTTTTGTTTAATTTTTGTTTTCTGTTCAGTACTTAAAAAGTCAAAACGATCTATATTTTTATCATTCCACCATGATAAATGAAATGATAAAAATACATAAAATCCGTATCGTTTTGATGCCTTGTATAAATCTTCAAGTATGTTTTCTTCACCTCCTTCAATATCGACTTTAATTAATGATATCTCTTTTAAATTTACATTATAATCATCAAAAAGAGTTTTAAGATCAATAGTTTTAATAGTGTAACCATTATTAGTTTTATTTAAATAAATATGTGAGGTTGAATCATTTAATTTTGAATTTGGAAGGTGTTTGTTTTTACCAAATGTGATATCAATTCCATTTGTTTTGTAAATAGCTCGGTTAATACATTCTATGTTCCTGGCGTTATTTTTACAATTTTTGCGAAGATATTTTATTGATTGTGTGTCTGCCTCAACAGTCAGAACTCTTTTTGATAATCGCGAAGCATAGATACAAGTCGTTCCAATCCAACCACCAATATCAATAAATGTCTTATTTTTGTCCAAATATTTATCGAAGACATCAAAGGTTTCTCTTTCCCAATTACCATATATATTTTTCCAAAAATTTAAATTTGGATCTTCATTATCATTTTCAATTACTACTGTTCGAAGTATACATTTTTACTTTCTTAAATTTAGTGTTATAATTTATATCATCCTTTATAAGGATATTTGTAATGTTTAGTGTCAATATAAATGTCCAATTTATTAAACAAAGCTCTAAACTCTTCATCACCATTAATACCGATAAGAATATCTCTAGGACCCAATCTAGTTCTTTTCCATATACTAGCTTCATTGTAAGACAATTCTAATATTAGATGTGTTATATAGAACATAAATGTTATAAAATACAAATCGGCATTGAGAGACATCTTGATATTCTTTTTTCCCAATTTTAGTAGTATATTTTTTAACATTTTGATGGGATAAAACACTTCTAGTGTTTTTGGCAATGATATTCTTTTGATCTTATTTTCTGCCGAAAAATCGTCCAGTTTAACCAAGATTGTTTCAGAAAATTTGATTATAGACGTGGCAGTTTCTTTCGAAAAAATAATTTTTAATGATGTTCGAAGTTCTTCTTCCGATAAAATCTTTTTTTTCAGTGACAAAGTACTTTCGTATGCACCCTTAACTATATTTGTAGCTATAATATCTACTATTTTATTCATTTGTTCATTTGATTCTTTTTTCATAGATCCCGAACAAATTACCAATTTAAGTATTTTTGATATATACAAAGTATAGTTCGGAAATAAACTGTTTTGTGAGTTTTTAGACATTTTTAGATATAAAATAGATAACGATTTTTTATCTATTAATCTTAATATAAAATTCATTTATGAAGGTGCGATTTATTAATCTTATCTGATTTTTTTTCATATTCTCCTTTAAAAAATTTGTACGCTGCAATCAAGTTAATTACAAATGACAAAAAAATAAGTCCGTCATTATTACGTATTTTATCTAAATAGGTATAATGCATAAATTCAGATAAACGCGTTTTACCGTTTTTTTTTAAATTAAAAATATCTTCGATTTGTTTCAGAAAAATTTCACGGGTTATACTTTTTTTTTCGTTGAGATGTTTTAACACAAGATCCCTCAAAACGAGGGAACATTTACTTTTTATCTCTTCATGTTTATAATTTTTAATATATTTTTTGACCATTTCAGTCATCAGATCGTTAATTTCTCTATTTATATCTTCCCTTTCGATTATTTTCATAAATCTAAATTTATTGATATAACTAAGATCATCTTCGGTTATCTTTTCGTCGATTAGATCTCTATAGTATTCATTAATAATGTTGTCGTAGGTGTTTATATCCATTTTAACTTTTTTTGGGAATTTAAGGAGTTTATAATACTTATGTATTACATTTGGATCTTTCTTCCAAAATTTTTTAAGCAAACGAGGTTCAGAACATATATAACATATAGACAAGGCGTCTTTTTTATTTTTTCTATCATCAAATACCTTAAAAAAATCAGAAGTACGACTAAATGAATCGGGTTGTGACTTTTGGTTATATTTTAACTGTATATATATAGTTCCACGATTAGTTGAAATGTCTAAATCTTCTATACCTTCTTGGATGACATATTTCCAATTCAGTTCTTTTGAAATAAATAATTCAAACCTCAACATGATCAAAATTTGATATTGGTTTTGAACTGAGTATCCGATTGCTGAAGCATTAGCACTTCTTTTTTTAGGAGCTTTTATAATGCTCATTGGTAGTAATTTGTTTTAAATATAACACAACGCTTTTTTTTGTAGTAATATTTAAAAAATTCATTTTTTAAATATTATTTTATATACCACTCTGGAATCTCGAAAATGTAGCTTTCCACAGTAAACTTAATAAAAATACCAAATATATAATGTTTTTTCTTTATATATTTTATGACTTACATTTACGAGCTTTAATAGTGGTATTTATGTAAGAATGGTCAGAATTTCAATCATCCCACGATTTTTGAAGTACATTTGGATAATATTTTTTTGCTATCAACAATCCACATTTTACTATCCAAAGCTTACATTTTTCAAAAAAGCTATTTGATATAGATATTTCATAATTGAGGATATTTAGCATAATATTATCAGCTTCTTCTCTGGTACATGGTATCCAAAGATCAGTTTTATGAGTATCGTACAAAAAATCATGAAATAACCAAGAATATCCTACATCTGGTCCACGAGTACAACCGTCGGACATAAATCCTTCATGAACACATATATAATATTTACCCATTGTTAATTCAAATGGTTCTTTCACCACATACTTATTTTTGTCACCCACCCTTAAAATTTCCAACTTTCCAATTTTATATTCAATTTTTGAAACTTCCATTTTTGTAGATTTGAGTGTTTTTAGAATATTAATGAAAAATAATTCATTTTATAAAAATTAAAGTTGTTCATATTTATACATTCTTTTTTTAATTACATCCCTAATATTATTAGATATGCTCATCATTTGTTTGATCCAGCCATCACGATATTTTATATGGCCACCTTTAAGAATACCGTAAACAAACGATCCTATATTAATATTTTTATGTTTTTCTTTATCTTTAGGTAATCTTTTCTCTTGTTCTAAAAACTCAATTAACACTGCAAATTTTTCTTCTGAAATGACACTTTTATTTTTCATTCTTTCTTTTATTAAATCTTTGATAACTGGTATATTAATCATTTGTTTGATCCAGTTATCATAATATTTTTCATAACCACCACCTTTAATAATACCGTAAAGAAACGAGCATATATTAATATTTTTATATTTTTCTTTTTTTTTAGGTAATCTTTTCTCTTTTTCTAAAAACTCAATTAATACAGAAAATCGTTCTTCTGGACTGATAGTTCTAGATTTATGCTTTTCTGGATCATTTATATTTTGCATTTTTTCTTTTATTTTATCTTTGATTTCCGGTATATTCATTATTTGTTTGATCCAGCCATCACGATATTTATCATGATTACCTTTAATAATACCGTAAAGAAATCCTCCTATATTAACATTATTATGTTTTTCTTTGTCTTTAGGTAATCTTTTCTCTTTTTCTAAAAACTCGATTAATGATTCAAATCGTCCTTTGGGATTGTTACTTTTGTCTGTTAGATTTTGCATTTTTTCTTTTATTTTATCTTTGATTTCCGATATATTCATTATTTGTTTGGTCCAGCAATCACGATATTGTTTATAACCACCTTTAAGAAAGCCGTAAAGAAAAGTGCTAATATTAATATCTTTATGGCTTTCTCTAGCTTTAGGTAATCTTTTTTCTTTTTCTAAAAACTCGATTAACACTGCAAATTTTTCTTCTGGACTGGTACTTATATTTTGTATTTTTTCTTTTATTTCATCTTTGATCTCTGGTATATTCATCATTTGTTTGATCCAGTTGCCACGATATTTTTCATGACCACCTTTAAGAATAAGGTAGAAAAAAGTGCCAATATTATTAATATCTTTATATTTTTCTATATATTTAGGTAATCTTTTTTCTTTTTCTAAAAACTCGATTAATACTTCAAATTTTTCTTCTAGATTGTTACTTTTGTCTGTTAGATTTTTCATTTTTTCTTTTATTTCATCTTTAATTTCTGGTATATTCATCATTTGTTTGATCCAGTTGTCACGATATTTATCATGATTACCTTTAATAATACCGTAAAGAAACGAGGCTATATAAATATTTTTATATTTTTCTTTTTTTTTAGGTAATCTTTTCTCTTTTTCTAAAAACTCAATTAATACAGAAAATCGTTCTTCTGGACTTATAGTTCTAGATTTATGCTTTTCTGGATCATTTATATTTTGTACCCTTTTTTCCAATTTTGTCCTGAGCTCCGGAGATACACTCTTTAGTTGTTCTAACCATAGGTCTCGTTTTTTTTTATGATATTTTCCCCGTAACAACATATTTAAAAAACTACTGGTCTTATTAAATTCATGACCCTGTGAAGGTAACTTATTTTCTTTTTTACAATAACTAAGTAGCGTTTGAAATTTTTTTTCGGGATTACATTCGTAATTGTTTTTTAATAGGATTTTTTTTTCTAATTTTGTTCTTAGTTCGGGAGATATACTCTTTAGTTGTTCTAACCATCGATCTCGTACATTTTTATAACATTTTGCTCCTAATAAAGTATTTAAAAAACTGCAAACATTAATATTTTTATATTTTTCTTTGGCTTTAGGTAATCTTTTATCTTTTTCTAAAAACTCAATTAATACAGCAAATCGTTCTTCTGGACTGATAGTTCTAGATTTATGCTTTTCTGGATCATTTATATTTTGTACCCTTTTTTCCAATTTTGTCCTGAGCTCCGGAGATACACTCTTTAGTTGTTCTAACCATAGATCTCGTTTTTTTTTATGATATTTTACCTGTAATAAAGTAGTTAAAAAACCACAAATTTTAATACCATTGTATTCTTCTTTTCCCGGAGGTAATTTGTTTTTTTCTTTACAATAATCGAGCAACATTTTAAATTTATATTCACTTGAAAAACCTCTACTATTTAGAATACGATCATACATTCTAACTTCAAAATCTTTCAACATATCTTTTTCTTCAATTTCCATTTCTATTCTTTCAGTAAAAACATTATCTATCAGTATTTTTCCTTTACCTGCTTCTCTGCGATCAACTATTTCTTGCACTAAAGCTTCGTCGATCGAGCCCATAGCTGAAATAAACGTTCTTAAAGCTTGAAATTCACCTGGTCCGTCTATATCATCTGTTTCTATCAAACATGGTATAAGAATCTTACTATAATCTTTATCTGGATGTATTCTCAGACACCTACTAACTGATTGAACTATATCTATAACGCTATTTCGATTACCATTAATCAGTACTGCTTCTAATTTTGGCATATCGCTACCTACACCAAAAACTCGAACATTAAATATTATCACCTTTTTTTGTGATAATCTAGAAATAGCCATCGCTTTATCTCTACTACTGGCACCACTTTTCATCAATATTAAGTCATATTCTGATAATCCTTCTCGTTCAAATAAGGTTTTAGTAGCCATATATATAGCTTGACTGGCGGCATGGGATCCCGAAAAAATCAAAAGATTGCTCAATTTATATTTCAACATGGAATTGTATATAAAACGTGCTTTAAACTCATTTTGGTTGTAATCCCCTTTTCCATAGCCTACTATAATTTTATAATCTGATATTATTTTTTCTCGAATAGCTTTAGCATACGAGTATGTATATCTATCTCCAAACAAGATGTAGTCATTCATACTCATTACTATTTCTTGTTTACCGCCTCGATATACTTTTGGAGTAGCAGTAATGAATAATTTATTGGTAGCCGGAAAATTTTCTTGAGGAGGTTTAGCAAAATTACCTATATTTGTAAAACTTAGAGTTCCATTCTTGAGTTTACGACCACAACAACGATGAGCTTCATCACATATTACTAAATCAAAAAATACGTTAGTATCTAATACTTTATCTAAACTTTGATAAGTGGAAATACATACCGTTGGTTCCACCGATTTCAAATGAGTACTTATTACTTCTGGATCAGTCGTTAGTATAAAAGGTATACTATCAACTTTATCACCATCTAAGTCACTACCTACAAGGCAGTATTTTCGATCAATACACCATGAAGCCATTACTTCAAACCACTGACTCAACAAATGAAGATTTGGAACTAGTACTAACACTTTAGAATAAACATACGTAAATTCTTTTTTATTAGCTAACTCCACTTCATTTTCTTCATTTTTATTACTAAGACTGTCTGTCACCTCATTCTCTATACTTTTTTTAGTGCTTAATATTTCATATGCAAAACGAGTTTTACCGGCACCACATGCAGCAATAACTTGTTTTCGTCCAAAATCAAAATCAAAACCATCACCAAGTACAAACTTGATAGCTTCTGATTGCCATTGTCTTCTAGGTGGTAACTTAGTAATAATTCTTTTAATTTTTTTTTGATTTCTATTATACCGTTGAGCATAAGAACAAACTAAATCCCAGTTACATTCTGATAAAACATCTCCCAGAACATATCTAATACAATTATTTTCATTTTTAGAAATATTTTTAGGTGCTATATAACTATTCCCAAATAAGTACAAAAACTTCAACTTTTTTCTTTTAATCAAGGGAATCGCTTCTAAAGCCATATTAGAAACGTGAGCACGAATTAAGGGCTTTTTTGTATTCGATCTAAACTTTATTTGGACTAAACTTATAGTATCATCATGATGTAAAATGATAGAATCTGTCCCTACATCATCTTTATTAACTTCTAAATGTTCAGGTATGTCGTCTATCAATCTTGCATAATATTTTGCTATCTGATAATGTTTAGAATGGGATTCAAAATATATTTTTGCAAAAATTTCTTGTATATCTCCTTTTTCTTTATTAGTATTAGTTTTAGCTATCTTTGATTCAAACTCAAGATATCCTTTTGAATTTTGAATCAAATCTAACGTTTTATCTAAGATTGAAATCATATTTTTATAATTAAATAAAAAAATATATACAATTCGTATTTAATTATTTTTCATGGTAACTTACATTTCACCAACTTTATATTCTTCAATACACATAACCAAGTCTTTTTTGAGGACTCTACCGTTTATACCCGATCCATTTTCAGGATATAAAAGTCCTAGTTCTTTGATACGATTTTTCAAAGAATTAATATCATATACTTTAGATGAAATTTTTTTCGGTTTTATTTTAATGTTAGTTTTAAATATAGAACTGATGTATTGTCGGTAACTCCATATATTTAGGAGATTAATTAAAGTAGACTTCTTTTTAGATGTATAACGGTAAAAAATAAATACTACTAATGTGATAACTGTTATTATCGGTATTAAATTTAAAATAATCCTTAGAATGTAAGGTACAATCCATACTACAGATATTCCAGATATAGCACCAGCTAAGAAATTGATATTATCAGTGTCAATATTATTAAACATATTTTTATAATATATGTTTTTATATATATCATTTCCAGTACCACTCTAGCTCGACCTGCTGGTCGCCAATGGGGAATCTCGAAAATATAGCTTGCCACGTAAACTTAAAAAGAAATACCGAATATATAAGTTTTTTTTATATATTTGTGATCTTTCCATGGCTACCCGTAAGGTTCGAGCCAGAGTAATACTACATTTTTGTTATTTTTGTAAATTGCCTCTTTAATAGCACTATTATTATATGCACTTAAATCGATTTTACCATCATTAATTAATAATTTAACTACTTTTATATGTCTATCCATTATAGCATCGATAAATGCACCATTTTCGTTGACCCTGGATCTATTCGTTTATCTTTAAGTAGTTTTTTTACTATATTAGAGTCTCCATTTTGAGAAGACGTTAGAATAACAAAATGAAATTTCATATATAGTTTTTTATCAAAAATGAGTAATTTCAAAATACTATTTTTTTATCTACAAAATGAATTTTATATAATTTTAAACTAACAAAAATACAGGTGGTAACATCAGTATTTTTTCAGACTTGGGTATGTCTTTAAATTATCTAACTAAACTCCTGTAGCTCAGCGGTCGCGGGTTCGAATCCCGTTAGGAGTATTTCAGACTTGGGTATGTCTTTAAACTATCTAACTAAACTCCTGTAGCTCAGCGGTAGACGAACGAAGTTCGCCTGCGCTTTGCGTAGAG
>SDBT01014512.1_pt1 | contig 12559 bp, 18 predicted proteins | sample 2277101 | NCBI WGS metagenome assembly SDBT01 (sample SAMN10404973, study PRJNA504765) | marine sediment metagenome | isolation source: marine sediment core GS10_PC15, 103 cmbsf | place: Arctic Ocean: Southern Knipovich Ridge | collected 2010
CGGGCTTCAGTATTATCGTTGTCTGTATTGAACGCGATGATGAATGGTCCGAGTTTGTGTAGGATCTTAGCCCGAAAACTAGCTGCGAGATCACCTCCAGCGTCACTGATATTGACAAATAGTCCTGTTGTGATATCTGCGAGGTATTGTATCTCATCTACTCCATTCGTGGCCAGAACGCTTTGGCCAAACTGGACTATACTCCAGGTGTCTAGGTCTGTTCCGTTATATTCTTGCACAAATTCATGATCGTCCAGATAAACGAAATCTCCAGAATCAATAGTATCACCAATATCAACAGAGAACGCATAACCGACAGTGAGGATATCTGTAAGATCTGGGCTCCCAACAGTGTTATCTGGTTCATCAACACCCAAGTCTATTTGGAACTGTGCATAGGTATCTGCGGGGGGCAGCGCGGCCTTGCCAAAAAAGAACTCAAGGTAGTCCGTAGCACCGCTTGCAACAGAGCTAAGTCTGACTGTAAGAGCATTACCAGCAAGGGTCAGTTTAGCATGAAGAGAAGCATTAACTCGTATCCATATTGACATGATTCTATTAGTAAAATCTGTTGTTCCTGCTGGAATCTCGCGAAGAAGTAGCATTAGGTGGGCAGGTGCATCATCGCCGCGCAGCGCACCTCCAATGCCGCCATCTGCTACAATCGTGGCCTCATCTGAGAAGATGGTGCCAACAAAGCCAGACCAGTTCCCTGAATCCATATTCATATCATTAATGAGAATCGAGGCCCGCGTGACATTGATGGCTGTAGGAACATCAGTGCCCTTAAAGAGGCTGCTTTTGTAGCCCCAAACTGCCGCAGGCGAGCCATCGTTGTCTATAGATCTGATACCGATACCGACTTCACCCGAGGGCTTGTTAAAGAGCAGCGATTGTCTTGGCCCAGGTGTAACACTGCCGTCCTTGAACAGAACGTTACTGCCCTTTTCCCAGAGCGGTATCTGCGTGTTACCTCGTCCAGGATGTAGCCCACTGGTAACGATTTCACCCTTAGCGTCGAAAAGCGGCTCGGCCAATTCAGTCTACTCCACTAATGGTCAGGGTCCAAACGATGTCAATTACTACTCCAGATACCACGTCCAGCTCTTGAGTCAAAAATCTTGAGAACATAGTACCAGCTACAGAAGCATTAAGGATGGCCATTTCTTGGATAGTGTAAGTCGCGCCTACTGTGATATTCCAAGTCATAGCTATGGTATTCGTGGCCTGTACAGTAGAATCAACTTCTTCTCTAGTAAAACCTATCTCGGTTTGAAGCTGTGTATCTGTCTTCAAGGCCGGATCAGTGCCAGAACCAAAGGCAATGAAGTTAGGTGCAGTTTCAGTCCCATTAACGTCCAGAAGCGTGGCTACGAGCTTTTCGCCTGAGTCAGTGACAAGGTTCTTTCCAGACCGCTGAACTACCTTACCGTCAGGATACCTTGCCTTGATGTCATACTTCCCAGACAGCTTGAGGTAGTTATATTGACCGGGCCGCACGACATTATATTTATTAGTCTCCACTATTCTTCCATCCTTGTCTTGAAGCAGTAGCCTTCTAGATAATTCAAGCGCCGAAAGACCTTCGTATTCTGCGTCGGATCACCAGCACTATCCAGCTCAAAGGCCCTCTGTAGCCCGGCCAAGTACTCCACTTTCGGCACGAACTCGTCGTCCCAATAGGCAGATCTCTTGCACATGCCGCTACTTCCGTTGCAGCCCGTGAACAACAATGCCACCAAGGCCGCCACGACCATCCCACTCTTCACCACGCGCATCGAACCTCCCACGTGCTTTTAGCTCTTCTTCCAGAATCTTCTTCTTTGCCCGGTCAGAACCGGCCTTTACGATCCTACCCAAAATAAGAGTGACCATCACCATGGGTAGCACTATCTTGAACAGGGCCTCAAAGGCCGGTCCCCAACCCATCAGTTCGCCGGGAGTCTTCGTCGGATACCGAGCATACCAAGTAGACCACCAGCCTTTGTCATCCAGCCAGTTAGCATTGTGGTTGTCTCAGGTGTGATAATCCCAAGTTCTCCAGCCATTGGAACCCCTGTCCATGCCAATGTCAAAAGAAGCGCCCCCCAGCCAGTCATACTCTTGAACCAGGGTTTTCCACCGAACAGTTGGTCAAGCACTTTTATTCTCCTTACGTTTGGTTGTTCCAAGCTTCCTTAAAACTTTCGCCCTGCTTGTCCACGAGGTGACCTTTATCCCTAGCAAGAGGTCGTGAGAGATCACAAGCCTTCGCGATGGTTCTGAGCCGCTCCCAGGGCCACTTGAGGCTCCAGGGATCTTCTCCAAAGGCAAATCTAACTTGCTTCTTAAAGGCAAGATCAGTTGCTCGTGCACAAGGCTTTCCACCTTTTTTGAGGTTATGCCACCCTCGCTTAGTCCAAGTTACTTTCTTCCCAGGCGTTGTCCGTCCCTGAGCATAAATCTTGAGCTGCTTCTCCGGAGTATCATAGGTACGCACTATAAAGAGAGGATACCCGTACTCTTTCATAGCGGCCATAACTGCCCTTACTCTGATCTTAGTGGCAGGATTAAGATGATTGAGGTCTCTGCTCATTCTTTACACTCCTCCAGAAAGACCCCGGCCTCTGCACAGTCGTCGCAGTCGGAGAGCTTCCCTTCCTTGCATAGCTGTGCGATCACGGCGAGCCCCACATCCTTCTCTTCGTGAATCTCGCTGAGCTTATCAACGATCACAACGAGTTGACCCTGGATCTTCTCGGACTCTTCGATGCTTCTGGTGTTCTCACCAGCTTGTGCGAAGTGACCAAACCACATGACCAACAGAAATCCTATGAAACCACTTACCACAGTTCCACTCACCGCAATCATCCATTTCCTAGTAGTACTCAAAGTCCCGTATCCTTCATCACCCGAGCAATAGCTCTGGCATCAAGTCGTAGAGCAAGTCCAGCTCCACCAGTTATGTCAAACTGCAATCTCAACGGCAGTCCTTCTGAGAGTCCTGTCTGTGTATCTGGAATAAGCGCTTCGTAATCGCCAGGTGTATCCAAAACCTCTGTTAGCGAAATGGTTGATATAAGAGAGTTGTCAGACCCGTCAAATATTTTCAAGGTACCACTGGTTATCCCAGTTATAAACTGGCCAGTAGATCTGTTACGAAGCTCTTCCAGAGTGAATGAGGTATCAGTACCTATCCAAACTGTGCGCGGCCTATCGGGCATCTGACGACCTCAATTTAACACTTACAGTCTCTGAAGAACTCATGGAAACCGAAACAGTTGTACTAGATGAAACGTCTGCACTTACAGTAGCTCTATCCAAAAGCCTTCGTATAAACGAGCCTTGAAGAACAGCCGGAGCAGGGCCAACACCAGTATCTTTACCCAGTATTGGCCGTACTCCTCGCCTGAGCTTATTAATAAAAGCCCTAAACGACGGCCTTCTGTAAACCCAACGTGCCATTTATCCGAGGATTTCTTCGAACGTCAAGGAGTATTCGAAGTTCGGAGTGCTGGCAGGAGAAGCTACGTTAACAACAATAACATCGTTTGCAGCCGTACCTGAAACTACAATCCTTTCTTCAGGAGTCGGGAGATAAAGCCACCCGGCTTGAAGATTGAACGCATCATTTATCAAAGTAACAGTTGGAGTTGCTACAGCAGCATCAGTAACTATAGTTGAAGAGGCTGCTGGCGCTCCAAGCATGTGAGGAACAGGAGTATTTGCAGTACCAGCGCCGGCGGCTGCAGATCTCATAATCTTAACCTGAAGCATCTGTGCTGAAGCATCACCTTCTTCACTGGTTTGTCCAATCCTGACACTATGAATAACAACCATATTTTCGGCGGTACCAGTTAGTGCAAACAAATCTCTAGCAGTAGCTAGAGCAGCTGCCAAACCAGTGCTTGTGTACATTAGGCCGTTCATTTTATCTCCTTAGATTGTGCCCATAGGCACGTTTTGTGATATAGCTAACTAGCCAGCCATAATCTGCTGGTGGACCGGCAACAAATACGCTGAAAGGCGTTCGCCTCTGGCGTAGCTGTCTACGAACATCAAAGTCTTCTCTTGTAAGATGGAACTGCTTACGCTGCTGCGAAACTGCTGCAAGGTAGCCAGGTACTGCAACGGTCGGAGCAACGAAGATGCCAAAAGGAAGTAGCCTTCTCTGGCGAATCCTGTAATCAACGGGCTCTTTGACAACCTTGAATTGTCTCCGCAAGTTCGCAATCGCCGCGAGGAATCCAGGCTCTCGAACAGCAGCCGGAGGAACAAAGATTCCAAGAGTCGGGTCTTTCTTGAGCTGCCACCGAACCTCAGCAAGCCTTCTCTTCTGCCGAAGTTGCCTTCGCTGTTGCCTGACTGCTGCAAGGTAGCCTGTATCTGCGCCTGGAACAACGGCTGCAACTCCGTGGATTGTAGGCCGCTTGAGCTGCCATCTAACGTCAGGAAGCTTTCTTGTAAGGTGGAATTGTCTCCTATGCTTTTTGACTGCATCAAGATAGGCATGGGTAGCCCGGCGCAGATCAGTGATCGGCTTTCTCTGTCTGAAGAGCTGCCAACGTACTTCTGAAAGCGGCCGGGTGAGATGGAACTGTCTGCGGTACTTCTTGATCGCTTCGAGATACGCATGACCGGCAAACTTCGACTCGTCAATCGGCTTGCGCGCTCGATCGAGTTGCCAGCGAACCTCCGACAAAGGCCGCGTGAGATGGAATTGCTTTCGCTGATTTCTGATAGCTGCGAGGAAGCCCGGCTCGCCCGCCGCTGGCGGCGGAACGAATACTCCGAAGTATCTCGGTTTATGTAGTTGCCAGCGTACATCGGGCAGTATCCTCTTTCTCTGGTAGAACTTAAGTGCCCGCTCCTGAACGAGCTTTGCAATAACGCCTGGAGTCTCGACGACCGACGGAGGTGCAACCACGCTCTTGACGAGTATACGTCGGGGTACCTTATGCCTTGTTCTGTACCAAACGCCTGCCACAAACTATCCGCCTTTCAAAGTTAATAAACTGGCCTTGTTCTGTGCATAACACTTACTAGCCAACCAATATCAGCAGGCGCAGCTGCAACGTCAAGATGCCAGTGAAGACCAGCCGAGTTACTACCGGTGTTAGCAAAGGTACTAGTTATCGAAGTTGAAAAACCAGCGTGCAGATTTACTAGGTTGCTGTTTTCATCGGTGGATATAAGATTTGGATCGTTCCAAGCAAGTCCTGTCGGTGCAGTACTTGGAGCTGTAATACTGCTGGTAATTGTTTCACTGAAACCAGAGTGAAACTCTATTTTGTCAGCAGTACTAGTGCTGTGTATTAGGTTGTCACCTACTACTTCATCAGCCCAAGTAAGGCCACGAAGCTTGTTGTTACCACTAGCAATACTGTCTGTGAGATCGGAGTCACTAAAACCTACACAGCGTACGATGTGGCCTGAGTTGGCCCCACCAGTTGACCCCATGAGATAGTTAGCACCTTCGAGACTGCAGCCCTTACAGTTTGTATTGGGGTTGGCAAAACTGTGAGAGACTGAAACTGTGAATCCACTAAACTGAGTCTGTTTCTCAGCGGCAGCACCACTACTTTCGTAAGCAGCGCTACCGTCCCAAGCAACACCTCTCGGGTTGTTATCATTGGATGCTATTGAAGATGTAATTGTGGTAGAAAGGCCATCGTGTCGATGTAGTTTTTCAACCTGATTGTCTACTGAATAAAGATTAGTCATTACAAATCAACTTCTTTACGGTGTGTACATCTCACGTCAAAGTGTGCCCAGATTTCAAATCCAAGCTCCTTCGCCTTATCGCAGAACCCGAAATCTCCAGCAGTCTGTCCATGCCAATTCTTGTCCTCAAACCACGGGCAAGCCATCTTCTCTACCACTTCACGCTTTATCATCGTACAGGCAGTTCCACAACAGTCAATCCATGTAATACCTCTTCCTGTGATAGTTTTGAGTTCTCCATCTTCATTACGCCTACATACCATCAAAGCGGAGAGCGGACCCTCGGAAGTATATTCTACAATAGTAGGAGTAACACCACAGATGATGTCCTTGTCCGCGTCGTCCAAGAGCTTCAGCGCATCCACCGGAGGTATCGTGTCAGCATTGAGAAACCACAAATGAGTCCTGTCTGATTTAAGAAACTCGTCTATGCAGCTATTATATGCAAACGCATTAGGCCGCACGTTCTCCATAGGAAACAAATAGATTCCGGCCTTAAGCCAAGGAATCAAGTTCACCATAAGTGGAGTAGCAATCCACCCTAGATTCGGCAGCGCGGCGAAGATATGCTTCATGCTATTGGACTCACAAACTTAATTGCAGTCTCTTCCCACTCAGACTCAGAACGTATGCCACAGAACCTCTTTAGTGTTTCGACCAGTCCTTTGGGGTTGTCAAGAAAATACGGAAATGAAAGCCATAGTATATTTTCTTCCTTAATTTCCGACGTAGTTGCTTCTATCAATTGCTCTCGCTCTCTCCGAATATTACCTGCTAGCCTCTTACCCCAGCCATATGCACGTATCATGCTCTTTTCGACTTCTGCAGGATCTCGTTGACAAATTATCACTTTGGCGTTTGGGACTTCCTGCAAATAGGCATCTAGAATATAGCAGTTTCTGGGATCTTTCCAACCCCAAGAAACACCAAGTTCTTGTCGTGCTTCTATTAAGTTCTTGATTGCCGTATGCCAAGTAAAGAAACTCAAAGTTTTCTGTAGGAGGGAATGATTCAAGTCACGAAACTCTATATCTTCAAAGTGACCTAGTGGATTAGCAGCACTAGCAGGAATAAACTTACGACCCATATAAACGCCAAGATGGTAAAGAACTCCCGCAACCGCGCTCGTACCAGAGCGGCCAGTACCCAGTACAATAACAGGATCTTTAGGTGCCATAGTATCCTGCGGTGTCATGGGTCTTCTTAACGATTCCAGGCGTATCACTATCAGGATCAACTGCTTCCAGATCCTCTGCTGAAAGAGCTTGTCCGGCAACATTCTTTGCTATAATAGCCGTTAGTCTGTCTACATCTGTAACCTGTTCGATGGGCTGACTCTGTACTTGAGGATTAGAGGCGATCCACGCATCAGCTTCAACAGTGCTTAGTATTCTCATATCAGGATCTGCCGCGTAGATGTCTGCGAGGCGATCTGACAGTTTTAGCATACACTCAGCTATAGGGCCACCACGAGAGATTCCACCGTTATAGATAATCGGTCCTGTCTTGTGCCGCTCCACAATCTTAGCATCATAGAGATCAGGATAGTTCATCCTCTTCTGGTCGTTGTCTCCGCCCGCTCTAATAGTAACTACAACAAACTTCATAACTTCTCCTAAGTAAAGACCGCGACCTTGGCGGTGTCCTCTTCAGTCTCATAAGTGAAGGGGACCATTTGAGTGTCCTCAGCATCGTGCTCACTCACGACCTCAGCCTCGAGAAGTGCGGGCATAGTAGAGTTTTCAGTTTCGCTCCAGCGAGCTATTAGCTTGTCGTCCCTGAGAATCGGCTGCATCTTCCGAATAGTCCTGGCTATCAGCAGATCCTCTGCTATCGTCAGCCAGGCAAGAGCGTCAACCAAAGGTCTGGGACTGTACTCGAAGTACCCAATCTGAAATGGGTATGTCTCATTCGGAAAAGCGTCCATCGCGATTTGGTCTTTGGTCTGCATCCAGAACGCTCCAGGGCGGCCAGACTTGATAGCGATAACCTTCTCTCGCTGGGTCTTTCTCACCTGAATGAGATCTTCACCGTCAGACAAGAACTGCAAGAATCGGACACTTTTAAGTTTGGGACTTCCACTCAGAGCCAAGAGGTTATCTGTGGTACTAACCACTAGATTTCCAGTGACTTCTTTCCACATATACTTCCAGTTGTGGTTGTTCTCTAGCTCTCGCACAGCATCAGCAGCATAGCCAGGAATGTCATCGTCATAGAGAGTCCTACGACGAATAGCCCTGCTCACCCGCTGATAAAAGTCGCCAATAGTTGCAGACACTTAATTCTCCCAGGTTGCCCGAAGAAGGCCCGGTGCAAGACATCCGATCTCGCACCCGACCTCCCCCGGACTCACCCTCCCACAGGGATACTAATTAGGCTTCAGCAGCAGCAACATGAACGTTCTTCACGAGGAAGTGATGCTTGCCGTGGTTGATCTCAAGTCCGGCCTCAGTCAGATACTCTGAGGTCAGTCCATCAACACCATTGGCCTGTCGATCCGGCAGGTACTGGGTATCGGAGTTCCGAAGCGGTCGATACCGAAGATCTGCCATGTCCAGAATGAGCATCCAGCCGTCAAGGCCGAAGAACTCTTGCGCGCCACCAGAGAGATCACTCTGGATCTGATTGAACAGCGGATGAGTCTTGAGTACCAAAGTACCATACGAAGTGAACAGTCGTCGAATGTCCATTCCGAACTCCTTAGTCGCAGGAGTCAACTCAACCGAGATCGCGTCCGACTTCCGAATCATGCGCTGGATCGTCAGAAGCGCCTTGTTACCAAGGAAGCACATTTTCTCCTGAGAACCGAACCTAAAGGCCTCAAGGAAAATATCCTCGATCTCATCATAGCCGACCGTGCCCGGAGTGCCCGGACCAAGAGGCGACTTGTCTACGATGTTAGCCGCGTCAATGTACTCGATAATACCACCAGTGCTGCGCTTCACCTCGGAGCCACCAGTGTCCTCCACTCGCTCGCCGAAGATGAACGCATACTCCATGGCAATAGAGTGGTAAAGCAGCGCCTGCTGCTTCGCGTCCTTCACCTCTTCGACCGTTCGCAGACGTGTCTGCATCGCGGTCCTTGAAGCCTTCAGGGAGTTCCTGAAGATCTGAGTGAAGTTGAACTTCCGAGTCGCCCGATAGCGAACGCTATTCGGGGTATCGGCACCTTCCTCATACACCGAGCCAATCATGATGAGGTGAGGGTTGACGGTAGCTCCGTCAAAGTCAACAGTTGTAGCAGCTACAGAACCCCAACTACGAGAAACTGCAATACTGGTAGAACTACCATCACCGGTAGCCAGAAGCAACTCACCAGTTTCTTCCATGTAGAGCAGATCACCTGTCTTAACCTGCTCGCCACCACCAGCACCGAACGGATCAGCTACAACTGTGATAGGAGTACCAGTACCAGCATCAGCACCAAGCTTCAAACGGACGTTGGAAACCTCTCGTTCCCACCAGTTGTATTGTGGATCATCAGTCACCTTCTTTTTCATCCGACTGGTCAACGCAGTTATTGGTGCGTGACCGTTCGGGAACCGCATGAGGATACCCTCACGCCAGTTCTTCGGACGCTCATTAGCATCTGAACCCTCAATGTCTTCTGTTGAAATCAGGCCTTGAATGGCCATAGTCTGTATCTCCTCCTACTCTAAAATCCGAGAGTAGACCAGATGTCCTGAAGCACAGGATCTACCTGACCCATGCCTCCCGGACGAGCTTGTGGCCCGGCAAGTTGCTGGACCTGTTGAGGTTGCACTTGGGATATGTTCCCTTGTGCGTCGCGCACGAGCATCGGACCCGGCTGAGCCAAAGGTACGTGCGCGCCCCCTTGAACCTGCACAGGATTTACACCCGGCGGCAGGCCTTGAGGTTGTCCTTGAGGGAGGAGTTGTTGCACTTGTTGTTGCGGCATACGAGCCGCTCTAACTGATTGAACCTTCTGAGCAAGACCAGGGATCATAGGAGACAAGCGCTCAGCAATAGCGTCTCTCAGTTCCGGTGTCCAGGTACCATTAGACATACCTGTGCTTTGCATATTCTGCGCTACAGCAACTACCTGCTCCATCATATTACTGAGTTCAGGATAAGTCCCATACATGTCTTGCTGAATACGATTCGATTCTTGTTCCTGACTAATCTGCTGTTGAACCTGAGGCCCAACCTGCTGAACCTGAGTCCTAACATCGTTCATAGTCTGTTGATGCACAGTCTGTGCGATGCCATTAACCAGTTGGTTCAAAGCCTGCTGCCGCACAGCAGGATCTTCAGAACTCAGAGCAACTACATACTGCTCAGGCACATTCATATTGAACTGCGGAACCTGCGGCTGAGCCTGCTGCCCGGGCTGCGCCTGCTGCGGTTGTGCTATAGCATTTCTAGTTTCAGTCAGCTGCTGTTGCAGGTTCTGTATCTGTGCATTCGAGGTCTGAAGTTGAGCAGCAAGGGCAGTTTCCTGAGGGCTTTGTTGCTGTGCGGAGTGGCCAGCAACAGGCGCCTGAGGAGCTACCCCAGGAACCACGGGCTGAGGAGCCACCGGGACCTGAGGTTGGAGTGCCTGCCCTTGCTGCTGGACGACGGGCGCTGCTGGTGCTTTTGGTGCTTCTGGCGTGGCAAAGAATTCTGCCACCTGTTCACCCTGATCTACTTCTTCTGCTGTAGGAGCTTCTGGCACATCTTCAACAGTGCCACGCTTGAAGAAATTCTCAGTCTCTTCTGGACTCAGAATACGATCTTCAGGCGGCAACGGATCAACATGATCTTCCTGAACTACAGGAGCCGGCTCGACAGCCGGAGCCGGAGCTGTCTCTTGCGGCCCTACTACTTGAAGTTCTTGGGAGGGATTGGGGCTACTCATTGGGGATATCCTCGTCGGGTTCTTCGGGCTTTTCGGTTATCATACCAAGGAAGCCATTTGCTACCTTGTTAACTCCTGCAATCTGGCCTTGTCCGTGAGTAAACTGAAATATACTCTCTGGAGCAGCCATATTGAGCGAGGCCATCTCAGATTCTGTACTGCGACAAAGACCAAACGCCATTCCAAAAGCCTTCAACATAACATCTGAACTCATCAACTTGGTAAAGGTATCTAGTTCCTCACCAGTCATAACAGAACCCTGGTGCTCTTGCATCCTAGCAAATAGCCTCTCTGCAAATTCTTCAGTAATCACTGTTGATTCCTTGGTTGTGGGAGGGTTGCTTGCGTAAGACCTGAAGGCCCGTTTGCCCCAGGAATTGGTGCGAGATCACCTTGTTGAGACATCTGACTAATCTGCTCAGGTGATCCCTGTTGAATCTTAAAGGACCTAATATTCTTCGCTCCACCTAGTTCAGCAACGAACTCGAAGATTTTAGGGACAGAGTAATTTTTACGGATTTCTGGATCTTGGAGGGTGAGACCGATGATCTGTTTCCAGATGTCAAGAAGTGCCACTTTATCCAGTGGCATGGTGCCATCATTAACGGGATAGTAATAGTCCCCGGCAACACCTTCAGGGTCAATGTTAAGGGGATAGATTCTGCCATCATCGCCAGTTACCCTCACGTGGAACTCTTGACTCATCCACTGCATGGTGTTAAGAGACATTTGATTGGACAGCGAGGTCATGCCCTGGGCGCTGACAACCCGAGCCAAGGCGGAAAGTCGGGACGCGGCTGCTGCGCCAGAAGTTCTCACCTCTGTAGCAGTCTTACGACCCCCAGTATCTTGCAGCCCTAGTAGGTTCTCCGATACGGCACTCACTCGCTGCCCAATATCAAAGTACTTTTCCATATCGGCCATATGACCACGAGTTACATCTTGAACCGGCAGCTGCGTAATGGCTTGTCTAACATCTCGATTCAGGGCCGTTCTCTTGAGTCTGATTGTCTTGCCAGGTCCTGGCCGATTAACGTCCTTCATCTCAACAGCAAACGGATCAACCACAAACTGGTTATTAATTGTAGCTCGTACATTTTCCATATGGCTGTTCAAGAACCAACTCATCGACTCTTGAATAGGTCCGATGAAGTCGCTCATTCCTGCCGAGCCAAAATCGTAGCCACTACCGTATGGCTCTGCGACTATGATGGGATGCTCGCCATGATCGTCGAGATTTCTTTCGGCAAGGACTATTTGAGCCCTATTCAGAATATCGAAATTCCATTTCTCTACCCGATCAGATTCTGCAAGTCCGTGTTCGCGAGGAATGAGATCAATCGAGACTCTATGTACTTCGTAGTTTCCAGGACCAGTATCTTGTACGCCATGCCAGTTAGCGCCAGCATGAGCATGACCACCCGTGAGCAGATCTCGAGCACTATCGAGGCCACCAGTATGCCTCTCTTGGCTAATCGGCGGTGCAGCGTCAACATACTCGTAGAAGCCATCTTGCTCCTTTCGCTTGAGGAGATGTTTACCCTCAAATGACTTGAGAAAGACGTATTCACCTTTCTGCGCTACTTCGCGCATAGGAACTCTAGGGTCCGGGTAGAACATGAACGGATCGACAGAGAACGCGACATTACCCTCATAGGTAACCTGCTCACGCTGCTGTCGAATAGACTCTTGATTAAAGCCACCTGTCTGAATATCAAAGACCGGAGCGTTCTCGCGCCTAGTCCTCATCGCCGTTTCAACTGTCCAATGATTGGCCAGGATCCCAACTCCGTAGAGACCCATATCGTTAAACCAGTTCCACCACCACTTGACTATACGATTGTGGTCATTCTGATACTGGAGTATAATCTCCATCTGCATAGCATTGTTGACATTGGTGCCATAGGTTCCCACTTGCATCCAGGGATGTTTCGCAGTAAAGACTTGCAGCAGATACGTGGAAATCGTACTCAACGTACTGAACGTGTACGGTAC
>SDBT01014513.1_pt1 | contig 12557 bp, 10 predicted proteins | sample 2277101 | NCBI WGS metagenome assembly SDBT01 (sample SAMN10404973, study PRJNA504765) | marine sediment metagenome | isolation source: marine sediment core GS10_PC15, 103 cmbsf | place: Arctic Ocean: Southern Knipovich Ridge | collected 2010
GTTTTTCGGGTATCCCTTTCCCAGCGATAAATCACTGGGCTAATATCATAAGTCCCTACGGGACAAGGTGTTTACATGATATTCTTCCATGTCAGATTTGGATTCTTCGCAGATCTAATCTAAGTACCTGGACAGAATTGATTTCATGTTCGATGGGAGATCTTCTGCGACCCTCTCAATTGATAATACAATTCAGTTGGAGCAGCAATATCTTGATAGGGGTGGGTAAATGGCTTTTGATTTGACAATCAAAAGCCATTTACCCACCCCTACAAAAAAAGTGCGAGGTTATGAATCTGAAGGAACGCCCCAATCACAAAAAATACATCGAAGTGCTTCGCCGGATGTCGCCTGAACAGAGATTGCTCAAAGCGTTTGAACTGTCCGAGTTCTCAAAACAATTGTTCATTCATGGGCTGCGCAAGAGATTCCCGGACCTGCCGGAGGAAGAATTCAGGAAGTTACTCCTGGAGCGTCTTGATAAATGTCACAACAGGAATTACTAAAGAGAGTATTCCAAACCCTTGAGGATATTGGGGTCGAGTATATGGTGACAGGTTCTACCGCCTCAAGTCTACAAGGTGAGCAGCGGTCTACCTATTAGCCACAGATTGACACAGATTTTTACTGACGTTATCCTGTGATAATCCGTGTTTATCTGTGGCCAATAAACCCATTTCGCTAATACTTTTCTTTAATCCTCGCCCAGGTTGTGATAGCCTTGCTTGCGGGCAAAACAGCAGTTAAGTTGAGCGCTTCAGCGATCCCTTCGTTCATAAGAGATTGAATATCCTCCAAAGCCAGAACCTCGTCGAAGAACGCAACCTCGTCAATGCTGCCGTTGAAATAGCTGGAGGGGGTACCGGCAGCGGCTCTGGCTCCAATTATGAAGCTCCTTGAGGCATCGAGTTTTATTTTAACTCCTGCACTGCTGCCCACACTTGCTCCATTGAGGAAGAACTCCATCCTATCTCCGTCGTAAGTCGCAACCAAGTGCTGCCACTCATCCTCCTGCACAGTTGGGCCACTTATGCCCGTCCACTCTGTGTCCTCAAATATCTCAAAGAGGAATGCCATTTCGGCGCTTCTCATCATAACTCCCCAATTCACACTTCCAGGATCTCCGCTTGTGACGTGATCGCCCTTTGAGACCATGTGAGTCCATCCCTGGGTTGTGGGAATACTGGCCCAGAACGCTACCGTGAAAATATCCAGATTCAGACTTTCAGCGTTGCCGCAATTAACATAATCATCACCGCCATCAAATTTCAGCGCTTCCCCGAACTTGCCTGATACTATCTCCGGGAAACCATTTAAAGTCCCATCATGTCCATTTCCCGATATATCTGCGGTAATATCATCCTGGACATCCTCAAGATCATCAAACAGCCAAAGCCCAACAATAGCATCAGGACTTATCGCGGCATAACTCGCAGTAGCTATAATACCTGCAATAAACAGAACGAAAACGCCAACAGCCATTAAGTTAATATGTTTTGAAACGTGCATCATTTTTCCCTCCATTTTGATAGGAATAATCCCAATATGACCAACAATACTTAGAGATCCATTTTTAAGATCGATTCACCACCTCAGTTTCCCGGCAGAGTTTACATCTTCAGACTATTTTGCGGTCTCCTAAAACTGCGGCAGCATATCAGCGTGGGCTGCAAGGAGTTCGTCCAGCATTGCTTCGGCATCCTCTATGGATATGACGAACTCATCGGCTATTAACGCTTGCAAAGCCAGGTTACGGTCGCCGTGAACTCCGGCGTCAACAGCCAATTCCTGCTGAAGTACCCGCGCTTGAAGTATTCCCGCCACCGGCAGCGGGATCTCGCCCATATACAGCCCCCGGAATCCCTGACTATCCGTCACGCCCTGAACCTCGACGATGGCGTAATCGGGGAGGTTGGGCACGCTGACGTTGTTTGGTATGTTGACTATGTGCGTCTCCTGCTGGTTGAGAGACATAGACGCTATCAGCTTCCCAATGGCTTCGGGGGATAGTTTTTTGGGCAGCGGAACCGGGTCTTTGCTCTCCAACTGCTTTGACATCCGCTCCCACGTATCATCCCTGCTCTTTCTGCTTTCCTCGATCATCTTTGTCCGGAGCCTCAAGCCATAGGGCAATTCTTCCGGGCTTTTGGCCTGAAGCAGGAACGGATAGAACTCGATTATGTGTCGGTCGGCATTGACCGGATAGTAACCGTAAATATCAAACAGCTTCTTGCAGAAGATCTGCCCGTCTGGCGGCTCCGCGGCATCCAATTTCTCTTTCAGCACGGGATACATATCCTGCCCGTTATGCCGCAGCCTGGTGACCCAGAGGAGGTGGTTCAAGCCCACTGTTATCACATCCAGTTCGTCTACAGGAACTTCGAGAACCTGTGCCAGATACGCTATCGTCCCCTGAGCGCCGTGACACAGCCCGATCACTTTCTTTATGCCAGTGTGCTTGATCATAGCCCGGCAGATCATCACCATAGGATTGCTGTGATTCAGGAAAATCACATCCGGACAGCGTTTTTCCATCTCCCGACATATTTTCAGAAATATGGGTATGCTCCTGAAACCCGCGAACAATCCGCCCGGGCCGGTGGTATCACCAGTGGTCTGATAGATTCCGTATTTGGCCGGGATGGTTATGTCCAGTTCGTGATAAATCCGATTTGGGCCTGATACTCCTATGGAGGAAACTGCGAAGTCAGCGCCGTCAACTGCCTCCGCAAGATCCGTCGTATGCGAAATATTGAGGTTCACGCCGGTCTGTTCAGCAGCCCGACGACCGTAGCGCGTCATTAGCTCCATTTGAGGCGACTGAGTATCATACAGAACTACATCGCTTCCGCTCAATTCTTCTGTAACAGCAAATTCTCCAATAACTGTGCGGAAAAATGCGCTCCCTCCGCCCAGTAAAACGATCTTCTTAGCAGACATCTTGTATCTCCTCTCCACCACCTTTGGCGCAGATCCGAAAAATCCTCACAATACCAACGTCAATATACTAGCATACACGGTTGATAGTGTCAAGAATTGAGATTTGTGACAGGTGGATCTGGACTTGACAGAGCATCATCCCTTTACCGAGGGATCAGGATCGTGTCTGCATCTGAGTTCGTGCAGGCTCTTAATCTGTAGAGCTATGTCCACGGAGAGTTTTCTGTTGACAGATTATGAAAAATCATGTAATATAGCATCGCTGTTTAATATTTTTCATCGTTTTACTAAACTCCAAGTATCAGGAAAGGAGAACTAGGATGTCTAAGATTTTTGTATGTGGACTGGTGCTAGTCATGGCTGCTCTTGCATCTCTGGCTTTCGCTCAACCACCCCATCCAGCAACCGGCGAGCCGCTTGTTGTTAACTGCGATAGAGGTACACCCACTCTAGACGGTGTACTGAACGAGTGGGGCGGCGATGTGGCTATACTGGATGTTGCGGAGCAGGCCGACGCCGATACATGGGCGGGAACCGCGGATTGTAGCGCCACATTCTACTCGATGTGGGATGATACCAACATCTATATCGGGGTGAGAGTGACGGATGATGCTATCGTTACAGATCAAACCGGCGGCAGTATCTGGAAGAATGACTGCGCGGAGATATTATTCGGAACCACAAACGCTGTCGGAGGCCATGACGAACACTATCAGTATGGTATCACGCCTAACGGGCTAACATACAACTGGTGCCACATGGAAGGCGATGGTCAACGAGAGATAAATTACGTCCAGTTGGCAACCAGTGAGACAGGCGACGGCTATGTCATGGAGTGTGCTATACCGTATGCCAATATGTCATCACTGAGCTTCACTTCGGGCAGCACAATCGGATACAACGTCTGCGTGGATGATTCGGATGGAGCCGGCGAGGAACCCGCCTTCCAGCTCTCCTGGCACGGCCTGGGCGCGCATAACCAGAGCGAAGGATTTGGTTACCTGATTTTGACTTCGGATCCTGTAGCTTCCGTATCGGCCAGTGGCAAACTCGCAACCACCTGGTCAAATATCAAAGTCAAGTAAATCGGCTATACCTACGAGCATTATGCTCAATAGGACGATTTATTTTTTGAAACGGGGAACATCTACGGTGTTCCCCGTTTTTCATTGTAAGCAGGTTATAGGTGACGATGACTTGATCAGGTTGTAACTCGCGCGAAAGGGATAAGCATTTGTCTCGGCTGTTCGCTCTGGTGATTGGTATTTGCTAAGAAATCTTTGAACTCTTCATAGTCATTTTCATTTATGCCATCCAAGCTGTTTGACCGCAAATAGCTGTTAATTCCACCAAATCCGATGCTTACCGCAACCTGTAACAGGTCCATACGCATCAGGATATTTTTCGTATACGGTCTTTTTGCATCAATAAACACGATCGATTCCAGGAAGTTCCGAACTAAGTCCGAATTTAATAATGCCAGCAGAATAAGAGCCCTTTTTTGGCTATTCAAGCCTAATAAGTAGCAGCTATCATCTAACATCACAGGTCTATTGTTTATCGGAGTTACCAGAGAAAAATCTGGATTCTTATATAGGCCGGAAATAGCGATCTTATACGGTGAGAAAGAATATTCGCCTACTCCAAAGATCGAAAATGGCGGATTTTTTTTGTAGATAGTTGACTTTCGCTTATCCAATAAATCTTTGTGGGACATGAGATACTTCCACAGTAAAGGATACTTTCTACCAATATAGCTGGTGTCCTGACCTGGCCTTTTCTGAGTAACTATCATTCTTTTATGAGTGTCTTCTATTACTAATCCCTTGACTTGTGAGCTTTTGAGCAAAGGATAAACCAACTCCTGTTCCACTGATACTATTTCACCCAACCCATTATGCAAAGTGTTATCAGAAGACACTTCCAGTTCCATCACTTTGGAGCAATCATGCTTGATCCCCGACCGCCATACCAAAGGGGATGCTCCATCTATAAGCCCCGTTCTTTCATATTTACTTATGTCTGATACGAATTTGTCCTCAACCCAACCAAAACGCCTTATAACATTGCTGGAATTGTTAATATCATAGACTTTACAATGGCGATCGGCGATTGTACTATGTAAGTCTGCAATAAATAAGCAGGCATCCACAGAGGCATTGAATTCTTTTTTTGCATCAAAGGTGAGCATTTCAAGATTGGATGGCGTGAAATCAGTTGCAGGTAAAAAGCTCAGTATATTTTTTACCACCTGGGTTTTGCATAAAAGCGCCAATTTCCCATTACAATTCCTGAACTGATTAAGAAGGTGTAGAATAATACATTCTGAAATGTCAAAATTGGCCTTTCCAGTTATAGCATCAAGACCACTAGTTTTCTTGAAGTTTGACTTTTCAGGTAGATTCTTTCCCTCCAATTCAGAATTGGTAACCCAGGGCGGATTGCCTATTATAAGGATTTCATTTTCATTCCCAAATAACGCTTCATCAAAATTATGCGTGAAAATGTCATCGTGGATGATTTCGATGTCGGTCCTCTCGAAAGAATCATTTAAGAACTCTTCCAATAACAAAGCCTTTGAGCTTCTAACATATTCTTCCTGAACTTCCACCCCAACAACTCTCGATATTCCCTTGAATGCTCTCAGTGCAGCCAGTATAAAGTTACCTACACCTGAAGTTGGCTCAATAACTATATCTGGATCAATGCCTTTTTGCAGCAAGATTGAGCAAACTTTTGCTGCAAATTCCTGACTCGTTTGAAAATCACCGTACTGTTTATCGCTTCTTATCTGGAGATTTATTTCAGGTTGTTTCTGCTTTTTCAAGAATTCATCTTTATCCTTCAATGTGAGAAAATAGCTCCTTATCCCCGTTAACTGATATATTACCTCGTTAAGCTTAACAATATCCTTGTTCGAATATGCGCTTTCAATGATTCTATTAAGCAGATGTTTGCTCATAGGAAGACTATTCCTTAGACATTATTGGGAATAGTGGATTGTTTAGTCTGGATTCCAGCCTTCGCTGGAATCCAGTCATTTTACAAACTCATCATACAGATCATTCCACTAATGTGTACCGTTCGGCAAGATAGTCCCTAAATCTGTGCTCTATATATGTACCAACTGCCTTTCCATCGGTTACTCCATATAGTTCAGGTATCCTTCTACGGCTCATAAATAGACAGAATTCTCTAGCCATCGATCTAAGACTGTCCAGATTCAGTTCCTGCATATCATTTTGGTTCACTGTGCCATCCCTTCCTCCATTTGACAGATTCCACTCTCAACTTTGGAATCAACCACTGGTCATGTTACCAGATACTTGCCGCTATGTCAACAAAATAAAATTTATTGGAGGGCCGATCGAATCGAAAGGTCAGAAAAGAAATTTCAGTGACAAAGAATATTTGGAAATATTTATCAGAAACGAGATAATGACGCTGTAAAACATGGGGTTAAAGACCTCAAGTACACAACTTGGATTTTGCCATCCTGTGAAAACCGTTCAACCTTCTTGCCGTTTCAGGAGATAATATTCGTATCCTCCCGGATAGAAGCGGGCTTCGCTGTTGTCCAGTTCGATAACCCGGTCGGCGACTTTTGCGAGCAGATGCCTGTCGTGGGATACCAGTATTACAGTTCCCTTGAACGCCGCGAGTGAGTCCTCCAGCACTTCTATGGATGGCATGTCCAGATGGTTTGTCGGCTCATCGAGGACGAGAAGGTTGGCTCTGGTGTATACCAGCTTGGACAGCACGACCCTGTTCTTTTCGCCGCCGCTGAGATTGGCTATCCTGTTGAAAGCCTTGTCACCCCTGAAAAGGAGCTTGGACAGCAAATACATGGTCTCCTCTCTCGTGAGGTCTGTGCTTTCGCCAAGTTCGTCGTAGATAGTGTTGCGCCTGTCAAGCCCCTGCTGTTCCTGATCGAAATAGCTTATCACCAGGCCCGTGCCCAGATTCACATACCCATTGTCAGGCTGATCCAACCCCAGAAGCATCTTTATGAGCGTGGTCTTCCCTGAACCGTTAGGCCCAACGATTGCGACGTGCTCTCCCCATCTTATGTGAAAACTGACGTTGGAAAACAGGACGTGGTCGCCGTAACTCCTGGATAAACCAACAGCTTCGACCACTATCTCTCCGCTTCTCTTCTGGAACTCCAGCCTCAACTGCATCCTCGGCTTCTTCCGCGGTTTTTCCACCAGTTCCATCCGCTGCAATACTTTGTCCATGCTCCGGGCGCGACGGGCGAATTTGGAGGTGTTACCCCTGACCCCCCAGGTTTTGAGCATCTCAATGGCGTCCTGTAAATGGGCTATCTCTAACTGCTGGTTGACGTAGTTGTAGTGCTGCCGAATTCTGGCGCGCTCTTTCTGATCGGCGTAGTATGTATAATTCCCGTTGTATTTACTCAGCTTGCCGAATTCAAGTTCTATGGTCTTATCTGCAACCCTGTCCAGCAGATAGCGGTCGTGGGATACGATTATCATTGCGCCCCGGTAGCCTGAAAGGAATTCTTCCAGCCATTCCAATGCGCTGACGTCAAGATGACTGTCCGGCTCGTCTAATAGAAGGAGATCAGGCTGCTTCAGCAGTACCTTCGCCAGTTGAGCGCGGGATTTCTGTCCACCACTGAGAGCTAATGCAGGGGTGTCAAGATCCGATGTTTCGAACCCCATCCTGCTCAGAATCATCTCCAGTCGGGTTTCGTATCTGTAGCCATCACTATTCTGGAACTCGGCCTGCAACGCGCTGTATCCATCCATAGCCTCTGATAGGCGCGGCTCGTTATCTTTAAGCCGGGACATCTCCATCTCTAGCTCTTCCAGCTTCTCGCGCATTTGTATTATGCGCTGATCGCATACCTCCTCCCGGAGAGTCTTTAAGCTGTCAAACACGGCTTCCTGCGGGACATAGCCGATCCTGACATCAGGATCGACCCGAACAGTGCCACCGTCGGGCGACATTGTTCCGCTGATAATCTTCAACAGCGTGCTCTTGCCTGAACCGTTCATCCCCACAAGAGCAACCTTTTCGCCCATCTTCAGTTGCCAGGACGCGCCGTTTATGATCGTTTTAGGCCCGAAAGACTTGCGAATGTTCTTCAATTCCAGAATTGCCAAGAGTTATCACCTACCCATTCGATAGTTACAGACATAACGAATTATAGGATAGCAAAGGCATAACCGGTTGTCAAAGGAAATTGGCGAAAATACTGGACAAAACCGAATGAAGCATGTAAAATATAGTCGGAGGCTGACGAGTGACAAGTTACGCGTGACAAGTGACGCGTAACGGCGGAGATCCTTCACTTCGTTCAGGATGACAAGAGATGTGTTATTATGTGCAAAACATATAAAGGAGATGATGACATGGCATTGAAACCTGAAGCAACTGCTGGGAATACCGATTGGTTCGTTCATGATCGCTTTGGTCTGTTTATCCATTGGGGACTTTATGCTCTGCCCGCCCGCCATGAGTGGGTTAAAAATCGGGAGCAGATACCCGATTCTGTGTATCAGAGGTACTTCGAGCACTTTGATCCGGATCTCTACGATCCGAAAGAGTGGGCTAGAGCGGCTAAAAACGCGGGTATGAAGTATTTCGTGGTGACGTCAAAACATCACGAGGGTTTCTGCCTGTGGGATTCCAAGCTGACCGACTATAAGGCAGCGAATACACCCGCCGGCCGCGATCTGCTTCGCCCTATGCTGGAGGCCTTCAGAGCAGAGGGGCTGAAGACAGGCCTCTATCACTCACTCATCGACTGGCATCACCCGGAATTTCCCGTGGATGGAATCCATCCGCAGCGCGGTGATAAAGAGTTCAGGGAACGCGAGAAGAATCGTGACGTCAGGAAGTATGCTGAATATCTCCACGGTCAGACCCGCGAACTGCTTACCGAATACGGCAGGATCGACATCGTGTGGTTCGATTTTTCGTATTCCGGTAATCCCGACGGCGGCAAAGGAAAGGACGATTGGCAGTCGGAAAAGCTGCTTGCTATGACCCGTGAACTGATGCCCGGGATCATCGTGAATAACCGACTGGAAATTCAGGGCGACATCATGACTCCGGAGCAGGTTCAGCCGCGAGAATGGGTGCAGGTTGATGGCAAGCCTATCGTCTGGGAAGCATGCCAAACACTGAACGGTAGCTGGGGCTATGATCGGGATAATCTGGATTGGAAATCGGTGGATATGCTGGTCCAAATGCTCATAGATACCGTGTCAAAAGGCGGAAATCTTTTATTGAATGTAGGTCCGACGGCCAGAGGACAGTTCGACCCAAGAGCACTGGAAACACTGACGGGTATAGGTAAATGGATGAAGCTCCACAGCCGATCCATATACGGAACGACTCAGAGTGAACTTCCAACACCTAAAGATTGCAGACTGACGCAGAAAGGCGACCGGCTGTACGTCCATGTCTTCGCCTGGCCGTTCAAACACCTGCACATGGAAGGCATGGCTGGCAAGGTGAAATATGCCCAACTGCTGAACGACGCGTCAGAGGTCAGAATGCAAGAATCACGGGATACGGGCGTTCTCACGCTGAATCTACCGATACAGAAACCTGATGTGACGGTTCCTGTTGTTGAGCTGTTCCTGAAAGGGTAGACAGGAAAGGCCAAAAGAGAACAAAGAAAGAAAACCATGGAGGCACAGAGAACACAGAGAAAGCCAGAAGACCGGAAAGCTAGAGGAGAGCAAAGAGAGACGGCAATTTGACCGACGCGGGTGCCAAAACAATCAAGAACAAGAACTGTAAAGGGGAGCAGATGTATATAAGTTTCACTTTGAATCGAATGAAATCCGCCGTTGTGATACTTTTTATGCTATACATGACAATATGGGCTACTTTTGCTATTCATGGATCAGAATTAATCATCCATGAGTTGGATAGCAAGGAAATAGCGAGAAATACGTTGGGTATATCCAGTATACGCAGATTTCAGGTCTATCTACCAGATGGTTATGCAGAGAGCGACGCACGCTATCAAGTGCTCTATTGGCTTCCGGGTTGGTCGGGTAGTCTGAACGGCGGATCGTATAAAAAGTCTCTTGACGACGCAATCCAAAATAGCGAAATTCCGCCAACAATAGCTGTCTTCATTGATGGTTACGATAGATTCATGCAAGGTATATTGTTCCTCAATTCCTCCATGTTTGGCAATTGGGGGAACTTCCTCATTTCGGAAGTCATTCCATTTGTGGACAGAGAGTATCGGACAATCCCCAACATGGTGGGTCGTGGGCTAATGGGTTGGTCTGCAGGCGGATACAGCTCTATAATTCTGCCAATTCTCCATCCTAATGTATGGGGAGCAGTAGGCACGAATGATGCTTGTCCCTGGTTAGCATGCAATTTTGGCAACATGCCTGGTGGTGACATATTGGATGAGTATCCCAAAGCTAGTCTCGGCATAAAATCCCAAATGCAGATAGGAGCGGCCGTCGCGCCGAACCCAGACGTTGCTATTGGTTTTGATTGGCCTCGGAAACTTGACATAAAGAAAAAATGGGATGCATACTGCCCTATGAGGCAAGAAACAATTGCTCAAAATAAGGAGACTTTGAACAATCTCCTGAAGATTGCACTCGTTGTTCCCGAAAATCCAAGCGGAAGTTGTCGCGGGAATAATCTAACTATGATTCAGCTAATGGAGGCAGAAGGTATCTCCGTAACCCAACTGGATTCGCCCGGTAGCCATAACGATCATAATATCGCGCGCTATATCGCAGTGGTGGAACAACTCTTAAAAGCAATGGTAGGAGCAGAGACGTCGGTGTCACCTCGTAGAAAAATGGCAGCCTTATGGGGAGAAATCAAGCAAGGCGGGTGAAAGAAGGAAGTAGATAAACTCCATAAATATAGGAAACGGAGTATAGCGAAAAAGAGATGGCTCAAGCTCTCATACCCAGCGCTCAACGAACTAAAGAACTGGATAATGCAGCCCGTTTGACGGTCGTTCGTCTGTGTATAGATGCTTTTCAGGACGATGATTTTGAATCTCTGTTCTCCTTTCTTCCGCCCGATGGCTTACACGTTCTCGGCTATCTGGGGGAGCAATTGGTCAGTCATGCAGTCGTCACGACGCGCTGGCTTCAACCGGAGAACATGCCCGTTCTAAAGACTGCATACATAGATGCCGTTGCCACCTCTCCAGCCTACCAAGGACGGGGATTTGGCAGCGCTACAATGCGTCACCTGGCTACTCTTATCAGCGAGTATGACGTTGCATGTTTAGAAACGGATCGCGTTTCTTTTTACGCGCGTTTGGGTTGGGAACTCTGGAAAGGCCCGTTGGCAGGCAGAACAGAGAATGGGATGATTTCCACGCCAGAACAAGAAGGCGTCATGATTTTGCGACTTCCGCGCACACCGTCACTGAACCCAGAAGGTTTGCTGACAATCGAATGCCAGGAGGCGCGTATATGGTAAGCAAGTGTCGCTTTATTCTAAGTAAGTTTCAGTAATATTTCTGGAGTTTTTGGGTGGTACGAAAATCCCCCCAGCCCCCTTTTTCAAAGAGGAGATCAAGCTTTTAGAAAAATCTTGAGCAAAAGAAAATAAGGACGGGCTTCGCCCGCAGAAAGAAAACTTGAAAACCATACTTAAACATTCGGGAGTGTGAGCCTCCTGGCGAACCTTTTCTCAACAAATGCTCAGCGGGAGCTTCGCCCTCCCAAGAACGCGAGATATTTTCTTAAACTTGCTTAATTGATGGAAGGACATTTTGCAGATAAATGACTGAAATAGAAAATCGCTGGTTTCCGCCTTCTCCGCATAGGGAGAAAGTCATGGAATTCGTCAAGCGCGGGAGAGCGCATATCGAGGAGCAAGGGCATAACATCCCGCCGCTTCTGGTGTTTGAGGATGGTGGGGTTATGGAATTGCCCCTGGCTCGCCACAAAGATGGGAATTTTTCCCCGGCGGAGGGTACTGCTACCCGGCAAACTAATTATTATGATGTGTGCGGGACTATTGACGAGTTGAAGAAACTGCTGGAAGAGAACCCTGAACTGGCTCAGGCTAATCCGGCGCGTCTACTTGAATTGATCGATGATATGTGCTATATGCTGGCACGTATGCAGCGCCGGCGAGGGACGTATAAAGAATTTGCGGAGGCAGTCAATTCGGTATCCCAGCGATTGAATCAGATCGAGGGACCTGATGTGGAGGATGCGTATCAGAACGCGGATGAACTGCGGAATTCCCTCAAAAGCAATCCTGATAAGGTGGCAGGAAATTTGCAGGATCTCCATAAAATGGCGGAGGGCATCCGCAAAGTGGCGAACCGTATGGAAAAGGAAGTTCTATATGCTTATAGAGACCTGGCAATAGAGCTTGGTGAGATTTATTCCCAGATTCAGGGAAGCAGGAAATGGGGCGGGAGGAATTAGCCACAGAGGCACAGAGGGCACAGAGAAGGCGAGAAAGTGAGAAAGTGAGAAAGCGAGAAGGTGGGAAAGTGAGAATATAAAATGCCGGTTCCCTGGGAGCGCAGGCATCTTGCCTGCATTGTTAAGCACAGTGACTACGAATGTCACAAATCATTCGTGCTATTCGTTTATTCGTGTCATTCGTGATTTTCCTTCTTTTCTCTG
>SDBT01014514.1_pt1 | contig 12557 bp, 11 predicted proteins | sample 2277101 | NCBI WGS metagenome assembly SDBT01 (sample SAMN10404973, study PRJNA504765) | marine sediment metagenome | isolation source: marine sediment core GS10_PC15, 103 cmbsf | place: Arctic Ocean: Southern Knipovich Ridge | collected 2010
GGCCTCGGCTTGGTCGCGTGTTATGCTAATCTTGGGCCAGATCAGGCCGATAAATCGTTGCCCGGCTTTTTTTATGGTACCCAAGAAATCGGCGGGATTCAGTCGCGCACTACCACGAAATGTGCTGTTTTTCGTGTGTACGTCGACAATGGGCATAGGGATAGCGCCGTCCATAATTTGAACGTACTTCTCGTCGGTTTGTGCTTGCGCCAGCGTTGGCTTGACAACTTTGTCGAATAGCTCAGTCCAGTCGCCGACGGCATCACGCGGCTGGACGACGCCGTCACCACTTATTGCGCCAAGTGCAAACTCGGTCCAGGCGACCTTCTGGCTTTCGTCTTCCCGGTCAATGATCGCGTAGTATTTGCGCACGCTTTCCTGGATCGACATTGCCAGAGTGAACCGTATCTCGCGCTCGTCCTGGTCAATACCGCGTTCCGCGACATAAAGCGGCGTGCCTTTCAAGTTGGGCTGCATGAATTTCTGGCGGGGCTGGTCGCCGATCAGTGCGGGGCTTTTGTTATAGACAAGCAGCAGCTTCTCGTATGACCAGAACCGCCCGAGACCTTTGTAAGCCTCGATCAATGCCAGGCCATGTTCAGTAATCGGCAGCGGGTTTGTGGTCTGCCGACCGAGCGAATCGAACTCTCCGTGCGGCACTTGCAGCGTGTGGCGTTCCCAAAATGGTATCTTGAACACCTTCGGCAACCGCGCATCTTTCTTTTGCCTGAATCCACGCACTTCGGGATCGGTATCGACCCACTCAAACTGGTCGAACTTGCCGTTGATCTCGGCCAGGCCGGGATCGCTTGTTTTGCCGCCGAGGCGATTAGCCAGGTAGAAGTCTCCGTCGAGGTCGACCGACAGGTCAATCCCCCACGCCTCCAGCAACTTCTGCAGCGTTGGAACCATCGGCTGCCCCGCAAAAAGCAGGTCGTTCGGTATCAGAAAATCAAAGTCACCCCTCGGCTTGATCGGATCTTTCCAGTCCGCGCGTAGGTGGCCCTTGAAAGGGTATTCGTTGAAGATATGGCGTTGAAGCGCTTCGTCGAGGCGATACGGCTTCGTCCGCGATTTAGCCGTATCGTCGAGAAAACGGCCCTGATAGATCATCGACCAACTCTGGCCCATGATCTCGCCCTGCAGCCGCCAACGGCGGTCGGCGATCTCGACGCGGCAGCCATCTGCACGCCCCTTCCTGGCAATCTTTTCGACCTTGATGACCTGCACACCCTGGATTGATTCCTGGTATGCGCCTTCGGCTTTGCCCTGGCACCGCACCGTCAGCGTAACGCCGTCTTCGCCCTTCGTCAGGTCTTTCAGCTTCTCGTACATGAACGTCGGCTGCCAGAAGACCACAGGCACGTAAGCGGTTCCCCGATACAACATCGGCCACTTGATCCGCGTGTACGCCAACGGAACCTCGCCTAGGAAGTATTGCGTCCCGATGCTCATCCGCTCTGCAGCCCCTTTGCGGTGAGAGTGCTGCCGAGTACCGGAGCCTGGATCGCTTCGCCCGGCGACTGCGGCAGTCTGCGCCAGGTTGTCTTTACGTCGAGCTTCCAGATTGTTTCGCCGTCTTGGGCCTGGTCGGCAATCGGCTCAGGTATCGCGCCGGGATTGGCACGCCAGGTGCCGCCAGCGACCTGCGGCATCCGGTAGGTCGGACGCCTGAAGGATTGCACGCGATAGGTATGCTCAAGTATGACCTGCATTCCAGTGATGTCGCTGAAGGTGCGAACGACGCCGTCGGAAATGTGAACATCTTCCTCTTGCGGCACGTAACGCATCAGGACGCGTTCGTGGATCTCGATTTCTTTCAAGTTCAGGTCGGTCAATATGCCCTTGATGACGAACTTGATTTCGCTGTCTCGCGCGTCGACTTCGTATTGTCTGGTAAGCTCTCGCCATTTGTGCGGCAGCCGGTCATTGGAATCGTTGACCAGCGCGTCGAGCGCCTGTCTGATCTTGCTGTCCAGCGTCTTCACGTCTACCGCTGTGCTGTCGCCAGTGTTGAAATCTTCCAGCTTGCCGACCTTGGGCGTAAGTTGACCGCTCAGGATGATGTTGTGGCCAGGTCCGGTCAGGCCGAGCCTGTTGCCGCTATTGGGCGGTCGTTCGCTTTTTACAAGGGTGTAGCCAATGTCGCGAAAGTCATCCAGCGCGCCGAGGGATACGAACTCTGAGACCTGCTGGCGCATCTCGACCTTCACAACATGGTCGACGCTGCCACCGAAACCAGACGCCCTTTCATCAGTCGTTATTTCGTGGCTGAACAGCCTCCACGTATCGTTGTTTTTCATCCAGAACGGCAGCGCAGGATTAGCGCCGCCCGCGAGCAAACCGTTTATCCAGTCCAGTGCAGATGTGCGATCCTTGAAGACGACCTCGCCAAGCGCGCGTGAATAGCCTTGCGGATTGGTCGCAATGACCCACGTCAGCGGGCTTATCGCGCCTGGGGGTCCGCCTTCAGGGTTTTCACTAATATCTGGATCAAGTTGTTCAGACGTAAAGACGATGTCGATTATCGCCGCGTTTTCTTTCGCGCGCAGCGTCGCTTCTGCACTGAAACTCTGCACGAAGGAAAGCGGTAGTTCAAATCGTTTAGATCCGGCGTCGTATTCGTACTTCACTTCGCCACTTCGCAACGCGACTACTTGTGCGAGTATCGAGTCTATCGTTACCTGCGTGTCTGCCGGGTCGGTCCCTTCGATCATTATCCGAACTGAGAATTCCGCATTCCCCTGCGTGTCGCGCGTGAAACTGTAGTCTCCGTCGGCGTCGTCAGGGTGTTGCACCAGACGTGCCTTCACCGCAAGCGGCGTCGAATTGGTAATGATCGTCGAGATGATGTAATCGTTCGCGGGAATGGCGGGATCTTTACCGAGGATTATCCTGCGCTCTGCCACTATTGCTGCCCTCCGTTCAGGCTGACATCCAGTGTCTTCCAGACAGGACGCCCGCCGATGTCGCGAACCAACAACCGCGCGTCGGTGTCGGTTTCCGCGATATTTTCGCGCAGCGCGTCAGCCTGCGCAACCCTCGACTGCGGATACTTGTTCAAAAATACCTGCTTCAGCTTTTTATCCCTGTTCAACGAATTCTGGAATGAATCCGCGATCAACTTTTGTTCGTCGCGGTCGTTGTCGAGTTGGTTCAGCAGACTGTTTCGATTCGTTCTTTTCACATCCCACAACTCAGATACGGCCTGACGCCACATCTTTTCGGTGGTTTTGAAGTCGGTGCCTGAGATCAGCGAGATCAATCCCTTCGCTATGTTCTGCAGGCCGAACAAGTCGGCTACCTGGCTGACAATCCGGCCCGGCGCTTCGGCCACGAACTCTTGGACGAAGTCTTCAAAGGTCGCCCCTTCGCGCAGCTTGTCACGCGCCTTGACGATGCCCTGCAGGACGGTGCCACCTATCTGGCCGGCTACGACTCCAAAAGCGAGCGGGCCGCTGCCGACGAGCGTCTTTTCGGACAGTCCGACGCCACTACGCGACAAGCGAATGTCGCCGACACGGATACCTTCAGCGCCGACGCTGAGTGTCGGGTTGTTGCGGAACTTCGCGGACAGTCGGCCTAGCAGCGTGGTCCGACCGCCGCTTGTAACCGCGCCCGCAGCCTTGCGGCGTGACAGTGCGTTGGCGAGCTTCCGTTCCTTTACTGTCAGGACGTCAATCGCGCTGGCGAGCCTCTTTTGTGCGGCCAGTGCCCGCGTGATGTTGAAGTCGATCTCAAAGGAATTGATGGCGTCAGCCGGCGCGCCGCCTTTTGACGCGCCGCCCGATATGAACCGCCGCAGTGACTCGAAAGCCATCTTCGTCCCTAGAAATACTGAGTCGTCAGGTCAGCAGCGCGTGCGATCATCCACGGTGGGTTGCCATCGTCACCCTGTACGCTGGTCGCAATAAACAGCGTGTTCTCGGGCAGCAACGGGGCGTCAAGCGAAAGGTTGTAGGTGCGCTGCGTATCAGGATGCAGCTTTGCAGCCTTGATAAAGATCGCGCGCACAGTTCCGCCTTTGTCATCTTGCGGAAGGATCAGGATAGGTATCGACGGCATCTTCTCGTATATCTGCGCAGCAGACGCGCCGTGCGGATTGATCGCGGTGCCCGTGTCGAACAACGGCCTCAATATCTCTTTCACTACGTCGTCGTCAACATCGTGCATCGGCACACTGAGGATGCCAGGACCGTTCTGCATTTTCAAAACGTCGTGGTGTTCCTGGTCCTTCTGTATTTCCAACACGAAGCCGGTATCGAATTCAAACCGACGACCTTCAACGCCTTTGATTTCTTCACCGCCAGTGCCATCGACAGCCGTGATCGGGCCGATGAACATCTTGCCTGAGATACCGTAAACGTCGCCTGCGCTCATGTCTTACCTGCTGCTGCGGAAATTCTGGTTCCGCTTGAATTTCTGAAATGGCATGTCGATCACCTGGATTACCTTGATGACCTTCCTGTTCCCGCCGATCTTCGCCGCTCGCCCGAGGATGCGTCTCACAAGCCCCTCAAGCTCTTTCCTGACCCTGTCACGCATGCGGTTGACCACGCCCGCCTTGAACTGCATCAGACCGCCTTTGGCTTTGTCCACGTTGAACTTTTTCCAATACCTCCGTATGCGTTTGTTCGCGCGAGTCAGGTCGAAATAAAACCCTGTCGCCGTCGTCCTCATTGTGCTTGGCGCACCGACCGCAGATCCCAAGCCACTCGTCTTCGCCCATCCTCGGCGTTCATCCCAATTCTTCGCCGCCTTTATCGCTGCCCACCGTGGGCCGAACGGAAGGATCGGCGTTTGCAAACCTGAGCCGACCGCGTAGACAAAGCTGGCGTTGTAGGCGTCCCGGATGAAACGCAGCTCGTCTTTTCCCTGAAGCTGGATGATCGCCGGTGCTGCTTCCTCATACTCCGCGATCAGCCTGAGAAGCTGGACATCCGTAAAATTTTCAACTTGCTTCAGACTTGCCATCCGCTGCTCCGCGACTAGCGCTCGCTAAGGAAGCGCCCATAGAGCCGACCCACTCAGCGGCAGCGACGGTCCAGCGGGGAACATCTTGACCCACGCTTCCTGGATCTCGCCCGCTCGCGTCTGGCTGTCGGCACCGTAGCTGACCTCTGCAAACAATGCGGGCGCGACTTCCTTTTCCCAAAAGAAGTGCCATTCGCCGCCCGGCTGAAGCGTGAAACCAAGCACTGCAAACACGCCGCCAAGGATTGCCTCTCCGGTGCTTGGGGCCTGAAGCTGGACGTCGAGGCTGAATATGGAATCGACCGCGTCGTAATTTTCGGGGAACAGATTTTCGTCGAAGGTCGGCAGAAGGTGCGTCCACGCGCCGTTCGTCAGATCCGCTTCGGTGAACGAATCCGTCTGCAAGCCGAGGCTCGTTGTGATCGCGACGTCGAGTCCTGCGCCATTCTGGTAGACCAGAACATCGTAGGCGACCGGGATAGCGTCTTCCAGATTCCAGTCCTCGATAGGCTGCGTGATTTCCAGCCCGACGCTTGCCCCGCCGATTGCGATACCGTAATCCTGTTCCTTCCATTTGATCGTCGTGTCGACAGTCACCGTCGGCGCGCCTGTGCGTATCTGGTTCCAACTGCTGATGCCGCCGGTATCCGCATCGCCATCGGTGATTGCGGCGTTGTCTGTTACGTCGGCATTGCCGGAAAGGATCGCGTTCGTAGCCAGGCCGCTGTTTGAAGGACCGATGCCGATTATGCCCGTCGTCGTGCCCGCACCTTTGACCCGCAGGCTGTTCTCGCCGCGTGTGCTTTCGCTTTCGTAGTTGACTGTCGTGACGCCCTGCTCGCCGCCGTTGGCTTCCGTTTGCGTCACGCGGATTGTGACGCCGCCGGGGATGTTGTGCTTGCCGGTCTCAATCCGGTGGCCGTATTTGTTGATGGTCAAACGGCGGTGGACCCCCACGAGTGTATCCGCAGGGTCCGCCCCGTATGTAACGACAAGTCCAGCGACGAAGTCGCCGTTGTCGTTCATAAAGCGGACGACATCGTCCGCAAGTTGTTCGTCAGTGTCGAATGGCCGGTTGATCTGTTCTGCCACAAACTCCAGCCACGACCCGCGCGCGCCGTCAAGAATAAAAGTCGGCCAAGCCGCAAGGCTGATCTCCATGCCCGAATAGGCAGCGCCGGCTACGCGTTGCTGTTCAGGCGTGAGATCGTCCTGGTTCTGCACCGCAAGCTGCGCCTCGACAATATAATTAGCGCCTCCGTCGCTCACCTGGCGAAACGCCTTGACCATGCGCGCGAAACCATTCTGAAAGTCGATGAATGCCATGGCGTCCCTCTACTGTGTTAGCGCCTGTTTGTGCCAGACGGTTATCCTTACCTCTGTCGTGTACTCAGGTTTCGCCGGGTCGCCCTGCTTTACCAGCGGTTCCAGTTCGACGTCGCCGTCTAGCGAGTGCAGGTTGCCTTCCGGGTCTGTAACGTGTGTGCTGAAGAACGTAGGCGCGTCCTGCAGCGTCTGAACAAGCGCCTGGAATGGTTTCTCGGTAACGTTGTCCTGGCCGATGTCGTCGTGGAATCCCATGATGACGTCGTAGACAAATGTCGTGCGCATCGAATTCGGATAGCCGCCGGCTGCGCGCCGCAAAGGTCGCGGCGTCCTCGCAGTGATCTTGCACCAGCCGGGTTGGACATTGTGGTCAGCCTGGACATCATCAGTAAGCGTCCGTTCCGTGTTCAGTGTGGCACCAGCGCCCTGCAGGATCGTGTCAAGCAGCGCATTGCCCGCCTGGAAAGCGGTCTCTATTGCATCGCCCAACCGTTCTTCCAGCGTCGCCATCAGTCAGTCTTTTCCTCGGTCACAATCGGTTCTTTTGCGGGCCGCGCTGTTTTGTTCAATGCCGGGTCTGTCTCCGGCGGTTCGGGCGCGTCGTTATCCTTGCTGTTTACTTTCACCGTCTTTACTACTTCGCCGGCGTCGCCTGCGTCTTTCTCGGCGCGCTTTTGTTCAAGCTTCGCGCGGATGCCTTTCTCGGCGTCTGTGCGTCTGTTGCTTTCGACCAGGACCGATTCGTTGTGCAGCTTCAGGTTCGCGCGCAGGACGTTTGAAATAACTTCCAGCGCATCCGCTACGCCGCCGACGTCTTCGAGCGTCAGCACATTTTCTTTAGCCAGATACAAGGTCAGCGGCTTGATGTTGTCTGTTACCGTATTCCACGCGCCTATGATTTCCGTCAAAGTCGGCAGCTTTTCTGCCGCCTCCACTTCCTGCCCCTGCGTCATCTTTTCTTCCTTATGGTTGGGTCCGATACGGGAACAAACCGTTGATCTCCGAATCGTCGACCTTTTTCTGGTGCGGTAACTGGTTCGCCTGCTTGCGGCGATTCATTTCATTCAAGATCAGAACGTCCATGCGCTTCAGCATACGTTCGTCGTCAGCGTTGACAGTAAAGTTGGCAAACGACCGCAGCCAGTCTATCGCGACAAGATAGCCGAGCTTCAGCGCAACAGGGTCGGTGCTGCCGTCGATTATATCGCTGCCGAGCTTGTCCTGGATATGCTGCGCCGCGAAGACGGCTGCGCTCGCCTGGTCAGCGGCGTCGACCTTGGCTGCTGTCGCGCTTCGCGATGCCCATGCGATGATCTCGCCTTCGATGTCGATGTTGAACGGCATGCCGGATTATATCCTTGTCAGACAGAAAGGGGAGCCAACTGGCTCCCCTTTGAAAACTAAAGCCTTGCATTTCTCTACGCTGCCGGCAGGTCGATCCAGACGCCGGCGTAAGCGTTGGCGAGGCCGACTTCGATGTCCAGCACCGCGCTTGAGGTGTATTTCAGCTTGGTCTGCTGTTCTGCCGTGCGGAACCCGCCCGGCGCGCTCGGCGGCATGTCGGTAAAGAATTCCGGGTTCTGCGTCCGCATCACGACCTGGAACAGCGACATGCCGATCTTGCGGCGCGGGCGCAGGAAAAGCCCGTCGATCTCTGCGGCATCCCACAGGTTGTTCTCGACCGTGGTGACGCCCATGATCTTGTCCTGGGTGTCGCGGCTGGTCGTGCGGTTGTTGTCGAATACCCGGTTGATGACCTGTTCGTCCGCCGTGCTGAACATCAGGTCGAACCCCTCAAGGAAGACGCCGCCGCCGTGGTAAGGCTTGCCGTTCGGCTTCAGCATTTTGCTGATCTTGCTCTTGCCCGCGTAGAAGGCGTCGCGGATTCCTGCCGCGTCACGGCTCTTGGCCTTGACGCGGTTGGACAGCTTGCTGGCGGGCTTGTTGCCGCCGCTGCCCGGCAGGTCGACCTCGCCGAAGAACGTGGTGTCGTCAAACAGGTTTGGGTTGGTCGCGCTTTCGGTGATTGCCAGCTTCAGCAGGTCGGTAATAAGCTCGTCCTTCAGGTGCGCGGCGTTGGTCGCGGCTTCGGAAAGAAGCGTACCGAAGTTGGTGCCAAGCCACGCCAGAAGCAGCTCCCAATCCTTGATCGGGATCTCGATCACTTCGCCGAAGGTATCGGCGATGATGGTGTGGTTGCGGTGGACAAGGCGCTCGACGTCAAACTCGCCCTTGAACCGCTGGAAGGCAGCGCCGTCGGCGCGCGCGTACAGTTTCAGGAAGCCGGTCGAATCGACATCGGTGTCGAACCAGCCGTCGTACAGCCCGCCGTTGTAGGCGTTCTGAAACGCGGTAATCGCCTGCGTCTCCGCGCCGACGAGAATGTCCTGCAGCCGTTCGTCCATCGTATTATCTCCGGTCCTTCGGGACTTCGTTGTTGTTTTTCTTCAGTTGCCCCTACAGGTACTCGGTAATGCAATCGGCGTCAGCCGATTTCTTATGCGTCGCCGAAGCCCTTCAGGTCGACCAGAACTCGCGGCAGTGCGCCGCCGACGATGTTCTGCGTCACTGTGTTGCCGAGCGAGCCGGTAACGGTCAGGGTTGTGGCGTCTTCGCTGAGTGTGTCAGTCGTCTGGAAAATCACGACCTCGTCGCCATCGACTTCGGCGAAGTAGCCGTGTGTGTTGACCAACAGGTTGATGTCGTCGCGGATCAGGCCCGCCGTGACTTCAACGCTGGTTGTGAAGTTGATCGTGTTGCCCATCAGGTTGGTCGCGCCCGCGTCGATCTGGCTGATGCTGCCGACCCCGCCCGTGATGGCGACGCGCCCGACTGCAGCGACGGCCTCAAACGGGTCGTCGTTCGGATCGTCGATACGCTCGACCGTGCCGATCACGACGTTGCCTGCGACCTGCGTGGTCTTGCGACCGTCGATGGCATAAAGATCGTCGCCGAGGTCAGTCTGCGCGATGATATTGCCGCCCGCAGCATCGGTATCGTCTGACGTGATGGTGGTCGAAGTGCTGACCACTACCAGCGCCGCGCGCGTCACGATGCGCTCGACGATGTTGATTACGGCGGTGCCTGACAGGTAGGCGTAATACAAGCCCTGCTGCTGGTTGATCTGCTCGATGGCGTTGCCGGCGGTTACCGCCAGGCTGGTGTCGAACGCTACTGCGCCGTTCAGAACCTCGACGGCGTCGATGGTGATGGTGTCGAGGCTGCCCGATGCGCCAGCGCTCAGATCGACCTGTGCAGAAGTCGTCGGTTTGCCGAGGTTGTACTGCATCCAAAGCAGCGCGCCGCCGGTGTCGATTTCGATGGTGTCTTCGCCTGCGACGCCACCGCTGTTGTCGACAGTTTGCAGCGCGGGTCCGCCGATCTTTTCAGAGGCGGTGTCGTCGGCGATATGAACGAAGCCGGTCGCGACGACGATCATCGTCAGTTCGCCCTGCTCGATCTTCTCGTCAATCATCTTGACTTCCTGCTTCGAGCCGCTTGGGCGGTAGGCGAGTTGTTCGGTCATCGTTTCTTCTCCGTGCGATCCGGGGTTGCCGGTTATGTTTCGACCAGTCCTGTTCGCTTCGTTTCAGTTCGCGTCAGTAATGCAGTCGGTTCAGGATTGCTGCTTGCGCGACATCCAGTGCGCCTTGGCCTGCACTTTGACAGCCGCCGGTGACTTCGGGTCGCCGAATTTTCCTGCGGCCCACTTGGCTTCAAATTCGGCGTCAAGAGTCTGGACAACATCCTGGTCGGTCGCGGCCTTGCCGTTCTTCAGCTTCAGAACTGTCGCCTCTGCCTTCATGGCATTGAAGCGCTCGGCGCGAATTGCAGCGCTTGCGCATTCGGTCAGTTTGGCCTCGACATTTTCAAGCGGCGTGGTCGCGTCGATGGCGACGATTTCGCGGGCCATGCGCGCGATTTCATTCTTCTCACTCGCCTTGCTTGCCTCGGCATCGGCTGCAGCCTTGACCAGCGTGTCCGCGCTTGCCGGGGTCAGAAGCTCGCCGGACTCGACCTTGGCTTCGATACCCTCGGCCACCATGCTCGCCAGCAATTTCTTGCCGTCGGCGTCAGCCTGAAGAAACTTTTTGATCTCTGCAAGGTCCATGTTCTGTTCCCTTAGTGTGTCAGAACTTTCGGGGCCTACGTTGCGCCCTACATCTGGTGTGTCTTCGTCGTCAGTGTCGTCAACGTCTTCGTCGTCGTCAACAGGAATCTGAATTTTTTTCTTGCCAAGCGCGCCTTCGACCATTCCGGCGAATGCGTCCGTGTCCGACATGATCTGGTCAACCAGCCCGTTTCCAAGGGCTTCCTCGGCGGTAAAGATGCTGCCGTCAGCTATGCGCAGGACGTCGCCAAGTTCCATGCCGCGACCGTTCATAATCGCTTCGATGAAGAAACGATTCATGTCGTCGACTTCCTTCTGCAGAACTTTCAGATGCTCGGCAGTGATCGGCGCACCCTTCACGCCGATACCTTTATTCTTGCCGGTGGTAATGACGTGCGCAGTGACACCGTCGCGCTTGAACATTTTACTGAAGTCGTCGATGACGAGTATGGTGCCGATGCTGCCGGTTTCGCCGCCGCGATTTATGCTGACGGTGTTGGCCGCTGCCGCGACAAACAGCGCAGCGCTGAAGCCGTGATCTTCGATATGAGCATGCACCGGCATCTCCAGACCGGCTGCAGCGATGTCGTCATGCAATGCCTGGTTGCCCGCAGCGCTGCCGCCGGGGCTGTCAATCAGAATCAACAGGCTTTTGATGTCGTCGCGATTGCGCGCGGCAGCGATCTGGCGGCGCACGAAAATCGTGCTGGCTCCGCTGAATTTCGAGAAGCGTTTCTGCATGACGCCAGTGATGTTGACGATGCCGACACCGTCCTCGACGCGCAGCATACTGCGCTCGGGATCTTCGTCGTCTTTCTGAGAGACGGGCGTGGCCTGGAACGCGCCAGAAAGGATCGCGCTGGCGATCTGGATTCCGCGCGTTTCCTCAATCATGTAAAGGCCCATGTGCGACGCGAAACATTCGCGCTCGTCTTCTGCGCAGTTGACCTTCGATGCGAAGTGGACCTCGCGAGTCTCGGGGTCTACGGTGACGGTGGCGGCATCGAAGCGGCTGAGTTCATCGAGGATCTTTTCCGCCTTGGTTTTCTTTTTCATAGCTAGACCTCATCCGTGTCGTCTGTCTTCGTGCCTGTGCCCTCGGGGTCGGGGCGCTTTTCTTCAGGCACAACATCCGCTGCGCTCTCGCGCGTCGGATTGGTGTCGCTCGGCAACTCGCCGGGGAAGACATATTGTGCGCGTACTTCAAGCTCGCCCTCTTTGCGCTCAGGTATCGGAATACCGAGCGTGCCCGCGTTTCGCTCGACGATCATCGGATTCAGGTAACAGGTGATCGCTTCGGCAAGAAAGCTGGCGAAGTTGATTACGGGGCTGTTGGCGGTCGTCCTGGCCTCTTTGCTGCTGCCTGTCGGCCCGGTTGCGCGGGTGTCCGCCAACAGCGCCGTATTCATAATCGCTTTCATTGCGCGCGACTCAAGCCGCGTTTCGCGCTGCAGCAGATAATCGGCACCGTCAGTCGGATACTTCAGCAGGTCGACGACCGTCTGTTTTTCGCCAAGTACCAGAACTTCCATTGCGTCCTGCCAGCTAACAGCGTCGGCGATGTTTTCCTGTTGGCTTGCCTGATCCTGACGATTGAGCTGATCCGTGACCCACTTCAAAATGCGTGTCGGCAGCGTCATCGACTTCGCGAAGACCGCGCCGTTGTAGTCGCCTTCCTCATAGAGCGACGCCGTGCGATTGCTGCGCAATGCAAGTTCGCCGTCGCCTTGCGGGTTGGCAGAAGTGCCCGGCTTGAGGATGATCCAGTCTTTGTTGGACAGGACTTCCTCGGGCTGTTCGCCTGCAGGTCCGGCGGTGTATCGCTCGACGACGATGGTTTCGTGATCGGGGTGCAGGAACAGATGACCGCCCGCTTCGACCTTGCGGCGTTCGTTCCAACGCAGATCGCCGGTCAGTCCGATGCCTTCGGTAAATACCCATCTGATCTGCCAGAACAACACACCTTCGATCAATGCCCACGGTGCTTTTTTCTGGAATTGCGTGACGCCAAGCAGATGGTCGTAGTGCGACTGAATCGCTTTGGCGCGATCAGACTGGTTGATCGGAAATTTGGCTTCAGGACTCGACGGGTCGATACCGACTTTGGGCGCAAATGCGAACAGCCGATTCTTGGCAATCTCGTCGC
>SDBT01014515.1_pt1 | contig 12556 bp, 15 predicted proteins | sample 2277101 | NCBI WGS metagenome assembly SDBT01 (sample SAMN10404973, study PRJNA504765) | marine sediment metagenome | isolation source: marine sediment core GS10_PC15, 103 cmbsf | place: Arctic Ocean: Southern Knipovich Ridge | collected 2010
CGCAATTAACCTTACATTGCCTTTAATTCTGCGTTTGTTCTTTTGAAACAACTGAATGCTTATACGGCCGGGCGGAACCGGGAAATTGCCGAGGACTTTTAATTTGGACACAATCACATCCGAGGGATCTTTTTTCAGAACGCGACAAACATATGCTTTAAAAATTTCTTGGAACCTGCTCGGCGGTACGGTTTGATAATTTGGGCCGGACTTGGCCGGGCCGGTTTTGCGAACGGCCGCGTCAGCCTCGGCGCTGAAGCCGATCCACCCCCATAAGAGCAAAATAACAATGGCTTGGATGCTTCGTCTCATGTCGGTTACCTCGTAATGTTATTAACAATTGACATCATTTGATCGGCTGTTTTGATGGCCTTGGAATTGATTTCATAGGCGCGCTGGGCCATAATCATGAAAACCATTTCCCCGACAACATCCACATTCGACATTTCCAGAAATCCCTGCAGCGTCGATCCCATTCCATTTGATCCGGGGGTGCCGGCAATGGCCTCACCCGATGCATCGGTCTTTTTGTATAAGTTGAGCCCGGTGCTGTGAAGCCCCGCCGGGTTGGCAAAATTGTACAGCTCGATCACGCCCAGGGGAGTCCCGGTTTCGTCGGGGCCAAAGGCGGTGACGGTTCCGTCCGAATCGATCTGAACCGACACCGTATCGGCCGGAACGGTCATCTCCGGCTGTAACTTGTCACCGGTCGGCGTAACGATGTTGCCCTCTGAATCCAACTTAAAATTTCCGGCGCGACCGTAATGATCTTCTCCATTACGTATTATCTTAAAGAAACCCATGCCCGAAATCGCCACGTCCAGCTCATTTTTGGTTTCTTTAAAATCGCCTTGTGAAAAAGTTTTCTGCACGCTGATGGGCATTGTTCCCATGCCGACTTGAATACCTGCCGGAACCTGATCACCGTTGGCTGTTATCGATCCCGGCCGTCCGACGGTCTGGTACATCAGGTCCTGAAAATCAACCCGGCTCTTTTTGAAACCGACCGTATTCACATTGGCCAAGTTGTTGGCGATAACATCGATGGTCATTTGCTGACCTGTCATTCCGGTTGCCGCCGACCACAATCCTCTTAACATAATGAATTCCTCCCTTACTGTATTAAACCGTAGTCATTAACCATTTTACTGTTGATTTGATCAATGATTTGGATGGCTTTTTGCGAGGACTCAAAAGCCCTCATCGCCTCAATCATTTGAATCATTTCCCGGGTCGGGTTAACATTGGAGCTTTCTAAATATTGCTGCTGAACATCGACCTGCTCGGCCGGGACGATCGATTGTGCTTCTCCGTGATACACATAAAGCGAAGCGCCTTCTTTTTTAAGAAATCGCGGTTGTTTAAAATCCACCACGCTGAGTTGGTCCACGGGATTTTGGTCCACGATGATCTGTCCATCACGTTTTATGGATACCTCGCGCCCATTTATGGTGATGGGGCCATTTTGGCCTAAGACGCTATCCCCGCTCTGGGTTACCAGCGTACCCTCCTGATTTAGCGTAAAGGCGCCGTTGCGGGTATAGCGTATCCCCTGTGGAGTCTGGATTTTAAAAAAACCTTGCGTGCCCAGGGCCACATCGAGCCGATTCCCCGTGTGCCTTAAACTGCCGGGGGTAAAGTCTGCTGTCGAAACAAGGCCATTTGTCAGTTGCTCATCAAAGGAGACAATATCCCTCCGAAAACCATTCGTGTTGATATTGGCCATATTATTGGCGAGGGTTTCAAATCGAAGTTGATGAACTAAAGCGCCTTCGATCATATTGTATATCCCGGATATCATTTTTTCTACGCTCCTTTGTCTGTTCCAATTTGTTTAGATTAGTTAGTAAGCAAAATTGATGCCAAACATAAAATATTCGTGGTTCTTTGTCATATCGTAAGCGTTCATGGGGTTCACGGTTACGGAATATTTTAACGACCTTTCAGCTTGGGAAAAAAAGGTAGGCAAAAAATTCCTAGGGGTATTTTTTGCTGCGATTGAGAGAGTATACAAAGGACAACAATTCGGCCACAACCGCATACAGATCGGGGGGAATCTCATCATCCAAGTCGAGTTGGGCCAAAATCTCTATCAAATCCGGATCATTTTGGATGTGAATATGATGCGCCCGGGCAATCTCAATGATCTTCTCGGCCACCTTGCCTTTACCCTTGGCAACCACCCGGGGTGCCGTATCCGATTGGGGTTTGTATTTTAAGGCCACGGCCTTAGGGGGTTTCTTGCGTGCGGTCATTTAGGCTCTCAGGCTTATGGTACGGCCTTCCTCCAAAATCATTTCTTTGATAAGGGGTTGCCGGACCTGCTCCTCATCTTTCAGCCGGCATTCGATGCGCTGGATCAGAAAACCATGTTGCCTCAGATTGTCGATCAAGGAGGGCAGATTTTTTTCCATCAGCACTTTGGTGTCTTCTCTTGTCAGCCAGATTCTTGCGTTAATCGTTTTTTCGCTTAACGTCAGATCTGCCCGCAGGGGCCCCAGGCTTGACATTTGCAGCAGAAATGTGACTTTAAAAAAGGCTTTTTCAGTCCTTTGCTTTTCCTCTTGGTACGATTCTTTTTGAGGCAGCTGGATTAATAACTGGCCCACCGTAAAAAATCCGTCCGGGAAGTGCATGGGTACCGGCAGAAAAATTTTTTGCTTCTGATCCAGACCGAGTCGATTAAGGATCTGAATATTATCCAGAGTCGTTACAAAACGATTCAGGAAACCCTCCTCTTCTGGCCTAAGCACAATCGATCGGGCGCTCAATCCTTTTAAGTCTCCTTTGATTAGATTTTCGATGCTACCGCTTTCAACCTGTTTTGAAATGAGGAGATGACGCAATTTGGCCTCCCAGCGGAGGCCCAACTTGTCAATCAGGGCTCTCAAAAAATCAGGTTTAGGCTTTAACAATAAATCACGCGACAACTCATTGAGCACTCTTTTTATATGCGTGCCTTCTGTTTCGGGGAATCCGGGTTCAACAACCTTTTTCATCATAGACTCCCAGATATTTTCCTCCAGGGCCGAAAATATTTGCCCCATATGGGCTCCGGCGGAATTGACCACGGGTGTCCCGTGCAGCTTGAGGGTTGGCATGGGATCAGTGTTGACGACTTTTAAGGACACGACCGTGCCTTCCTTCAGGGGGGCATTGCTTTGTGCCATAACGGTTCGGCCCTTAATAGAAAGCAGCACGTTTTGGGACGTCAGGGTTTTGATGACTTTGCCCTTGATAATCTCATTTTTCAAAAGCGCCAGCGGGATTTTAGATTTTGCTTCTGAAGGGAAGGTTATTTTCAGTTTTGAAAGCGGAAGGGAGCTGATTTCGATCAAAGTACACCCTCATTACGACCCGTTGGGTCTATTTTTATTTAGATCTAAAACAAGCATCACTTCTTCTTTGGGGATTGCCAGCGTATCGGCGATGTTTTCAGGCGTACAGCCCTCTTGCGCCAAATTCACAATCTTTTTTTGTGACTCCTTTGCGGAAACAAAATGGCGGTCGCCATTGGCGGTCAGGTTAGAATGGAGCAATGCATCGGCCCGGTTCAAGTTGACATTCAAGCTCATTATCTTTTTGTCCAGCTGTTTTGTAAGTTGTATTATCAGTCGCTGCTTTTCCTCCAGCTGTTCTTTAAATCGACCTGAGACCTTGTCGGCCTCAATCAACAAGGATTCAAATTCTTTTATGCCCTTAGGTGATACGGAATTGCTATGGATAGACCGCAGGCGTTTGATTAACACAATAAAAACGCTGACAATTACGATATCAATTCCAATTTGGGTGAGGATTAAAAGTTCCATTTCAGTAAACACCACGCTTAAACGATAATGTCGATTATCTTTTTGGGGGGCAATGTGCTTTGCGGCTGTGATTTTTCTTTTTCTGCCGCTCGTTTTTTCTTCTGCTTGCCCTTTTGATTCTTTGGCTCTTGATCCTGTTTCATTTCGACCCTGCTTTTGGTTTCAGATCCCTGTACTTTGGATTTAGCCTCTTTTTTTTGGGTCTCTGTATTCTGAGCCATAAACTGCTGGCTCATCTCTAAAGTTTGCTTGCGAATATTATGGACTTCAGGAATGGCACTGCTTTGCCTCAAAACACCACTCATATTATCCGCGCTTGTCATGACCGGCTCCTTGGCCTGCAAAATTCAAACTGCCAGAACGTCCGTAACAAATACCGCATGTATTTTCCCGTTCGATATAACTTCATTGACACCCCTGACAATGATCTGCTTCAATTTTTTAAGGGATGGAAATTGATTTACCCTGTTTATCTCAAGGCGCATGATTTCATAAATAATTCCTCTCAGTTTTTCTCTTTTCTCCAGCATTTCCCGTCTTAATTCTTTATTCGGCAGCTTGAAGGATATATTTAATGAAAGATAGGTAAACTGGTTATTGCTATGATAAGGAATAATAAATAAATTATACCGGATTAATTGATCCTTGCGTACTGAAAATCTGAATAGGCGTCCTGTCCCCGAATCCTGATTCAGTAGCCAGAAAAATCCCAACCCGGCCAAAAGAAATAATCCCGCCGCCATGAGTATGGCCAGTCGGACTTTCCCTTTAAATACCCTCTTGGCCGGTTCGGTTTTTTTCTCCTCCGGCGTTTCTTGCCGGCCGTCATCTTCCGATTCATCCAGCTCATTCCCTGAAAACTGTTCCGTATCCTCTGCCACCGTTTTAGAATCCATTTTCAGCCTTTATAATAAGATTTGAGCTTGGTCCGCAATTTGATGATTACTTTGGAATGGATTTGAGATATCCTCGATTCGGTTAGATTTAGCACCTGGCCGATTTCTTTTAAGGTCAATTCGTCATAATAATAAAGCGAGATAACGAGCTGTTCCTTTTTTGAAAGTTGAGTCAGAGACTTGGCGATAACGCCCTTTAGCTCCTTTCGGGTTAGTTCATCCGAAGGCGACACGGAATCGGAAGCCTGATGCGCAATACCGGCACTCAGGTTATGCGACAACACATGATCAAAGCTTAAAAGACCAATTCCCGATGCACGCGTGACCTTACGGTAATAAGCATCAACATCAAGCCCCAACTCTTGGGCGACTTCAAAATCCTCCGGTTCTCTTCTCAGCTTAATCACCAGGGCCTGGATGGCATTCTCAATTTTGTGTATATCTCTTCGAACAGAGGTGGGAACCCAGTCCATTTTCCGCAATTCATCGATGATGGCGCCCTTTATTCGGTTAGCGGCATAGGTCGAAAATTTATTTCCCCGTTCGGGGTCGAATTTTTCCACGGCATCGAACAACCCCATCACCCCGCCACTTATCAGTTCATCTTTGCTGATATGGGGTGGAAGTCGAACGGCCATTGTATCAACAATTCTCTTTACCAGCGGGGCATATTCGAGAATCAGCGCCTCACGTTGCTTTGGGTCCCGGTTTAGCGTGTCTGCGCGGGAAAGCTGTTGATATTGTTTAACGCCTGCGTGCATTATTCTCATCCGTGACTCCGGCCATCAGCTTTTGCCAGAAAAATTTTATATTGCCGTCATTGGACCTTCCGGGTTTACGACTTAAAAGATACCGCGCCAGTGTGTTAAAGCTTTGGCTGGAGGGTGCATCGGGATAGCAACAATTGACCGGTTCTCTTCGCCGGACAGCCTCCGGTAACCGATTGTCCACTGGAATAAACCCGGCATAGTCGATTGATATGTTTCCCATAAATCTTGCGACAACATTGCACAGGTGCCTATACACCGATTTGGCCTTTTGTTCATTGGGAGCCATATTGACTAAAAGATAAAAATTATCCGTCTTATGCTGGTTGTACATCACCTTCATAAGGGCATAGGCATCTGTAATGGATGTCGGTTCCGGCGTTAGAACAACGATCCGCTCCTGGGCGGCTATGTTAAAATAGATCACATTGGAAGAGATTCCCGCACCGGTGTCGATCAGCACAATATCATAGCGGTCATTTAATCGATCAAATTCATTCAGGAGATTGATTTTGTGGCCCTCTTCAAGTTGAGCCAACTCCTGTATGCCCGAACTGGCGGGTATCAAAGACACACCCTCCGGTCCCGCGATGATAATTTGAGACAATTCTTTTTCACCCCGAATGACTTCCGCAATCGTATATTTAGGATTTATACCAAAAATAATATCGATGTTGGCCAGCCCGAGATCGGCATCGAAAATCAAAATTCTTTTCCCCATACGCTGACAGGCGATGGCCAGATTCCCCACAATATTGGTTTTACCGACTCCCCCTTTTCCACTGGTTACGGCAATAACTCTGGGGGAAGCGGAAGCTGATAACGAACGATTTTTACCAGACCTTCGCAATTGATGAATTTTCCCGGATTCGGCTTTTAGCATTGTTCTAAGATTTGTGGCTTGATCCATATTCATTTTCTCCGAAATATAGTTCTGTTTTTAATTTAACAATTGTTTTAGAATCGTTTTTTTATTTGCCCGTTCAATATCCTCGGGCACATTTTGCCCGGTCGTCAGATATGATATGGGTATGTTTACTTTCAGGATCTGATTGATAATAGAACCGGACCGTTGGGCCTCATCCAATTTGGTAAAGATATAACTTTGAAATTTTAGAGGGCCAAAATTGGCGGCCGTTTTATGCATTTCGGGTTCCGTGGTGGCAACACTTAAAAGAAGATGCGAAGTAATCTCCGGACCCCCCTTTAGCATTCGGGTTAACTCCTTTATGCGGGTCCGATCATACTGGCTCTGCCCGGCCGTGTCGATCAACACAACATCTTTGTCGGCCATCCGTCGGGCGGCAAAATGCAGGTCTTTGCTTTTGAATGCCTGACAAAAGGGAATCCCCAAAATATTGGCGTAGGTCTTCAGTTGCTCCATGGCGCCGATGCGATAGGTGTCAATTGAGATTAAACCCACCTTTTTGCGCCGTTTAAGCAGGAGACGCGCGGCCAGCTTGGCAATCGTTGTTGTTTTACCCACGCCCGTGGTTCCAATCAGGGCCGCCACGATTTGTTTGTCGGCTGCCGCTGCAAACGGATCTTGAAACCTTATCGGCTTGAGGATCTCTGTGACGGCTTTTTTTGTAATGGTTTGCGCATCGGCCGCATGCCCGTTAAATGCGCCGGCCTGCTCTAGAAAAAATTTGGCATTGTGCCGATTCACTCCATTTCGAATCAGCCGGATATATAAATTGAGCAGCGCGGGATTTGTCACCAAATTTTCCAGGACCCCTCCGGAGTGATCCTGGAGGCATATCATCTCTTTGATACTCATCAGCTCTGATTTTACTTCATTCAATGGATCGCTTTCCTCAGCCGCGATTTCATATCCGGCCGGCATGGCGGTTATCTCAAACAGGGTTTTGTTATTCCCCTGCGATATCTTGCGGGAAGCAATAATCATGGCATCAAGGCCCAAGGCACTTTTCACATTTGCGATCGCTTCCTTACCTGTATTGGCACGAAATTTTTTAATCTGCATAACCCAAATTCACCTCTCCAATGGATTGAAGGCCCATGTCACTCAAAATCTCACTTTGGGATATCACCATTAAAGACGGGACAAAATGATCCAACATCTTTTTTAAATGCCGCCGTACGACCGGCGATGTTATAAGAATGGGCTGTATGTCCTGCGCCATGGCGTTTTCAGTCTCCTTTTTTATCGAAGCAATAATGGCGTCAGCCACTTTGGGGTCGATGGACAGATAAGCGCCGCCGGGTTCGGTTTGTTGAATCCCTTTCTGAAGGATATCTTCAGCATCTTGTCCCAGCGTTATCAGTTTCAGCATACCATCCTGGCCGACATGCGGGCCGATAATGGAGCGCGAAAGTTTGTGCCGGACATATTCGGTCAATAGCTCCGGATCCTTGGTCAGTGGCGCACAGTCGGCTAAAGTTTCAACAATCGTTAACAGATCCCTGATCGATATTCGCTCCTTGGCTAGATTTTGCAAGACCTTCTGCACGGCTCCCAAAGAAAGAAGATTGGGGACCAGTTCCTCCACCGCCTTGGGGTAGGAATTGCTCAGGTGATCCAACAGGTTCTGAACATCTTGTCTGCCCATCAGTTCAGGCGCGTGGTTTCGCAGCACTTCGGTCAGATGCGTGGCCAGTATGCTGACATCATCGACTACCGTATAACCCGCCAGTTTTGCTTCTTCCTTTTTCGCTTCGGGTATCCAGAGGGCCGGCAAATTGAATGCCGGCTCAACCGTTTCGATGCCTTCAATTTTTCGATCGACATCGCCCGGATCCATGGCCATATACTGATTCACCATTAGCTCCGCACCGGCCACCGGGATGCCTTTCAAAAGGATCTTGTACTCCGAGGCATTCAACTGAAGATTATCGCGGATGTGAATGGGGGGCAGCACAATACCCATCTCGGTTGCAAACTGACGCCTGATTGAACGAACCCGGTCCAGAAATTTGCCACCCTGTTCTTCATCCACCAGCGGAATGAGGCCATAGCCCAGTTCCAGCTCCAGAGGATCGACTCCCAGCAGGTGTTCGACCGGTTCCGGACCTTCCGCAACCGTCTCCTGCTTGCTCTGGTGCTCGATTTCTTTGACCCTTACGGCTTCTTTACGGCGGCGCAACAGATAACAACCGCCGCCGGTGAGAACGGAAAGCATGATAAAAGGGATATGGGGTAATCCGGGAATAAGACCGAAAAAGAAAATGATGGATGCCGCCAGATATATGGCTTTAGGATAGTTAAGAAATTGCGCTTCAAATTCGCTGCCCATTGTGGTCGTAGATCCGGATCGGCTGACGACGATACCGGCGGCCGTGGATATGGTCAGGGCCGGAATCTGAGATACCAATCCATCCCCGACTGTCAGGAGGGTATAATTCTGGGCCGCGTCGATGATCGACAGCTTTTGTTGTAAAACCCCAATGATAAAACCCCCGATAATATTGATAAGGGTGATAATGATCCCGGCGATGGCATCTCCGCGCACAAATTTGGCCGCGCCGTCCATGGCGCCGTGAAATTCAGCCTCCTTGGCGATCGTCAGGCGACGGGTTTTGGCCTCGTTTTCATCGATTAGGCCGGCATTCAGATCCGCATCGATGGCCATCTGCTTGCCGGGCATGGCATCCAATGTAAAGCGTGCCGCCACCTCGGCAATTCGACCGGCGCCCTTGGTAATCACCACAAAATTAATGATAACCAGAATAATAAAAACGATCATGCCGACCACATAATTTCCGCCGACCACAAAACTCCCGAATGACCGGATCACTTTTCCGGCGGCCAGAACCCCTTCGTTACCATGTAAAAGGATCAGGCGCGTGGAGGCCACATTAAGCGAGAGTCGGAAAAGGGTGGTCACCAACAGCAGGGAGGGAAATATGGAAAAGTCCAGGGGCTTAAGTATATACATGGAAATTAAGAGGATCATGATGGCCAGGGTGATATTCAGCGCCAGGAGAAAATCGAGCAAAAACGAAGGCAGGGGGATGATCATGACAACCAGGATCGTCACCACCCCGATGACGGTCAACATCTCACTGGCCGAAGCAGACTCAATTTGTGCTGTCAGGGCTTTTTCCATGTTACAAGCTTTTAATATCCATTTAGGCTATGTTTGAAGCATAATTGCTTTTTAATTTGTAGATATAGGCCAAAACCTCGGCTACGGCCGGATAGAGATTGGGCGGTATTTCTTGATCGATCTCAACCAATTGATACAGGCTGCGGGCGAGTTCTTTATTCTCGATAACCGGAATATTATGTTTGCCGGCTAATTCCTTTATGCGTTGGGCGATCTTTGCGGCCCCTTTGGCGACTAATTTAGGTGCGCCCATGGAAGCCGTTTTGTACTTTAAGGCTACCGCAAGATGGGTGGGGTTTGTAATCACCACATCTGCCTCAGGGACGGCTTCCATCATTCGCTTGCGGGCCATCTCCCGCTGAATGCTTCTTATTTTGGCTTTTATCAAAGGGTCGCCCTCGGTCCTTTTAAGATCATCTTTGGCCTCTTTTTTGGTCATCTTAAGCCGTTTTTCAAAGTCCCATTTTTGGAAAGCGTAATCGATGACGGCCAAAAAAATCATGGCCAGGGTACAGCGGATGGCGATCTTAAGAAAGATGGTCAGCATATAGACAAAAATGGAATTTAGCTCCATGGCGCCCAAAAGCATGATTTGGCTCATTTCGCCTTTGATCGTAAGGTAAGCGATTGTGCCCACAAGCGCCAGCTTGAAAAGCGATTTGGCTAACTCCATCAGGGATTGCTTGGAAAAGAGTCTTCCAAAGCCTTTAAGGGGATTTAATTTTGAAAATTTGGGTTTAAGCGACTCGGGCGAGATTTTAAACCCGATTTGGACCACATTGGCCAAAATTGCCGTAATAAAAGCCGCCGCCAAAGGGGGACCGATGATCAGCATAAAAGGCCTGAATATTTCTTGCGTGAATCCTAACACCTCGGATATATTCAGATCATGCACCAAAGGCAGAGAAAAAGACTTTTGCAGGATAACCCGGATCTGGGAGTAGATATGAGATCCCAAAAAGGATAGCGTAAACATAGCCGCCAGGAGCACGGCCACCGAAGGCAACTCCCTGCTCTTGGCGACCTCACCTTTCGTGCGCGCCTCCTGGCGCTTGCGAGGGGTTGCTTGCTCGGTTTTTTCTTCAAAACTCGCTTCAGCCATTTCCTACACCTTCATCCCGGCCATCATGTTTATTAATAACGGATGCAGATCTTCAAGATATCGCCCCATATACCCCATGACTAAATTTAAGCAGATACCAAAGAAGATAAGTCCCACCACGATCTGAACCGGAAAAGCGACAATCATGATATTCATCTGCGGTATGAATCGGGTAATCAGTCCAAAGGCGACTTTGGTACAGAGCAGCGCTACGATGGCCGGCGCCCCGATCTTTAGGGCGATAACAAATATACTTCCCAAAATGGGTATCATCCTGTTAAGCATCCCGATCTTCAGATCCAATTCGCCCATGGGTAAAACCTCAAAGCTCTCCTTTATGGCGCTGAGTAAAATATGGTGGCCGTTCAGTAATAAAAAGAGGATTAAGGCCATAAAATCGGCCATGTTCGAAAAAATAGAGACCCGCTGGCCGCTTTGGGGATCAATGACGTTGGTGATGGCAAAACCGGTTTGAAAGCCGACCAGATGTCCCATCATGCGTACGGCTTCAAAAAAGGTCCGCACCACTAATCCCAGAATTAAACCGATGATTAATTCCGCCAGTACCAGATGAACGATTCCAACCATTGTTTCCGGAAAGGGGCCGATGCTGTTGCGCAACACCGGCAAGAGGATTAGGGAAATAATAAAGGCAAGCCCCGCTTTGGCCAAACCCGGAAGAACGCGCGCATTAAATACGGGCAGCATAAACAAGATAATGCTGATCCTTATCAACACCAGAAAGAAGGTCTTCAATTCCGGGAATGGTATACCTAATAAATCCGTCATGGTCTTGCCTACCTTATAAAAGCCGGTATCTGTTCAATTGTGAATATTGTAAATTGCATCAATTGCTCCATCATCCAATTGGCAAAAAAAAGGAGTGCCAGCATCACAAGCAATATTTTGGGCACAAAGGTCAGGGTCATCTCCTGGATCTGGGTTACGGCTTGAAAAATACTGACCAGCAATCCAATCGCAAGGCCCACTCCGAGCATGGGCATTGCCACCAGTATGGTTGTCTTGATGGCTGCCTGGGCAAAGCTGACCACTAATTCCGGTGTCATCTTAAACCCCCCCAAAGCTTTTGAGCATCGAACCGACCACAAGATTCCAGCCATCCACCAAAACAAAAAGCATCAATTTAAAAGGAAGCGAAATCATAATGGGGGGGAGCATCATCATCCCCATGCTTAACAAAACGCTGGCCACAACCATATCGATCACCAAAAAAGACACAAATAAAACAAATCCGATAATAAAAGCCGTTTTGAGCTCGCTGATCACAAAGGCGGGAATCAGAACAGGAGTGGGAACATCGGCTTTGTTTTGAGGTGCATTAATTTTTGCCAGCCTGAGAAATAAGGCCAGATCTTTTTCGCGGGTCTGTTTGAACATAAACTGGCGGATTGGATTCATGGCCGCCGTCAAGGCCGCTTCCTGAGAAATCGTTTCATTCAGGTAGGGCTGCAGCGCCTGCCCGTCAATTTTTTGCCAGACCGGCCGCATAATAAAAAAGGTCAGGAATAAAGCCAGTCCCGCAATTATCTGGTTCGATGGGGTCTGCTGGGTTCCCATGGCCTGCCGTAAAAAAGCAAACACGATGGTCAATCGGGTAAAGGATGTCATCAGGATTAAAATCGCCGGTGCCAGGGTGAGAATCGTTAGAAGAAAAACAATCTGGATCAGAACCGAAACGTCTTCGGGTTGATCCCCCTTCTCGATCCCGATATGCAATGTCGGCAGAAGGAAATCGGCGGCCAGGCCGGGGCTCGCCCATAGAATTGCCAGGGCCGTAAACAGGCCCAGCATGATGATGATTTTCTTGTGTTTAGGATCCATCTTTAAGGGTGCCATTAGCTGTCTCTTGGTTTTCTCCAATGCATTGCAACTTGGTTAAAAAGCGAATACT
>SDBT01014516.1_pt1 | contig 12556 bp, 9 predicted proteins | sample 2277101 | NCBI WGS metagenome assembly SDBT01 (sample SAMN10404973, study PRJNA504765) | marine sediment metagenome | isolation source: marine sediment core GS10_PC15, 103 cmbsf | place: Arctic Ocean: Southern Knipovich Ridge | collected 2010
TGAACAGGGAAATCCATGGGGTTACAGGCACCAGATCAACATAGCCGATAGCGGATATGGATCTCGTGGACCAAGGGTACAGAATGACCGCGCTGGAGAAGTAGGACGTACGCTAAATGTCAAGGATTTTGACCTGGATCGCATTTTTGGTTCTGAGGGAGCACAGATCGTGCACCTATCAGGATTGATTGCAGCACTTTCACCGGAAACAGGGTTGTTTTGCCTGGAAGTAGCCAGGACTGCCAAAAAGCATGGAACACGGATATCCTTTGATCTGAACCACCGGGCATCATTCTGGGTGGGGAGGGAAGAGGAACTTCATCAGATATTTATTGAGATTGCTTCAATATCTGATATACTGATTGGAAATGAAGAGGATTTTCAGCTTTGCCTGGGGATAGAAGGACCCGAAGCGGGCGGTGAAAACCTTGCTGCCAAGATTGAGGGATTCAAAGGAATGATCCACCGTGTAAAAGAGGCCTTTCCCAACACCTCAGTCTTTGCAACAACCCTTCGCCAGGTAATAAGTACTAACCAGCACATGTGGGGAGGTATCATTTTTGAAAATGGCAACTGGCATGTGGTTGAACCACGGGAAATTTATGTATACGACCGGATTGGTGGAGGTGACGGTTTTGTAAGCGGAATGCTTTATGCAATCATCAGGGACTGGGAACCCGAGAAGTGGATTCAGTTTGGGTGGGCCAGCGGTGCACTGGCAACAACCCTGGAAACAGATTATGCCCAACCTGCCGATGAGGAACAGATCTGGAGCATCTGGCAGGGGAACGCCAGGGTGAAAAGGTAGTGCTCAGTGCATCACCAAGATATAGTGTTTTCAATTTCTATTGTTTAATTGGCTTGGGGAACTCACGCATTGGACTGTACCTGAGATAAGAATCAAATACTTCTTTATCGGGTCCCACAATTCGTGTATCCTTTGAGGCATTAAGTTCTTTGAGTAGTACACGCTTCATCTCTTTCTTAACCTCTAGGTACTCAGTATAATCTGAGAGATTATTAAGACAAAAGGGATCATTTTGTGTGTCGAAAACTTCAAACTCAGGGCGAAGGGCATGCGCCCACTGGAAATAGGGTTTGATGGTTTCATCTTCATGGTTTTCGATGATAAATGCTTTGGTCGGGCTTATAAAGGAAGCAACTCATCTTCTGTTCCCGGCTTGATCCGCTGGGGTGCTCCGGCAGGCCAGCGTTCAGGTTTGAGGTTCCAGATCAATAGGAAATCTTTGCTTCGTATCACCCTTTGAGGGTAACCCCAGTTGAGATAGCGGGAGGAGGAGTGGCGTTCACGTCCTGCAAAAACATACTTTTTCGTTTCATCCACAACTCCTTGTTTTTTAGACTTCAGGATATGCAAAATGCTTTTTCCTGAAATGGGCAACATCCCATGGGGGCTTGTCTCTGCCAGTTCCAGGATGGTTGGAGCAAGGTCGGCAAAACTTATGGGGTCATCAACGATGCGTCCTCCGGGAATTTTTTTTGGGAAGCGGACTGCTAAAGGCACATGAACCCCATATTCGTAGCTGTTGGCTTTGGCCCTGGGGAAGGGCATCGCATTGTCAGCTGTGACTACAACGATGGTGTTTTCTAACTCACCGATCTTCTCGAGGTAGGCGAGTATGCGCTGCAGGTGCAGATCGAACCATTCAATTTCTATGGCGTAATCCAACATGTCTCCACGTACAATGTCATGGTCCGGGAAGAATCCGGGGACCTCAACATCCTCCAGATTCTTTCCATTTCGTTTCCACGAATCCTGTTCATAAGAGCGGTGAGGCTCATTGGCTCCATACCAGAAAAAAAAGGCTCTTCCTGGCGAACGTTTTCCATGAAATACTTAAAATTTTCGAAGTAATTGACAGGACCTATTCCGCCAGCAGTGCGTTCGTCGCCAGGGGTTCCTTTTTCATATAGAATATCGCTGTGGGTTATTCCACCGGCATCGGTTTTCCTCCAAAGCGAATCGTTTTCATCACGGGCATACTGAAATGGAGAAACACCTTTTCCTGTCCGCCCGGTACGATAACCATTGGTTTCTAGTAAATCGATAAAGGGAACATGTTTTTTCAGCCAGGGCGCTGCGTGCTGTCCCGATTGTTCATTTTGCCAGTGATACCGTCCGGTGACAATGGTACTTCTCGAAGGAGCACATCCGGGGGATCCGGCGAAACAGTTATTAAAATAGACTCCTTCGTTGGCAATACGGTCAAATGCCGGTGTGTTTACAAACTTGCAACCAGCAAAACTGGTGTGAGCAAATGACTGATCATCACTAATGGCAAACAGGATGTTGGGACGCCTCACCTCTGCTGGTTGTTTATTATCCTTGCAACCCGGACTCAATAACATGAATACCAGCAGTAACAGAAAATGGATGTACCTCTTCATTTTAATAATTATTAGCATGAAAGTTCCTTAAATAGTTCAAATAGTTGAACTAACTGGATAATTCAAGTGGAATAGCAGCCAATCGTCCGTTTAAAGTTATAATTTCTTGTGCATTAAGCATTCCCTGGAACCTGAAATATAAAAAACAGATTCTCAGGAGTATTTTTTTGTAATTTAGACACAACAACACTGCTAAACCACTGAATCGTGTGATGATAAATAAAGTGATATTGGACTAAATAGAATTATAAAATGAAATATCTAACGAAGAGTGCAATCCTGTTGGTTTTGGGATGCTTATTTTTCGACTGTTCCAGCAATTCAGGCAATCAGCAAGAAAGCGGTAAAACAGCTGTTGAGAAACCTAACATTGTGTTTATTCTAGTTGATGATTTGGGGTATGGCGATATTGGATGCTTTGGACAGGAGAAAATCCAAACACCTCATATCGACCAGCTGGCGAAAGAAGGCATTCTATTTACCCAGGCTTATGCCGGAAATGCAGTTTGTGCACCCTGTCGTTCAACGCTGATGCAGGGAGTGCATCCGGGTCATGCCAGGGTTCGGGGGAATATGATTAACGGTTACCGGGAATCCCTCAGAGAAGGTGATTACACCGTGGCCATGATGCTTCAGGAGGCGGGGTATAAAACCGGATTATTTGGGAAATGGGGACTCGGATTACACAATCAGTATGGCATCCCTAATAGGATGGGTTTCGATGAGTTTTTCGGGTACCTTAATCAGCGACATGCTCATTGCCATTATCCTGAATTTCTGTATCACAATGAAGAGCGGGTTTACTATCCCGAGAATGGTACACACCATGATATTAATAATTACAGTGGTGAACAAACCTATGATGAAAATGGAAATTGCCAGCCGCTGGGTATAGAAGACCCTGCAAAAGCCAAATATGCTTTTGATGTCTATTGCGAGATGTCACTAAAATTTGTACGCGAAAATAAGGAGAATCCTTTCTTCTTATATCTTGCCTACACACCACCCCATGGCGCGTACAATGCTCCGGAGTTAGGTATTTATACTAATAAGGACTGGTCGTTATCGCATAAAGTTTATGCTGCAATGATTACCCGTGTCGATACTGAAATAGGCAAATTAATGCATCTTCTCAAAGAGTTAAATATCGATGAAAACACACTTGTTGTATTTGCTTCCGACAACGGTAATACCAATGGCAATGCCAAAAAAGGAGAAATTCCAACCAAGATCTTTTTTGATGATGAATCTCCAAGGGCAGGTATGAAAGGAGATATTCGTGATGGTGCTTTTCATGTACCGGCAATAGCCCGCTGGCCAGGGCATATTTCACCTGCACAGGAGAGCGATCATATATGGGCCATGTGGGACTTTTTACCCACAGCTGCAGAATTAGCAGGGGTGGCCCCCCCTGAAGGTTTGGATGGAATCTCCATACTGCCCACTTTGTTGGGAGCAACCGGTAAGCAGCAGCAGCACGATTTCCTCTATTGGGAATATCAAGGAGAGCAGGCCGTTAGAATGTCCAATTGGTACGGTTATAAGAATCGGGAAGGTACATTGGAAATTTATGATTTAGATAAAAATCCGGAACAGGATGAAGATCTCTCGGCCCAATTCCCCAATATCGCCAAAAGGATTGAAGAAATTATGAAAAAGGAGCATACACCGAGTGATGTTTGGCCCAGCCCGGGAGAATCAGAAGATGCGTTTAAACAAAGAATGGCTTCGTTGGGCATCACTGCGGTAGACAGGCCTTTAAACGTAGCAGACTTTTAACCTGAAATCTTAAGAAGAATTAATATTTTTAGTTGTATGAAAAGCACTCCTCAAACTGATCCCTACCTTGTTGACTCAGAATTTATCCAACCACCTCCTGTAAGTTTTAGACAGAAGCTTAAGTATCTGGGCCCTGGCTTTATACTTTCTGCTTCAGTTGTAGGGTCTGGTGAGCTTATTGCAACAACCGCTTTAGGGGCTAAGGCTGGATTTATAACCCTGTGGGTGATCCTGGTAAGTTGCCTTGTAAAGATTGTGTTACAGTTGGAGTTTGGCCGCCAGTCCATCATCAGGGGTGCAACGGCCATGAACCTGATGAATGAACTTCCCGGACCAAGGTTTGGGAAACGAAAGGTCAGTTGGGGTGTATGGTCATGGCTGGTTTTATGGTTATTTAAGCCCCTTCAACTTGGCGGGATTATCGGTGGTGTTGCCATTATCCTGAACATTGCCATACCGGGACTTTCCGTTGCGACCTGGACCATTGTTACTGCCTTGGTAGTAATTTCCGTAATGCTCTTCGGTTATTATGGAGTGGTGGAAAAAATCTCTTTGGTCTTTATGGGATTGTTTACCGTATTTACACTGATGGCCCTTATTATGTTGCAAAGGACCGGTTTTGCAGTAACCTGGCCAGATATAGCAGAGGGATTGTCCTTTAAATTGCCGAAAGCCACTGTTGGATTTGCGATAGCTGCCTTCGGACTTACCGGAGTCGGAGGGGATGAAATTCTCTCTTACAACTACTGGTGTATTGAGAAAGGGTATGCCAGATACACGGGTCCAAGGGACGATAGCCAGGAATGGCGCACACGGGCAAAAGGATGGATCCGGGTGATGTATATGGATGCATTCCTCTCCATGATTGTTTATACCACTGTTACTGGCGCCTTTTTCCTGCTGGGTGCTTCCATACTGTACCAACATGGTGAGGTTCCTGAAGGATACCAGATGATTGAAACCATTTCCAGGATCTATACAGATTCGGTAGGTCCTGCAGCAAAGAATATTTTCCTGTTGGGCTCCTTTGTGGTCCTTTTTTCCACACTTTTCGCGGCATTGGCTATAAGGACCAGGGTATTCTCAGATTTGTTTGGGGTGTTAAAGTGGATCGATTTCAATAACCTGAAAACCCGGATGCGGACCATCAGAGTCCTCGCCGTTGTATTCCCTGTATTGTGGACCATTGCATTTCTGGTGATCAAACTTCCCGTTCTAATGGTTACCATTGGTGGTATCGCCACATTTGTAATGTTGATCATAGTGGTGATCGCCGGGATCCATTTCAGGTTTGGGGTGAAGGACCATGTACTCTCACCTGGTAAATTCTATAAAATTACCTTGGTAGTTAGTTGTGTGTCCATTGTTTTGGTGGGAATTTATGGTGTGATAAAGTTGTTTTAAGCTTTCACTAACTTGGTTCACTTCCGGCCGTCAAAATCGTCCCTGTCTATTTCGGGAATAAGAGGGAATTTCACAGGTTTATTGTCACGTGTTGACCTGTATATGGCAGTAAAAAGCTCTACTGTCCTGCGCCCCTCCTCTCCGTTTACCAGCGGTTCCCTGTTGTTGTCAAGTGCATCGAGGTATTCTTTGATTTGCAGACGGATAAAATAGACCATTGGATCCACTTTGTGGAACAATTCATTGTCTTCTTTGGTGAATTCTTTCAGCTTGTTTTCTTCACCGGGAATGGTCCACAGATCATTTACCGGAGGTTCTGTAATTGGAGCCATCCCTGCAATGAACATGGCACCACCTTCGGTTTGAACCCCCACTGATGCGCCATTTTCACCATGCACCTGGATTTTACCGAAAATTCCGGGTTTCTGTGAGTTGGATACAATGATGTTACCAATGGCACCGCTCTTGAACTTCACGATTGCCAGGGCGGTATCTTCTACTTCGATAAAAGGATGGTTCAGGTTGGCCCAATGACCGTATACTTCATCGATGGGACCCATGAGCCAGCAGAAGAGGTCCAGTTGGTGAGGAGCCTGGTTAACCATCACGCCCCCACCTTCCAACTCCCATTTACCCCTCCATGGATCAGAATTGTAGTAGGCCTTATCGCGCCATCCAAGCATATTGATGGTACCCAGAACTGGTTTCCCGATCTTTCCGTTATCCATGGCCTTCTTTACGCGCAAGGTGGGGGGGTACCACCGGCGTTGGCTAATCACTCCCAGTTTCAGGTTGGCTCTTTGTGCTGCTTCAATCATGGTATCGCAATCCTGAAGGGTAGAGGCAAGTGGTTTCTCAACCAAAACATGAGCACCTGCTTCAATGGCTTCAATAGTAGGTTCCACATGGTTGGGATGAGGTGTGCAGATAATCACGAGGTCAAGGTCCGTTTCCCTGACCATTTTCGTGATGTTGTCATATGGCACTGCCTCATAATCCGCAACAAATGATTCAGCCTTTTCAATGGATCGGGAACATCCGGCAGTGAAATCTGCATTTTTGATTTCTTTGATTGCTTTAGCATGCAGGTGTGCAACTTTGCCCAGTCCCACGATACCAACCTTGTATGTTCGTTTCATGAGGGAAGAATTTTGCTTAATCTATATACAATATACAACCAGGAGATGGAACGGAAGTCTTAATGTTGGTTCTACTTAGCTTACCTGTATTGTTATCAATTTTGTATAATTCGATTTCATTAGAATGTTCACCGGCTGATAGTAAATATTGCCCTGAGGGATCAATGTTGAAATCACGGGGCCAGGACGGAACGTCTTCCATCACCTGGATCCTATAAAACTCCCCATCCTCATCTACTTGAAAAACGGCGATGCTGCTCACATCTCCTCTGGTTGAGGCATACACAAAGTTTCCATTGGGATGAATTCGGATAGCAGCAGGGTATTTAATGCCTTCAAAAGATTCTTCTACTGTGCTCACAGTATTTATTTTGGTGAGGGTTCCATTTTCATCATTATAACGACAGGCGGTTACCGTTGCATTTATCTCATTGGCAACATAAACAAACTTACCCGATGGATGAAATACCAGGTGCCGTGGACCTGCACCAGGAGCCAATTTAAGAAATGGTTGGGCAGGGTTTGGTGTTAGGATTCCGGAATCATGATCAAACTTATATATCAGTACCTTGTCCGTTCCCAGGTCGGGTGATAACAGATAATTCTCTTTCAGATCCAGGGAGACGTAGTGGGTGTGCGGCCCTCCCTGTCTTTTCTTAACTGGACCCGTTCCACTACTCTGTGCTACACTGGATGCAGGTTGTAATTCACCCAGTTTTGAAATTGGAAAAGCAGCTATATTTCCACTGGCGTAATTTGCTGTAAAAAGGTATGTCCCTTTTTTGCTGCAATGAACATGGCATGGACCAGCTCCTTCACTGGATTGACTGTTTAGAAACTCCAGTTGATGGTTTTCATTAATAATGCTGAAGGAGCTTACGGTCATATGGTTCGAGGTTGTATCAAGTTTCTCCTGGTTAATAGAATAGAGGTGCTTTCTATTTGGCGAAAAGGCAAGATAAGAGGGACTCTTTGCTCCGGCAAATGAATCCACAACTGCAATTTCACCTTTCGCAGGGTCCATTTCACAAAGATAAATGGAATACTTCAGGCTTCCATCCGAAGAACCTACATAGAATTTGATCGTTTCCTGAGATTCTCCTGACCTTATTCCAGCGCAGCTAAAAGTTAATATTGTCGCCAGAGCGATGAACGAAGTAATCATAGATGTTTTCATAATTTTCTTGCTTTATAATTTATACTTTTCACTTTTCACTTTTAAATTGTTTTCTGGTACTGGAAATGGAATCTATTTTGATTTCCAAATCGATTCTATTTCTTCAAGTGTTTTCCCTTTGGTTTCAGGCACTAGTTTCAATACAAACCAGGCAGCCAGGAGTCCCATTACTCCGTAAATCCAATATGAGGATCCATGATTGAACAGTTTTGTGAGTAAGGTACTTTCATTCATAATTGGGAAAGTCCATGAAATAATCAGGTTGGCAATCCATTGTGAGGCTACAGCTATTGACATGGCTCCTTTGATGCTGTTTGGAAAAATTTCCGATAGCAATACCCAGGTTACCGGACCCCAGCTCATGGCAAAGGCAGCAGTATAGGTGAGCATAAAGATCAGGGAGAGTAGTCCAACCTTTTCAAAGTAGAACGACAATCCCAATGCAAACATGCTAACTGCCATTGCCAGCGCACCTATAACCATTAAAGGCTTCCGTCCAAATCGATCTACTGTAAAGATGGCCACCACAGTAAAGGTCATGTTGACCAGTCCAACAATGATGGTTTGCACCAGGGAAGAGTCATTCTCGGAACCCATACTTCTGAAAATATCTCCAGCATAGTACAGGACCACATTGATCCCAACGAATTGTTGAAATACCGAAAGCAGGATCCCGATTACGATTACTAATCCTCCAAAGGTCAGCCAGGGTATTTTTGTCTTTTTCAGGGACTCTTTCACCTCTATCAGCACTTGCTCTGCACTGGATGGATGAATTTTTTTCAGTAATGCCAATGCTTTGCTCTCCTGTTGTTTCAAAACAAGGAATCGTGGTGATTCCGGTATGAAAAAGAGCAGGATCAGAAAGAGTATGGCCGGAATGGTCTCTGAACCAAACATCCACCTCCAACCGGTGGTATTAATCCATTCGGCTGCCTGACCCCTCGCAATGAAATAGTTCACGAAATAGACCACCACCATACCAAAAATAATGGCAAATTGGTTCCATGAAACTAGTTTGCCACGTATGTTTGCCGGAGCGATCTCGGCAATGTACATGGGTGAAAGCATGGAGGCTAAACCTACCCCTATACCACCCAGCACCCTATAAAATATGAAGGAGCTGATGGTTGTCAAACCCATGAAATTGAGTCTCTCCGGCATGGCCGATCCCAGCGCTGAGATAAGAAAGAGAATAGCAGCCAGAATTAAACCACGTTTTCGACCCATATTCTGACTGATGTAGCCACCCAGTGAACCTCCAATGATACATCCTACCAGGGCACTGGATATGGTAAATCCTTTAATGGAATTGCCCAGAGATTCAGTCAGAATATTTTCACCCTTCAAAAAGAAGACATAGAGAACTATAATCCCAATCACCCACAGGAGGCCACTCCAAAGGAGTCCCTTTTTTTTACCGAATACCTTGATTAAAAAACTGGTGATTAGTACAACCACAATTGCTAAACAAATAGTAACAATTCCCTTAAACTCAATGATGGTGGCAGTTGCCATCACCGGATTACCTTCGAGCGGAGTAATAAAAAACTGTCTGAGGGCATCGGTTGCACCATTTATCACAGCGGTGTCATATCCAAACAGAAGTCCGCCCAGTGTAGCTACCAGTGTGAGTGCAATTAATACCGGGGGGATGGAACGGGATTTAGATTGGGATTGATTGTCCATTGAAGATTTACTTTTATTGCAGGCCTATTTAATATATTGATTAATGATTGCTTCGTAGAGTTCCTGCTTACCTGAAATTTGATGAGGTTCACCATTGAATTTTGCAATTTCACTCAACTGCTCTAGCGATAATTCTCCATGTTCAAATCTAGCGCCATTTCCAGAATCAAAAGACGCATAACGATCAATCTTCATTTTCTGATAAGAAGAATTCTCCAGCAGGTCCAATGTAATCTCGAAGGCCCTTGCAAAGGTGTCCATCCCCGCAATATGGGCAATGAAGATATCTTCCATGTCGGTGCTGTTACGTCGGGTCTTGGCATCAAAATTAATTCCACCTGAAGTAAAGCCGCCGCCTTCCACAATAACCAGCATAGACTCAATCAACTCATACAGGTTGATGGGAAATTGGTCTGTATCCCAGCCATTCTGGTAGTCTCCACGGTTGGCATCAATTGAGCCGAAGAGATCATTATCCATAGCTACCTGTAGTTCATGTTGGAAAGTATGGCCTGCGAGGGTGGCATGGTTCACTTCGATGTTCATTTTGAAATCACCTGCCAGGCCATATTTATTCAGAAACCCAATAACAGTTGCTGTATCGAAATCATACTGATGCTTTGTGGGCTCCATTGGTTTGGGTTCGATAAGGAACGGACCAGTAAAACCATTGTTTCGTGCATAATCTTTTGCCATATGGAGGAACTGAGCCAGGTGGTCCTGTTCTCGCTTCATATCTGTATTAAGCAAAGACATATACCCTTCACGGCCTCCCCAGAATACGTAATTTTCACCACCAAGTGCAATGGTAGCATCCAACGCGTTTTTAACCTGTGTTGCTACCCATGGAAGTACATTGAAATCCGGATTGGTAGTGGCACCATTCATATAACGTGGATGGGAGAAAACATTGGCCGTACCCCATAACAGTTTCACACCTGAATCGGTTTGCTTCTTTTTGGCATAATCCACCATGGTTTGCATGTTTAACTCATATTCACTTATTGAGTCTCCTTCTGAAACCACATCAATATCGTGGAAACAATAATAGGGTGCTCCAATTTTAGTGATAAATTCAAAAGCTGCATCCATCTTATTCTTTGCCCTTGCGATAGCATTATCACCAGTCGCCCAGGGGAAGAGTTGAGTACCCGGACCAAAGGGATCTTCACCAGTTCCGCAGAATGTGTGCCAGTATGCAATGGCAAACCGCATGTGTTCCTTCATGGTCTTTCCGGCAACCAACTTGTTTTCATCATAGAATTTATAGGCCAATGGATTATCCGAATCCCTGCCTTCATACTTGATCCTCCCAATTCCGGGGAAATACTCTTTATTTCCTAATACATATTCCATTTTATCTCATTTAATTGTAATTGACTTTTACCAGGCTCCGGGCACTTCCCACCAGGCCCTCAGGTACAGAGTTCCAGAACTACTTTCCAGTGTTCAAAGGCCTCCTCATATTGCTCTTTTTCTTTTCCTGTGGGTTCCACTACCAGCAACTTATTGAGATTTTCAAAAGCCTCCTGAAATGATCCAAAAGTACCAGATCCTATTCCTGCACCGTTGGCTGCACCAATTGATCCATCAGTATCGTAGAGCTCAATGGAGGCTCCTGATATTTCAGCCAGGGTATCACGGAATACGGGGCTCAGGAACATGTTTGCCAGTCCGGCCCTGATAATTTTGGGATTAATGCCGATCTCCTTCATAATCTCCATTCCATAATGCATAGAAAATGCCACCCCTTCCTGAGCAGCTCTAACCAGATGAGAACCACTATGAATATTAAAATTGATGTTTTTTACTGTGGCTCCCACATTCCGGTTACCAAGCATTCTCTCTGCGCCGTTTCCAAAAGGCAGCATAATCAATCCTTTTGATCCAATGGGAGCATCCATAGCCAGGTCGTTAAGGGCGGGGTAGTTCATTTCGCGCTGACACAAATGTTGTTTGAGCCAGGAGTATTGAATACCCGTTCCATTGATGCAAAGCAGGACACCAAGCCTGTTCAGTTCCGGACTGTGGTTTACGTGTGCAAAAGTGTTAACCCTGCTTCTTGAATCGTATTTAACTTCATCACTCACTCCGTAGACTACTCCTGAAGTCCCTGCTGTGGCTGCAATTTCACCAGGGTTTAGCACATTGAGGGAGAATGCATTGTTGGGTTGGTCACCAGCCCGGTATTCTATTTGAATTCCTGGAAACAGACCAAGCTCCTCAGCGGCTGTGGCTGAGAGCCTGCCTTGTTCAGAAAATGTGGGTACTATATCAGGAACAAGATGTTCATGGATGCCATAATATTCTAGCAAGAAGGCAGCGAGAGAGTTTTCTTTGAAATCCCACATGATTCCTTCCGACAATCCAGAGATCGTGGTATTGATCTCACCAGTGAGTTTCATGGCGATATAGTCCCCCGGCAACATAAATTTATATGCTTTCTCATAGACTTCTGGCTCATTCATGATCACCCAGCTGAGTTTTGAGGCTGTAAAATTTCCGGGAGAATTCAACAGGTGAGATAAGCACTGTTCATGACCAAGAGAATTCAAGGCATGGTCGCCGTGCGAAACTGCCCGTGAATCACACCAAATTATGGAGGGTCTGAGCAAATTTTGGTCCTTATCCACCAGCACCAATCCGTGCATTTGGTAGGCAATACCTATGGCCTTAATAGTGGATGGATCGACTTCAGCAGATTGCATCACATCGTTGGTGGCGAGGATAAGGTTGGTCCACCACTGTTCAGGGTCCTGTTCAGCCCAGCCATCCATAGGTGCATCAATTTTCATCTCCTTTTTTGGATGAAAGGCCGATGCAACTGAGCGGCCTGTGTCGGCATCAATCAGGCTCGCTTTTACTGAAGAACTACCAACGTCATAACCTAGTAAGTACATATAAGTTGAAAGTTCAGACTTCGTTATTTTAACTTTTAACGCATCTCAAATGTAAGAAA
>SDBT01014517.1_pt1 | contig 12556 bp, 10 predicted proteins | sample 2277101 | NCBI WGS metagenome assembly SDBT01 (sample SAMN10404973, study PRJNA504765) | marine sediment metagenome | isolation source: marine sediment core GS10_PC15, 103 cmbsf | place: Arctic Ocean: Southern Knipovich Ridge | collected 2010
ATGCTCAACGCAGTGTAACCCCACGGGTTTTGAATATTAACAGTAGCACCCGCGGCTAACAATGTTTCCACAATGTCAGAACGTCCAGAACTACTTGCTAATTGCAGAGGTGTTCGACTACCTGTTGAAAATACGAGATCTACTCCCACACCTCCTGCTACCAGGGACCTTACTTTATCAATCTCGCCCATACTACAAGCTATCTGCAGTGGTGTTACTAAATTAGCTCGCTGTGACGGAGAATATTTCCAATTGAGAATCGGCTCAGATTCTTCCAATTTCTCTAGTAGTTGTGTATAACTTTCATTAAATTCATTTGTATCTTGTGCCATTGTTAAATCCTCGTGTTGGTTATTTGTTCAAATCAACAAAAATTTGCGTTCCTATCTTCCAGTGATATCTTTTCATTTAAAATCTTTGTTGTTTCTTCTTTAGTGTCCACCACTAACAGGCATAAGAGTGCCACTCACATAGTCATTGCTCATGAGATATAGCGCAGCACTCGCAACTTCACATGGGTGCCCAGCTCTTTTTATTAATAGTTTTTGCGAAAAATTCTCGAACAGTGATTTCTTGTCTGATTGATCTATGTGCTTATATAATTCTGTATCGATTAGACCTGGCGCTATAGCGTTTACTCGAATAGGCGCCAAGGTTTTTGCAAGGTTCTTTGATAAGCCTTCTAGCGCTGCGCAAACAGACGTTAAGACTTCATTGCCAACCTCAGGCGCTTGTGCTGCACTGCCAGAGTAAAGCGTTATGGAAGCATTTTTTTGTAGATGGCTTAGTCCAAATTTGATGACTCTGTAAGTACCCCAGAATTTACTGTCATAGATTGCTTGCGCTTCTTGGATCGATAAATCTCTAAATGAGCCAAATTTTATTTCCGAGGCTGTTATGTGTAAGTGATCAATTGCCTGAGTGTTTGAGAAAAAGTCACGAATGCTATTTTCATCATTAATATCGATGGTGTGAGTCTCTACTTTATCGTTGAGCTTCTTCTTTGCTTCTAACAGTTTGTGCTCTGATCTGCTACCAATAACCACCTTAGCACCTTGAGAAAGAGCTGCTTTTGCTATAGCAAAACCTATCCCAGAACTGCCACCCACTATCACAACACGTTTTTGCCTTATCTTCATATCTACACCTCATATTTAATTAATAATAATTGAGTAGTTTATATTGTATTTTATCTAATGATAATATAGTATATTGTGAAATTACTGTTCACAGGTATGAACAATGACTTCCATCTCTGATATTGAAATATTTGTTAATGTTGTCAAGCACGCTAGCTTTACTCGAGCAGCACATCAGCTTGGCATTTCAAAAGCACATGTTAGCCAGCAAATTAATCACTTAGAAAAACGCTTAAATACAAAGCTAATCAATCGCACGACGCGTCAAATGCTACTGACAGAAGCGGGTGAGCACTATTATGAAAAAGTAGCAGAGATTCTTGATTTGTTAGAAGAAGCTGAAGAAAGCGTCAGTGATCAGCAATGTGCACCAAAAGGAAACCTAAACATTTCGATGCCATCAGGTAAAATAGGTGAGAACTACTTGGCCCCCAGCATCATGAAGTTTATGGCACTTTATCCAAATATTAATATCAAGCTTGATTTATCAACAGACCGGGTGGATTTGCTTGCTGGAAAATATGATCTTGCTATTCGGGCGGGTGATTTACCTGATTCAAGCTTAATTGCTAAAAAACTGTGTGAGTTTCAGTATCATATATATGCGTCTCCAGCATATATAAAAATGCGCGGTAAGCCACAAACACCTAAAGATTTAATCAATCATAATTGCTTATTAGTACACGAGTCCATGAATAAATGGCCGTTTAAATATGAGAGGAAAACATCTCATATTAAAGTAGGCGGCAGTTTAATCTGTAATAATGGCCACGGCCTGGTTGCAGCAGTTATGAATGGTGTTGGTGTTGTACGGTTACCTAACTTCCAAGTCGAATCACTTGTTAAAGATAAGAAGGTAGTTAAATTGCTCATGAGTTATCAAATGCCAGCAGCTAATCTTTGGCTGGTTTATCAGCAGAACAGACATGTGCCTAACAGACTGCGATTATTGATTGACTATTTGCACAGTGAGTTTTCAGAAAAGTCACCCTGGGCAGATTAGCTCCAACCTGATCTAGCGACAACGTGCAATATGAAGATATTTGATACTCCACGATTTCAGTGATTGAGATTTCTCAAGTCATTTCATGATTTAACACTCCTCATACAATGTTTATTGTTAAAGTTTAGAAAACCAACATAGCAACATGTTAGCAGTAGTGTCAAAAAGACCAGGATAGATGCCAAAGGTATTAAGCTGGATTTCATGGTCATCGCAATTAGATAAGTCGTCAGTCCGCCGCCTATATTCTGTAAACCACCAAATAGTGCAGCCCCTTTACCCACATGCTGTTTTAAATGTTCAGTAACCTTCGATGTCGACAATGGTAATAAGATACCAGGCCCAATGAAAAATACAGTAATGAGCAGTAGAAACTGAAATGATGTCATGCTGCTATAGTATGTTTCGATGAGCAGTATTACGCTCGAAAGGCCCATTATTATCATTGCCACAGCTAAGATACCTTTAACCGCTAGTCTTGAATTCAACATGTTCAAGATAACAGACCCTATGACATAGCCTAGAAAAGGGATAAGTAACAAAACGCCGCTTTGAATCGGGCTAAAATGATAATGATTCTGAAATATAAATGCAGCACTAGCCTCGTAGGGTGGAATGCATGCATATGCAATGACACCGAGGGTGCAGTAAGCAACAAACTGTTTTTTGGATAGTAATAGACGATAGCCGTGGTAAATTGAGCTCTTCTTATGGTGTTTTTTTGCAGCCTTTGAACCAGGGAGTTTGAGAAACAAGAGTATTAAGATAAAGCCGCTGTAGACGAAGAGAAACACAAAACAGGCTTTCCAATTAAAATGTTGTTGCAGGAAGCCTCCCCACACAGGGGCCATTAATGGCGCGACAACCAGCGTTATATTAGCCATTGAATTCACATGAATCAACTGTTTGCCACTATAAAGCTTGCTCGGAATAGAGCGCACCAAAACACCCGAGACGGCAATGCCAATACCTTGGCATACACAGGCAAGTAGCAGCACGTCTATATTAGCAGCGGTAGCGGCCATAAAGCTTGCCAGCATGAAAATAAATATACCCGCAAGCGCAGTTTTACGGTGTCCGAAGGAGTCAATCAATGGCCCGTAGACAAACTGTGCAATGCCATAGCTAAGGTAATAACACATGAGACTAAGTTGTACCGTCGAATAAGGCGTGTTGAAGTATGCCGCGATATGCGGTAATGATGGTAGATAGATGCCCGATGCAAACTGTCCTACGCTTGCCATTAGCAGTATAAGAAGTAATACAGATTTTGGGCTTTTGCTCTTTGTAAATAACATATCCTGTGCTCCCGTTTTCATTTCGTGAGTCAGAATAATCGATGCCAGTATATTTGTATAATTTATAATACAAATATATACTATTCACACAATGAATATTAACAGAATCAATTTAAACCTCCTCACAGCACTTGATGCGTTATTGAGGTTTACTTTGCCCACGGCTGGAAAAATGGTTCTCAAAGAATTTGTGTAGTGGCGAAACTGTTTACAGTGCTAATTAATACCACCCATCATGCGCTTTAATAATGGTGTCATGATAAGTGCGATGACGGTAATTGCAATGCCCACATAAAACACGTTACTGAACACATCACCATAAACTGCTGCACTTTTTAGGCTACTGCCGACCACACTGCTCATTTTTGCAATTATCGCTGCGATATAATTTGAAAATGAAATGGATAAAAACCAAACACCCATAATCATACCGACCCATCGATCTGGGGCTAATTTTGTGACTGCTGACAAACCGACGGGAGATAAACACAGCTCTCCAATCGTCTGAAATAAATAAGCGCCGACCAACCAAAGCATATGTGCGTTGGACGATTCTGTGACTGCCATAGCGCCCAATGCTAATAATCCAAAACCCAACGCGGCGCCGAACAAACCAATAGAGAATTTAAGTGGTGTTGAAGGTTCGCGATTCTTTCTTCCTAATTGCAACCAGAGCATCGCAACCAATGGCGCCAACACAATAATAAAAAATGGGTTTAACGATTGGAAAAATGGCGTTGGAATTTGCCAACCCATAAATAAACGATCAATATTACGCTCTGCGAATAATGTCATTGAGCTGCCCGCTTGCTCAAATAAAGCGAAGAAAAACACAGAAAAAATCATTAGCACCAACAAACATAAGAGTCGGTTACGCTCGACTTTACTGCCCTTGAATGCAATAGCAAGCATAGCACCAATTGAGAATACACTCAGCACTATCAAGATGTAACCAACAAACTGATCATGCTGTAACAGCAACTTGACTAATGGCACTAGCGCAAACGCGAAAAGTATCAGTAATGTATTGATTGAAATACCTGGAAGTATCCGTTTTTTTAGTCTTTCTATACTCGGTGGCTTTCCTATGCCTTGCAGATATCTGCCACCACATAAGAATGTAATTAACCCTAATACCATACCAATTCCGGCCAGACCAAACCCATAATGCCAACCAAATCTTTCAGCCACATAACCGCATAATATCGCAGCTAAAAAAGCACCAATATTAATACCCATATAAAATATAGTGAAGCCAGCATCTCGCCGGGGATCATTTTTCTCATATAATTGCCCAACGATGCTGGAGACACAAGACTTAAAAAAACCCGTTCCGCAAATGACAAACGCTAAGCCATAGTAGAAAAACCCTTTCATTGGCAGCGCCAAACACAAATGCCCTAATGCGATTAGTATACCGCCCAAGATAATCGAGCGACGCAAGCCTAAAAATTTATCCGCGATAAAACCACCCAACACAGGTGTTGCGTAAACCAGCGCCATATAGGCGCCATATATTCCATAAGCTTTTTGATCACTAAATAAAAACTGCTGGGTCATAAATAACACCAGCAACGCGCGCAAGCCGTAAAAGCTGAAACGCTCCCACATTTCAGTTAAAAATAGGACATAAATACCCTTAGGCTGCCGCATTGTATTCATCGTTTTTTTATCTTTCAGACAATGCTTTGATAACTGCCGGTGGCACAAAATGGCTTAAGTCACCGCCATGCTTGGCCACTTCACGCACGAGAGTCGATGAAATATGTGCATATATGCCTCGTGGTGGCAAAAAGAATGTCTCAATTTCACTGTTCATCCGATGATTCATGCTAGCATTTTGCAGCTCATAGTCCAGATCAGACACATTACGCAAACCGCGCAGAATGACATTTGCTTTTTGCTGCTCAGCAAACTTTATCAGTAAGCCATCAAATGCATAGACTTGCACATTATCCAACTCTTCCACCACGCGCCCAACCAACACCACCCGCTCATCAACAGAAAATAAGGGCATCTTCTTCTCACTACTATGCACTGCAACAATAACTTGATCAAAAATACTCGCCGCTCGTGCAATAATATCGGTATGCCCATAGGTGATAGGATCAAATGTTCCCGGATAAATGGCTATCTGACTCATTTCTTTTCTCCTGTTATCGATTAAAATTATCAATCGTTGCTGAGTTTAAATTATCCCTATAAATGGTGGTATCATGATCCTGATTTGATAATTTGCACACATAAACAATGTTAGTTGGTTTATTGCTATATTCTACCGGCATGACCATACAGCTGGTAAACACTGAGCGTAACGTGTTATCTATTCGTTTTGCATAGCGGGTTGTTAATTCTGGGTTTGCAATCACATTAAATATGGCAATACCATCCGGCTTTAAAGCAGCCTTGACATCACGAAAGTATTCGCGCGTGACAAGATGGTATGGAATGGATGATCGATGGCTATAAGCATCTGATAGGATCACATTAAATTCATTTTTGTGCTGCAACAGATAGCTACGCGCATCACCCACCACAAACTTCCCGTTAATTTTTTTGATAAAATTCTTTTCAGCAACTGGCTTTATCTCCGGATCAATATCATTATAGATAAAATGATTTCCATATGTATTTTCTGCTGACAGCGTAAAACCTCCCGCACCTAAAACCAAAATTGTTTTATCACGCAGCTTCAAATCTTTAAATAAGATGCGCTTGATCAATTCAAGATAGGCGAATCCTTTACCCTGCTCATTAAGAAATGAACTAGGCGAATTATTGATAACGAAGACCTTACCTAAACCCAAATCAGCGCCCATATCATGTTCAAAAACACGATAATTCGCATAATTGGTCGTTTTTATAAAATTCTTATGCTCAAAACCAATATTAAAGGTATAAACAACCATTGCCGCTATCACCAATAAAAACAAACGTGGAAACTCTTGCTTATAATCGTTAATCAACAAAACTGTGAGCAACACTAGCAATAAAAAATTAATATAGACAGACCAAGCAACCCCTAAAAAGTTCATCAACAGTAAACTCGTTAACACCGCACCAAAAAAAGAACCCAGCGTACTCAAGCCCAACACGCGGCCGCTAATTGTTCCAACATGATGCTTAAACTTAAATAGATTGGTTGTAATAGGTACCGTCTGACCCAACACATAGACCACAGGCGCTGTGACTATTAATAGATAGGCGCCTAAAGAAAATAAGATGTGCGTAGGAAAAAAACGCGCCAATACAGAAAAAAGTTGAGCAATAAATAAAAATGATAAACCAATACCCAGCCATATTGCAGAAAAAGTAAAGTTACGCTTCAATATACCGGCATAGTTTTCTTTAATATACCCACCTCGATGGTAACCAGCAGCTAGGAATAATAAGAAAACACCTATAATCAAACTTGTTACAATAACGCTATTACCCGCAACGGGAGTTACCTGGCGAATTGTTAAAATCTCGACAGAAACCGTAACAAAGCCTTCAATTAAAATGATCGATAATAAGCTAAATAAACCAATCACTGTTTACGCCATTTTTTTGCGATTTCAGGTGCAATTTCAGCCAATGGCACCAACACAAACTCTCGTTCATGCATACGAGGGTGAGGGATTTTTAGATGCGGCAAATCAATTTCCTCATCGCCATAAAGCAATATATCAAGATCTAAGGTACGAGGCGCCCAATGCCTCTCACCACGCACTCGCCCATGTTGTTTTTCAAGATCTAGTAATGTGTCTAAAAGCACCTCTGGATCAAGCGTCGTTTCAATCTCAACAACCGCATTGATAAAAAAAGGCTGGTCAACAAAACCTACTGGCTTAGTTTTGTATAGACTTGATGCTGTAAGTAATTTTGTTTTTGGTAAGTCAGTCAGTTCTTTGATCGCTGTTTCCACTTGTTTGCGTGGATTACCCACATTGCTTCCTAATGCAATAAAACACCTAACCATTAACGGCTCCTTGTTTTTTCCTGTGCGCGAATCATTTGTTGTTGTCCGTGCTGATCTTTCTGTTGAAATTGGGTCCACCAATCACCAAGCTCGCCCACATCTTCTCCTGCTTCTGCCCGCAGTAATAAAAAATCATAGGCTGCACGAAACCTTGCGTGCTGATAACAACGCCAAGCTCGCTTACCCCGGCGCGATGGCAATAAATATTGCAGTGTCCACATCTCACGAATCACACCGATAAATCGCTTAGATATTGCAACTCTAGGTATTTGCTCACTGATCACTTGATCCATGGCGCGATGTAATGCAGGAAATAGTTTTACACCTTTCTCTTGCTGACGCGCGATCAATTCCTGCAAAGGCCACCACAATAGCACAGCAAATAAAAATCCTGGATTGAGATGTTTACCTGAGTTTATACGCGCATCTGTAGTCTTTACTGCTAACTTAATAAAAGTATCTGCCAAGGAATTTTGTGCTAATGTGCTAGCTTCAGCTGCTGGAAATAGAAGCGCGAAAAGACCATATTCACGCATTAGTGCAATACCAGGAGACAGATATCCGCTGCGGTAAAATTTCATAATTTCTTCAAACAATCGGACTGATGACACATGCTGAAGCAACTCGAGCTGCTCCTTCATCGGTTCTGTCATCACCGGGTCTATGCTAAAATTTAATTTCGCTGCAAAGCGCACAGCGCGCATCATGCGCACCGGGTCTTCTTGAAAACGCGTTTCAGGATCACCGATAATGCGCATCATCTGGTCTTGCATATCTTGCATGCCACCGGTGAAATCCAAAATCACATCAGCCACGCTGTCATAATAAAGAGCATTCACTGTAAAATCACGACGCCAGGCATCGTCTTCCAAATGTCCATAAACATTGTCACGGACTAACATGCCTTGCTCACTATGCTCACGTCGCTTACCATCTTTTTGACTGCGAAAGGTCGCGACTTCAATGATATAGCGACCAAAATACACATGCGCCAAACGAAAACGCCGACCAATTAAGCGGCAATTACGAAAAACGTGTTTAACTTCCTCAGGCTTGGCGTCGGTTGCCACATCAAAATCTTTAGGCTTTAAATCGAGCAGCAAATCACGCACCCCACCACCCACAATATAGGCCTGAAAGCCATGTTTTTGCAGCTCAGCCACAACCATCAGCGCGTGTTTATTGATATTTTCACGACAAATATTATGTTGGGGGCGAGCAAAAACCTCGGCGCTAGCAGGGATATGCCCTGGCTTGCGTTGCTTGAGCTTCTTTAATAATTTTCTTATGCTAAGTTTTGCCACAATTTAAATTTTCTAAACAGGTTGATATAAAGCTTTATGCCTCAGTGGAGGCGGCCTATAATAGCATTGTTTTATACCACACCCAAATGCTCCCTTCGTCTAGTGGTCCAGGACGTCGCCCTCTCACGGCGAAAACAGGGGTTCGAGTCCCCTAGGGAGCACATTCTAGTTATTATTTTGCAATTGTTATTGTGCTGCCATTGCTGTCACTATCTGGATCATGGTTGTCTGCGAAATTATATTGTGATACCCCACCATCGCTGACGTTGTTGACCGTGAATGTCGCACTGCTTCTATTTTTCCGCATGCTGCTTGATGTCACTGTGCATACGCCACTACCACTTGTTGTACAGCTCCCATTGCCACTGGTACCACCACTCCAGGTGCCGCTGACCAATGCCCCACTAACAAGATTTTCATTTTCATCATGCACGCGCACAGTCGCACGAGCCTGCCAATTTTTACCGGCATTAATGACACTGCCATCTAAATCACCAATGTGTATGCCTGGGTCTTCTTCAGGTGGTGGTGGTGGCGGTGGAGGAGGCGGGGGTGATGGTGGACTGGCATTGGTCAAAGCACTGTATAAATTGACTCGCCCATGCTGTGAATAAGCCAGCATATTTTGCCCCAGCGCGCCAACTTGGTCTGCGTTTGCCTCTATGGCTTGGCGCACATCAGCACTGGTGGTGCTACTGCTTTGGTCTAATAAATGAGCCCAGACCACGGCTGCAACACCCGCCACCACAGGACTTGCCATCGATGTGCCAGACTTCCAGCCAAAACAACCACCCGGATCAGACAGCGTAAGACCGCAATCGGCATGCTTTAAGGTTGAAAAAATCGTATCGCCGGGCGCTAGAACGGATGTTCCCGGTCCAAAATTACTAAACCCCGCTAAATTATCATAATAATCACTGGCAGCAACCGCCATCACTTCAGGGTATGAGCCAGGGTATCCGACAGACATTGAATATTCATTTCCTGCTGCTGCAACTAATACCACGCCATTATTAAACGCATAAGTCGCCGCATCTGCTTCTACTTGTGAACCTTGCGGACCACCATAACTCATATTGGCAACCTGATAACCTTGATCGGCCGCATAAATCATCGCTTGTGCTGATGCAGCACTATCACACAAACCAATTAAGCCATAGAAAAAATCATTGTACTCGTAACACACTTTTAATGAGGCGATTTTTGCATGCCAGCTAATACCGGCTGTACCAAATCCATTATTGGTATTTGCAGCCACAATACCCGCCACATGTGTGCCATGACCCAGAACATCATCAATGGTTGTACTCGGCCCAAAGTTGACTTGCTCAACACAAGTATTTTGCATATCAGCATGCGTGCATTCAACGCCGGTATCTAAAATAGCGACTGTTATTGCATCACTGCCAGTATGAATATCCCAGCCTTCGGGCGCGTCTATATCTGCATCAATGACTCCCGTCAACGCACCAAATGCACCACTAAATTGATCATAATAAAATGCCTGGCCGGTATTATTTAATGCCCACTGCTCTTTAAAAAAGTCGAGTGATTGCGGCGGTGGATTCACCCCTTCAATAGGAACAATTAAAGGCCGAATATAATTGGGTTCAGCATATTTAACATTAGGATTTTTTTGATAAGCTGTCGCTTTAGCATGCTCTGATCCTTTTGCTACCTTTATTAATTGCACATTAATAGCGTTCAGATTTTTAATTACATTGCCATTCATCTGCTGATGCAACTGCTGCTTTGCAGCGCCTGGCGTGCCCGGATGAAATGACACCAACACTTCACCTGGCATATAGACACTTGCCAAAACAGACCCTGAAAAAGTCAACATGCTTATATATATTAACGCCAAATAGATCTTCACTAATTCACGCATCATCTACACCTCGCTACATTTGTTGCTAGCTGCAAGTATAGCAGAAGATTAGACCTACCCATTTGCCATCAATGGGATCACAAAAGACCCACCACTTACTCAAGATCGAATACCAGAACATGTGAATGAACAATTCTGTCGATTGGCACACTCAGAACAGTGGAATATAGTGACGATATGGCGTCTTAAAGATGCTAAAAAGTTATTTAGCCTTTATAGGCAAGGCAAGGTCCGAAGAGTTCACCATAGAAAATTTAAATCACATCTAAAGGGTATAAAGGGTGTCAAGACCTGGCACCTCTTCTTATCTATATTTTAGTCAGACGGAATTTCAAGCTGAAAACAATGCTTCAATCGATATTTGCGAGTCGATAATCTGGTGGTAGCAATCATTCTCTAATGCACCATAGGCTGTAATGAGTGTAATAAAGACGGTTTTCTTTGTACCGGTTGACTGAATAAATGAAATGCGTTTTCGCTTTAAATCTTCCACTTCTTTTTGTGTCAGCGCATAAAGTTTATTATAGAATTTGCATTCAATCAAGTTTATGCAATTATCCGCTCGATCAATAATTAAATCAATTTGAGCGCCTGGAGCATCCGCATTACTCGTTGCTCGCCAAGCACCCTCATAAGTCATGACACCGGCAATTCCCAACGCTGATTTAATTTGCTGAATATGTTTTAAACATGTATTTTCAAAGGCTGTACCAGCCCAACTTCTCCAAGCAGGTGTTGAAGACATTTTCTGCCAGTAATTTTTGTCTAAAGGGAACCCTGATGACATTACACCTTGCATCCAACGTAAATAGAAAAGTGAATATTCATCAATGAGCTTATATGTTTTATCTTTATGTTGTTTTGTAAAGCTTGGTATTTCTAAGATGAATCCAGATTCAACTAATTCCTGAAGTATCTTAGACGCAGTCCCACCAGATGAAATATTTGCTTTGTCGAGCAGTATAGGTTGACTTAAACCTGCTGGATGCTTAGCAAGTGTCGTCACAATTCGCAAATGTTTTTCAGCGTCTTTAAATAGTGCTTGATAGATAGTATTAAATTCATTGGTTAGCCCACCTGTTTGCGTGAAGCAGATATCATTGATGTTTTGAGCAACAGATTTGCCACGCTCAATATATGATAAATATTTTGGAATGCCACCAAATGCAAAATATACTTCGAGCAACTGCTTGTGATCAATTTGAATATGCTGCGCCCTCAAATATTGATCAACCGCATGCAGGTTGAATGGCTTCAATTGCATCTGGTGGGTGAGCCGCCCATGCAGACCACCACGATTATGAATAACCTTTTGAATCATCCAGGCAGCAGCAGAACCGCATAATATCATTAAAATGCGTGGATCTTGAGAGAAGTAACGATTCCATAAGTGCTCTATTGCAACTAACGCCCCGGACTTTGGTGTCGCTATCCATGGTAACTCGTCAAGGAAAATGACTATACGATCATGCGTAGGTAGCCTGCTAATAGCTTTTCGTAATTCAGTGATCGCCGTTAACCAGTCGTTTAGCTCAAGAATATGATCACCATCATAAAAAGTGTCTGAGAGTGTTATGGCAAAGTTGTTAAGTTGTGTTCGCAGTGATGCATTATGAATGCCTGTAAACTCAAAATAATGACCACGTTCTTTATAAGCTTGTCTAATAAGATAAGTCTTTCCGACACGTCGTCGACCATAGACTGCCAACAATTCTGCTTGGTGTGATTGATAAATCTTCTCAAGTCGATCAAGCTCAACCTGTCGCGCGATGATTGTTGGCATTTTCCGTTCCTTCTAACTCTTGCGCTGATTATAGCAACATAATCAGCGCAAATCACCAAAAATATCGGCACTGCGCTGGTTATCTTCGTATGGGGTCAAGTCTTGAATATTCGATATTGGAATGCCTACATGTCGAACAGTGGTTTTAGCAACAGTCAGAACAATGGGATACAGTGACGC
>SDBT01014518.1_pt1 | contig 12555 bp, 3 predicted proteins | sample 2277101 | NCBI WGS metagenome assembly SDBT01 (sample SAMN10404973, study PRJNA504765) | marine sediment metagenome | isolation source: marine sediment core GS10_PC15, 103 cmbsf | place: Arctic Ocean: Southern Knipovich Ridge | collected 2010
GACTTAAGTTTTGGTGCTTCACAAGGCATCGGCGGCTATACTAATTGTTCGGGTATAGGTGCTTTGGGGTCAATTGATATTAATGCAAGTTTTGCTAATAGCGGCAAGAGAACTGGTATTATTAATGATGGAGTGGATATTGATGGAACTTTAAACGAGGATGTTCCTGCTGATTCTGGTTCTCCTAATGCATCTTATCCTGCTAATGCATTTGGAGATGCAAATCTAGGGACATTAATTTTAGAACTAAATGGGGTAGAGCAAACATCTCAAAATATAGATTTAACTAATGCTTCTGCTCAAGATACTACTAGTAGTGATACTGCAACTGGAATGGATGTTATTGCAGCGACATCTGTTAGTTTCCCTGGAGGGGATAGCTTCGACCAATTTAAATATAGAACAGGGACATATCATGTTGAGAGTGGAGATATGAGATCAGGTTGGAACTATATGAGAATTATTCATAGGACTACTTCTGATACAACTACAAATTATGTTGATTGGGTGGTAGATGCTGATAATACTGCTACAGCATTTAGCAGTGAGTTATTAGACACATATAATCCATCAACTAGTAAACATTTATCAGGAGTTGAATATGATACCGCTGCAACGGCTCAATATGATATTACGATTAGTAATGCTTATAGAAATACTTATATAGCAAGTAATGCTGTGACATTTAATGAGACTGCTTTAAATGGTGTAACTAATCAGAGCTTAGCAGCTATTAACTGGGGTATTGGAGAGGATGAATCTAAAACACATGTTATAACCAATTTGTCAGTAACTGTTGATACTACTAACAGGAGACTAATAAATGGGACGATTTCGTTAACTACAAGTGTTAATCGAACTGTCCAGACGGATTCAACTTCTGGGGGGAGTCCTATAACAGGCATATTGTTTGATAATTATAATAGTAGTGCAACGGAAACTAGAGTTGAGGATTTTATCGCAGAAACATATAGGATGAGATCTAATAGTGATTTTACGAGCACAACTTTTACTAGCAATTGGGATGAAACAGAGTTTATATATGATGCAGGCAATACTGGTTATCTTGATGGATTACAAGTTACTAATGACATACTTGATTATCCAACTTTAGATTACAGTTCTTTTGCTGAGTCTCCTGCTGGGAATCCTGATTATTCTGGAGGAACTTGTTCTGGGGCGAGATATTATTATAGATATTTTAAAGATACAAGTACGTCTACAGCTAACTTTACAATGAATTTTAATGGCAGTGGAACTTTTGTCCCAGAAGACGAAGCGGTATTTAGTGGTAATGACATAAAAGTATCTATAAGACTTCCTGGTGAAACTAATTGGATGGATTGTTATTATGATTTTGTTACTAATCAATGGGGGGATGGAGATGGTTGTAGAACAACGGGGAATGGAAATAGCGGTAGGGATTTTAATGACTGGGATCTTACTGTCGGGACAAAAAATACAGCGAATAGTGGGGATGGAGTATATATAAGAATAACTGTTCCTAATGGGTGGACAGGTAATATAAGTAATTTAACTTTTAATTTTGGTTTCGAATAATATGGCTCAAACAGATACTAATAAAGCTACTATCAGTTTTAAAAAGCTTCAGGGTAAAGCTCATACTGATGATGCAAAAGTTATAGGGAATGAATTATTTGAGAACAGAGTTAATGTTCATGGGTCAAATGTATGGGCAGATACTGTGCCTTCTGCTCCTGATATTGATGTTAATCCATCAGTTGCAATAGTAGAGTTTATAGAGAATGCAGTTTTTGTGGAGGATATTACTACTAACGGTCATTCATTTTATCTTACATGGCCTGCTACTCATGTTAATTATACTGGTGTCTCTGTCGATGATAGAATAACAACTGCTGTGCCTCCTTCTTATGGTTCTGATCCAGCTCCTGTTGGATATGAAATAGTAATCACACTTGTAGGTGATGATACACTAACAGTTGGTGATGCAAGGAACTGGGTGTATGATTATGAGAATGGTTATTTTTGGCAGCAAACAGCAGGGGCATCTCCCGATCCATCTACAGCAAATTTATATGTTTATGTAGGAAATTCTATTATTGATGCTGTTGAAACAGGAGGTAGTGGTTCTTCAGGTACATCAGGAAGCTCAGGTACATCAGGAAGTAGTGGTAGCTCAGGTTCTTCAGGTAGCAGTGGAAGTTCAGGTACGTCAGGTTCTAGTGGGACTTCAGGAAGTAGCGGCAGTTCTGGTTCTTCAGGTAGTTCTGGCTCTTCAGGAAGTAGTGGGACATCGGGAAGTAGTGGAAGTTCAGGAAGTAGTGGAAGCTCAGGCACGTCAGGCTCAAGTGGGACTTCAGGTTCTTCAGGAAGTAGTGGAAGTTCAGGTTCTTCGGGAAGCAGTGGCTCTTCAGGAAGTAGTGGAAGTTCAGGTTCTTCGGGAAGCAGTGGCTCTTCAGGAAGTAGTGGAAGTTCAGGTACATCAGGTTCTAGTGGGACTTCAGGAAGTAGTGGAAGCTCAGGTACATCAGGTTCTAGTGGGACTTCAGGAAGTAGTGGAAGCTCAGGTAGTTCAGGTAGTTCTGGCTCTTCAGGTAGCAGTGGAAGTTCAGGCACATCAGGTTCTAGTGGGACTTCAGGAAGTAGTGGAAGCTCAGGCTCTTCTGGTAGTAGTGGTAGCTCTGGTTCTTCAGGAAGTAGTGGTAGTTCAGGCACATCAGGAAGTAGTGGGACTTCAGGTAGTAGCGGAATCTCTCCTACTGATTTTAGAGAAGATACTAAGGAACCAACAGGTTTTGTAGATAGAGCAAACAGTGTAATTAGATTTAATGATAGTAATAGAAGATTTGATATAGATCCATTGGCTCCATCTTATAGAATTTATTCATACGGGGAAGAATCAGATATTTCTGTTAATAAAAATATTATTATATCTGATGTAGTTGGAGCCCATTTTATATATTTTGATGGAACAACATTATTCGAGACTTTATCATTTAATTCTCAAATAATATTAGGGCCATTTGTATGGGTTTCTTTTGTTTATTGGAATGGAACTAAGGGGATTGTTGTAGGAGATGAGAGACATGGAATCACTATGGATGGAGACACTCATGAATATTTACATTTTACAAATGGAACAGTTTATATTAGTGGTCTTAATATTTATGACTATTTAGAGGAGACTCAGACTGATGCTGCTTTAACATTTAAAATCTCGGATGGACAAATCTCTGATGAAGATATATCTATATATATTTCTGATATTGAAAACCCTTCTATAAATACTATTTTTCAACAAATTTTAAATCTTTCTGATGCTCAAATACCTATTATTTACAGAGATGATGTTGATGGCAAATGGGTAGAGGATGCTGCTACAACTTTACCATATAAATCTTTCGAAGGGGGAGTAGGAAACCTTGCTTATAACAATGATGATGGAGATGGAACTTTTTCTCAGCTAGAAGTCGCTAATTTTGATTTTGTAGGAGTAACAATAGTTGTCACAAATGATATTAACGAACCTATAAAAGCAATTCAGGGACAAGTTTCTTATAATAATTTGTCAGATGCAGAAGCAGGAACAGCGACAGAAATTATTAATATGGGAGAACTTCCTGGTGCAGAATTTAGGTTTTTATATCGCATCGTTCTAAGAACAAGAAGTAACTATGATGGGACTAAGCAGGCATATATTGCCTATGTCGAAGATATAAGGCATTTAGTATCTGTGCAAGGAGGGGTTCCTGGCTCTGTTAATGATCATGGAGCATTATCTGGTCTTACTGCCGATGATCATCCACAGTATTTATTGATAGATGGAACAAGAGCTATGTCTGGAACTTTTACTCTTGATAGCGTTGCCCTCGCTGCTGCTGAGACACAGTTCCTTGTTTGGGATTCAGGTACAAATGAAGTTAGATATAGAACTTCAGGGGCGGATGGAACATCAGGCAGTAGTGGCACGTCAGGAAGTAGCGGGACATCAGGCAGTAGTGGTTCATCAGGTAGTTCAGGTACGAGTGGTTCATCTGGTTCATCAGGAACTTCTGGTAGCAGTGGAAGCTCAGGTACATCAGGAAGCAGTGGAAGCTCAGGAACGTCAGGTTATTCATCTGTTCAACTTATGCAATTAAGTAATGATCCTACTCCTCCATCGGCTATAACTATAACTGGAGATATGCATTTTTATAATACTGGATACACAGGATCATCTGAAACAAATCCTTCTCTTGTAGCACATATATATTTTGATGATGCTAATCTTGGTGGTCAGGATATAGATGACTGGGCTAGTTTAGGTAATGGACTTCCATGGGTACTTGTTTATCAAACTTCTTCTATATATGCGTATTATCAAATAGATAATGTTGATGACAATGCTACTTTTTGGGAGTTCGATGTTACGTATAAAAGCGGCACTGGTACTTTTGTAGAAGGTCCTACTAATACATGGTTATCTTATGTAGGAGCAGATGGAACTTCAGGTTCTTCAGGTACATCAGGAAGTAGTGGTTCTTCAGGTAGTAGTGGTTCTTCAGGTAGTAGTGGTTCTTCAGGTAGTAGTGGGACTTCAGGTAGCAGTGGAAGCTCAGGTACATCAGGTTCAAGTGGGACTTCAGGAAGTAGTGGAAGTTCAGGTAGCAGTGGTAGCTCAGGTAGTTCTGGCACATCAGGTTCAAGCGGGACATCAGGAAGTAGTGGCACATCTGCCGCTGCAGCTATTGGAACAGGTGTCGATAATCGTGTCGCACGTTATGATGGGGCTACTGATATTCAGGATTCTAATGCTGCACTTTTGGATGATTCTGACAAACTGACTCTTTTACAGGCAGTGCATTCTAGGAATTTCACGATGACCAATTCTTCTGATGTTGATAAAACAGAGATGGTTTATAATGCTACCACCGAAACTATAGATTTCAACTTCTTATAGCATTTATGACGATATAATAGAAGTGATATTTGTTATAAGTAGTAGGAATTGATAATGAAAAATTATTCTCAGATTTATGCTCATGCTAGTTTTGTAGGTAATACTGGTTATGCTCATCATTCCCGTTGTTTTTTTACAGCCTTAAACAAACATTTTGATGTAAAAGTAAGGAATTTTTCTGTTGGTAGTTGTTGGAGAGGAATGAATAATCGTCCTCATGATGGAGAAAAATATTTAACAGATGAACAGAAGGGAATGTTGGTAAAACAAACTACTTTAGATAAAAATTACGCAAGAAGCGATCATTTTATTTATGGGGGAAAAGACAAAGACATAAGTGATGATCTTGTTAATATAGTTTTAATGGAAGTTGAACATTATTATTACTATGATAATTATAATGGTCCTAAAATAGCTTATAATGTATGGGAAAGTACTTTATATCCTGATGATTTTTTTAAGAAATTATTAGAGTTTGATCAATTATGGGTTCCTAGTAATTGGCAAAGAGATTGTGTGATTAAGCAGGGAATGAATCCTAATATGGTTAAAGTAGTGCCTGAAGGAGTAGAGGGAAATATATTTTATCCAGAAAAGGTAAAGAGAAATGATATTTTAGAAGAATATAAAGATAATAGATTCAAATTTATTTTATTTGGTAGGTGGGATTATAGAAAATCTATTAATGAGATTATAGGAGCTTTTCTTAAAACTTTTGACAAGAAGGAAAAAGTAGATTTAGTTATTTCTGTAGATAATCAGTTTTCTACAGATGGTATGAAGAACACAGAAGAAAGATTATTACATTATGGTTTTAATGATCCTAGAATTAAAGTAAAACATTTTCCGAGTAGAGATGAATATATTAAGTATTTAAAAACAGGTCATGTTTTTGTATCTTGTGCTAGGAGTGAAGGATGGAATTTGCCTCTATGTGTTCCAAAAGGTAAAAAAGTTATATGTAATGATGACATGGTAAGCGTAGAGGATGTGAAAGAAAATGATATTGTCCCTACTCATAAAAATCATAGACAAGAAGTAATAAAAACTATGAAAAGACACTATAATGGAGACATGGTTAAAATAAAAGTGTTTAATGATTTTGAAGAAATAAATGTTACCCCTGAGCATCCAATTTATGTAATTAAAAGAGAAAGATTTATTACAAAAAAAGATAAGTTTAAGAATATACAAAATTTAGAACCAGAATGGATTAAGTCTATAGATATAAAAAAAGGAGATTTAATAATAAAAAGTTGTGTTGATGAAAATAAAAAATATAATAATAAGATTGTAGATTTATTGCAAATAGATAATAGATTGTTATTTAACAATGATAAAGTGTGGTATAAAACAGGATATAATGGGAAAGGAATATTAAAAAAATATAATAGATTTATTGCTTTAAAAGATCTTTCGTATATTCTAGGGTGGTATATCGCTGAAGGTTGTGATGGGAAATCTAAATGTATATTGACTTTAAATATATTAGAAGAAAATATTGCTAGAGAATGGTTAAAACAGATAGAAAATATATTTGGGGTCAGAGGTAGTTATACAAAATATAAAACAAAAATACAAGTAAGAGTTTCTTCTACTTTAATTGCAAAGTTTTTTTCAAAATTATGTGGTGAAAATGCACATTGTAAAAAAATCCCAAAAGAAATTTTGTATGGGGCTGGAGAAATTTTAAAAGAATTGATAGATGAATATGCTAAGGGGGATGGACATAATAATGGGAGGAGCATTTCTTGTTCTACTGTTTCTTATCTATTGGCAAGACAATTATTAATTGGCAATCAAAGAATAAATAGAAAATCGTCATTACATAAAAATGGTAGGGGAGAATATATTATTTCATGGTGTTTAAATAATATGGATTATAGGCATAGTAATAAATCGTGGTGGCATAATGGCAGTGATATAGCTCAATTAGTAAAAAATGTGTCGGTAGAAGAATATGACGGTTATGTATATAATTTTGAAGTTAAAAATGATAACTCATATATTTTATTAAATGGAACAGTTCATAATTGTGAGGCAATGGCATGTGGGACTCCTTCTATATATTCTAATTGGGGAGCACAGCTTGAGTTTGCAGATGGTAAAGGTCTTCCAGTTAATATTAAAGGAGAACAGCCAGCAAGAAGTGCTCGTTTCTTAGATGAATTTCCTGGTAATTATTGCGAACCTGATTTTGATCATTTGTCAAAAGTGATGAGGGATGCTTATGAAAATTATGACAATCACAAAGAGAAAGCCATAGAAGAATCAATAGAAATAAGAGAAAAATTTTCTTGGGAGAATGCCGTCAAAAAAGCTATGGTAATTATCGAGGAGATGTGGTGTGATAAACAAAAAGAATATATTGTATCTAATTTTATTGGTCATGGGGGGTGGTGGGAAGCTATAAAAACAGAAGTTTATGATAAGAGAATATATGAAAAATATTTTTCTATTAAGGAAGGGGACATAGTTGTAGATATTGGATCTCATGCTGGGTTTTTTGCTTTAACTTGCGTTGGGAGAAAAGTAAATAAATGTTATTGTGTGGAACCATTTGCAGTTAATATCGAAGATCTTAAAAGAAATATATCTTTAACTGATGAGGAGGATAAGTTTATTGTTGTGGAAAAAGCAATCGATATTGTTTCTGAAGTTGATAAGTTTAACTATTCTGAAGATATGGGTGTTACCGGGAAACATTCTAATAGTGATACAATAGAAATTTCTACTATTTCTTTTTTAGATTTCGTAGAAGAAAATAAAATTAGTTATATAGATTTTTTAAAGTTTGATTGCGAAGGGGGAGAATATGCGATTATAAATGATGAGAAGAACTGGGAATATCTTAGAAGTAATGTGGGTAAGATGGTTGGGGAAATCCATATTATTAATGGAAGAGAAAAAGAAGCTATCAAATTAATAAATAACATAGAAAATATGGGGTTTGAAGTTATTTTAAATAGTGTTGATGGATTAGACATTACGAAGAGTTTTTATACTAATACTGATTACTATAATCAAATTCATATATATGCTAAGAAAACTGAACTTAATAATATAGTTTTTATAACTGGTGCTAGTAAAGAATATATGCCTTTCGCGAAGATGTGTGTTCAAAATTTGTCAGAATTTACCAACATTCCTATAATGACTTATGGTTATAATTGCGATGTTGATTTTGATTGTCCTAATATTATTAAGAAGAGAGTAGATTTTAATCGGGTTAAACAAATTGATGGGCACATAGATACCACTTATTATTTTGCTAAGATTCAATCTTGTATAGACGCTATAGATTCTGGGAAATCTAATTACTATATATGGATAGATTCTGATACTATTCCTTCTGCGAATATATCTAAAGTTTTTAATTATGTTGAAGAGGTAGAAAATTATCCGTTATGCATGAGATATAATGACCAGACTTCAATTCACTGGAAAAAAATAGAAGGGGAATACTATGAAGCATTATATGGAGAGGAGGTTTGTTCTTTATATAATGTTAAGCCAGGGAAAAATGGATGGAAAGCTGCTGTGGGGTTATTTATATTTACTAAAGAATCGAGATGGTTTTTTGAAGAAGTACTTAAGACTGGAGAAGAAGTTAGGAATTTAAGTTTTTCTAAGGTTAAGAAGGACAAATTAGGAAACAATTTATTTATAGACGACAATGCTTTCTCTGAAGAAAGAATAGTTAATATGCTATTCTGGGAGAACGGATTTAATAACTGTCTTCCAGTAACATGGATTTCAAAGAGTTGGGAAAGTAATGGGAGAATAGGAGTGGGGGATCTTCCGATGGCTACTGACATTCTTAAGAGATTTGCTGACGAGGATTATGACATTATGTTTATTTTTCCAGAAGAGCACAAAAAAAAGTTTCAACTTTTACCATATAGTGAAGAGGATATAGTTTTTTTTCATTCCAAACCTAAGCAGAAGGATTTACTTTTAACAAATGAATTAGGAAAAATGTATAGAGATGATGTTAATAATTCTGCTCCTCTATTGCCCTCATCCTCTGTCCCAGATGGAGAAGTTAAATTAAATTTAGGTTGTGGGGATGATCTTATGGAAGGATATATAAATATTGATTTATACAATCCGAATGCTGAAGTTCAGGTGGATATAAGAAAATTGCCTTACGGAGATGATAGCGTAGATGAAGTTTTTTCCTCGCATGCCTTAGAACATTTTTCTAAACACGAAACCATACCTATTTTAACAGAGTGGAATAGGGTTTTAAAATCTGGTAGCAGATTGATTATGAACCTTCCTGATTTAGAGTGGTGTATGTTGAATTGGTTAAATACTCCAGAAAGAGATAAGTGGGAATGGGCAGTAGATTCTATTTTTGGGCATCAAATGGCGGAAGGAGAAGTTCATCAAGCTGGCTTTACTAAATCAAGATTAGAATATCTATTAACTACTACAGGTTATAATAATATTTCTGTAGTTAACCATCAATCACATGGGCAAACATGTTTTTTAGTTCATGCTAATAAGGTTTGAATATGATAGATTGGGATAATATAATTGATATAACAGATGTATCTAAAAAAGAAATTTTTGTAATAGGATGCTATCCTTTTGATGATGTAAGGCAATCTTTGCTTGAAAAGCAAGTTGATATCTTAAAAAGACATTCTGACATACCTATTTTAGTTGTGTCTCATTATCCTATATCGAAGAAGGTGCAAACATCTGTAGATTATGTGTTATATGACAAAGAGAATAGATTAGGGAATGATGCCGCATTTGAATTTAATTATTTTTATGATAATGGAGATGTGATGTTGATGTCGAAGATACCTGCATTAAATTATCATGCTCCTGCTATTCTTACTAATATGAAAAATGCTTTGAGATTTTGTGATGGCAGATATGGGATTATTCATTACGTGGAGTCTGATTTCTTTTTCTTTATTCAAAAATATCTTGATAGAAGTAGAAAATGCTTTAATAGTGGTAAAAAGTTCTTTGGTTTTTTTTCTGATTTTGATGATGATGTTGACGGTGGGTTAATGTCATTTGATGTAAAATGGATGAATGAGAAGATGCCAAAAGATTTTACTTGGGACGATTATAAGAAGATAGATCACTATATGAAAATTGGAGAGAATGGTCCAGGGCAGCTTATTTTTGAACCTTGGTTTTATCGTTATCTCTCTATATTCGGTATGCTTAAAGATTCAGAAATTTTATCTAATAGAAAAGAATATGTTATTATCAATAATGCTCTTCAAAGTGAGGACGGAGATAGGTTATTTGTATCAGAGACAGAAAATAATGATTTGATCTTATTTATAGCGAGGGGTATGTCTTATCGAACTAATATTGAAAAGAGATATAAATTAGTGGAGCGTCTTGGAAATAAGGTATTGTTGGAAGGTAAGATAGAGCAGATGCAGTCTATATGGTTTGCAACTGATAAAAGGGATACTGTTATAGATTTGTATATGAATAAGTTGTTGGTTGGTAGCGTGATTATTGATAAGGATTATATCTATAATGATACCGTATTCTTTTTTCGTAGCGGCATAATGAAATGTATAGGCTGGTATGGAGATATGAGAGATGATTCTCATGGATTTGAATTAAGATATAGTTTAAGGAAGATAGATAAATTAATGATTATAGCTCACCCTGACGATGAATCTATTTTTGGTGGTAATGCTTTATTGTCTGAAAAAGGATGGAAGGTAATTTGCGTTACTGGAGGGGATGACGAAGTTAGAAAGGAAGAGTTTAAAAAAGCTATGAAAATAGCGGGAGTTGATAATTTTGAAATATGGGGGTTCAAAGATAGTTTAAATGATTCTTTTGATATCTCTAAAGTTACAGAAAGAATAAGTAAAGTTATTAAAGAGAAGAGATATGGGAAAATAGTTACACATAATCAGGAAGGCGAATATGGTCATATTCAGCATATTAGTTTGCATAATATTATAAGAAATATGAATGTGGATAATTTGTATGTATTTAATACCTCTGATAAATTGCCTAGTGATAAAATAGAGAATAAAATAAGGTTGTTAAAAACATATCAAAGTCAAATATGTGATGAAGATCTTGGTATTCCATGTTTGCCAAGTTATAAACAATATATTTTTAATGAGGATATAGAGAAAATTTAAATGAAAGATGATAATTGTATTAAATTAAATCTTGGTTGTGGCTGTGATATAAGAAAAGGGTATATTAATGTTGATAAGTATAATAATTTATCTGAAGTAGATTTGTGCTGTGATATTTCTAACCTTCCTTATGAGGACTGTGTGGTAGATGAGATATTATCGTTCCATATTTTAGAGCATTTCCCTTTTAGAGAAGTCCCGGTTATTTTAAAAGAATGGAGAAGAGTTCTAAAATTCGGAGGTATCATAAAAATAAAAGTCCCTAATTTAGAACAGTGGGTAGATAAATGGAGAAGTTTCCCTGATGAATATAAGTTTGATAGGCTGGGACTTATATTTGGAGATGAAAATCATGAGGGTAATTTCCATTATTCTGGATTCACTGAAGGAAGTTTGAAATATGTGATGGAGGATAATGGATTTGAGATTGTTGAGTCTACAATTAGATATGCTTTTGGAGGGAATGTCCTTCAAGAAATAGATGTTATTGCTAAAAAAGTGTCTCTGAATAAAGACAAGGTTGAAGATATCTTAGTTAGTTTTATTGATGGTGCTAAGGTAGAGATCCTTGGTCGGGGAAATTCTACGTATGGAATAGATTTTATAGATCAAGATAGTAACAGTTCCATTCACTGCGATTATTTGAAATTAAACCATTGGACGTTAACTAATCGTAAATATTTCACGAATTGGTTAATAAGAGTAACTTGCGGGAGGGAAAAAATATTTGAATATAAATATGATTTGTCTAACAAAAGAGTTCTTGTCTCTTTTGCTAGTAAATCACTTGGGGATACTATTGCGTGGTTCCCCTATGTGGAAGAATTTAGAAAAAAACATAACTGCCATATTGTTGCAGCAACTTTTTGGAATCATTTATTTGAGAAAGAATATCCTGAAATAGACTTTTCTATACCTGGGTCAACGGTAGATAATTTATATGCTCATTATACAGTCGGTTGTTGGGACGGAGATGTTGGTAGAAATAAATATGATTGGAGAATAACTCCTATCCAGAAGATATCTTCTGATATTCTTGGGATAAAGTTTGAAGAAATTAAACCAAAAATAATCAAACCTAAAAAAATAACAGGTGGTAAATATGTGTGTATAGGAATTCATAGTACTTGTCAATGTAAATATTGGAATTATCCTGGAGGGTGGGAGATAGTAGTAGAATATCTTAGGGAAAAAGGTTATAAAGTTGTCCATATCTCTAAGGAACAGGGAGAATATATGGGGAATTCTATGGTAAAAGGAGTTATAAATAGTACTGGAGAGAAGCCGATAGAAGAACGTATTTCTGAATTAAAATATGCTGATTTGTTTATAGGAGTAAGTTCTGGTTTATCATGGATGTCTTGGGCTGTTGGGACCCCTGTGATTATGATTTCTGGATGCACTGCTCCGTGGAATGAATTTTCTGGAGAAGTAGAAAGATTACATAATCCTAATGTCTGTAATAGTTGTTTGAATGATGAAAATATAGTG
>SDBT01014519.1_pt1 | contig 12555 bp, 6 predicted proteins | sample 2277101 | NCBI WGS metagenome assembly SDBT01 (sample SAMN10404973, study PRJNA504765) | marine sediment metagenome | isolation source: marine sediment core GS10_PC15, 103 cmbsf | place: Arctic Ocean: Southern Knipovich Ridge | collected 2010
GACCGGTCGTCATCGTAAAAGGCGGAGCAGAAGACGTAAAACCACCCCCCGTCGAAGCACATGCACGGGTCTTTCAACGACCACTGCTCGTGGCGAAGAATCGGATTGGCCAGGCTGTTCCACTCGAACCACTCAGACATGCCGCAAGCATATCACGATACATGCGGACAGGCAACGCTCAGAGCAGTTCGACAGGCCAGCTTTTATATATGTCTGAAACTTATGGTTACGGCATGGCCGGGTCGGCGATCGCCGTCGCATTGTTGCCGTTGCGGGCGCGAATCAGGGACAAATCCGAAACGTTGATTCGCCCGTCAAGCGAAACGTCAGCGCGAATCTGATCGACGCTGCCGGAACTAATTCGCTTGGTTCGAGCGCCGCGAATGACAGAGAGGTCGGCCGTGTTGACGCGTAAATCTCCCGATGCGTCGCCGATAAGGGCGGTGATTATTCGGTCGTTGTCCCCCGCAACCGTGTTGCCTGCTACGTCTGTCGCGCCGACGATGCGGACGATGTATTTCGCATAATCCGGCAAGGCCGGCGTGAAGGTAATCTCGCCAATCAGGTCGCTGGTGATCAGTGTCGTAGCGATGACGACCCCGATCATATTCACCGGATCGCCATTGGCGTCCAGCCCTGCGATCTCCACATTTGTGGGGGTGAAGTTCAACGGGTCCATCGCTTCGGTGAATATGACCATCAGCTTGCTGATTCCGCTGGATCGAGGTTCGCAGAACGATCCGTCATCCGGAATGAGCAGCAGCGCCTCGCCTACGCCCCGGCCGTGGGTGGCGGATGATACCCACGCCGCGATTGTCGGTGGATCGGTATCGGCCGGCGGTGGCACGACGTCCGCACCGGCTGTGGGGACAGACGCATTGCGTGCGTCGCCGTCAATATCGTGATTGGTGATCGACGTGATATCCACGCCAAAGCCCTTGGCGACCGTGTCGTTGGCAGCCAGGTGCAGATCGCCGCTGGCTGCGTTCACAAAGTTTGGATCCCCAACCTTGGAACCGGCATCCTGTCCGGTGGCTGCCTGCCAGGCTGCAAGGGATGCTATATTGCTGCCGTTCCATACAAAGCTCGGGTGATCGGCGTCGTAGACGTTGCCGTTGGCGACCCAGTTTGCCGGAGCATAAGACGCGTTGATGTTCTTGTAACTCTTGCCCACATTGGCGATAATGTTATTCTTGACGACAAAATCGTCCTTGGGATAGGCGCGACCTTCGGTCAGCCAGATCGCCCCATAGTCGCTCGGTCCGTAGATGGTATTGCCTGCAATGGTCACCGTGCCGGCTGGGGTTGCCGAAGCATTCCCCGCATTGCTGTAGATCGCCATGTAAGGCACGGTTGAAGAGAAGAAGTTATTCGTAATCGTAACCTCTCCCACGGCCGTCGTTGCGGGTGCGGGGTCATAGCTGGACTGCAATTTGACTGCCTGCGTGCTATTGCTCCACTGCCACGCATACGTGTTGCGATAGATGTTCCGATCGATGACGATTCTTGTCACTGGTCGTTCTCTGTAGTGAGGATCGCCAGCATCGGGCTGCAGTGTGATACCGCTCTTGATGTCGATCAGTTCGTTATTGCGGATCGTCCAGTCCTGGCTGCCTTGACAGACGGCGATTCCACTGGTGTAACCGGTGGGCAAGAAGGCAGAAGGATTACCGTCAATAATGCAATCGAGAATCTCGATGTGGCTATTCTCGTCCCACAGCTTCCATCCGGAAGGCGCGCCGGTCCACGAGGTGTCGCCGGGCACTCCGTACATCTTCATCGTGAGATTCTGGAAGCGATAATTACCACTTCCGCTTCCCGAACCTCTGAAGCCGAACGAGCCAAACTCATCGAACAGCGTGTTGGTGATGGCAAAATAATGCAGCTTCGCGCCGCTGGAGAACAGGCTGAAGATGATGTAACCGCCCGAGGTGGGCATGCCCTTGCATATCCGAAGCAGTTCCACATCGTGGACGTAAATATGCCTTTGATCCGAGCCGGCCCCGCGAAGTTTCATCGCTCCACGATCTCCACCGCCGGCGACACCGTAGTCTTTAATCGTCAGATGGGCGATCTCCAGGCGATGGTTTCCGTTGGGATTGCTGATGGCGAGGGCCAGTGAAGAGTCTCCGTTGAGCACGGCCTCGTCGTCGGTATCGAAGGGCGGGTACTGGCCATCGTTGTCCTTGTCCCAGCCGATCAACATCAACGGGTTGTTGGGGAACTGAAAGTTGTCCCGCACGTAATAGCCCTCCAAGCCGCTGTCTTTGATAGTGAGGGATTCTTTGAACGTTCCGTAGATGGCGATGATGTCTTCGGCGCCGTCGCCTGGCCCATCGGCCATGTCCAGCGCTTTTTGCACGGTCTTGTAGGGATTGCCCGCCGAGCCGTCGCCGGTCGTGTCATTACCGGTGTAGCCGTCGACGTAGAGAATATCCTCATCAGTTCCGTCAAAGTCCGGGTCGCTCGTTACGCCGTCACCGACGTGCTGGTCGTTTGCCTCGCCGATGATTCCGTTGCGGTCCATATCGAACCCGCACGGCCGGGCCGTATAGCCACGGTCAGGCGCGACATTGTTGGGATCATCCACGAAGGTTGCGGTGATCTGTGAATCGGCGGCCGGCATGGTGATGGTGGTGTTCGGATCGCTCGTGGCGGCAATATTGGTCGTATCGCCCGTCCATGCGTCGAAGACCTGGCCGGTGCCTGGTCCGTCGGCAGAGATATTGACGACCGTGCCCTCAACGTAGTTGCCATCGCCGCTGCCGTTATTGACCGTCAGCGTGTAGGTGACAGGTGCGTTGGGGTCGGATACATACGTGGCGGTGACAGTCACGTTCGTTGCGGGCATGGTGACGGTCGTGTTGGGCTCATTGACGTCTGCGACGTAGGCGGTATCGCCCGTCCAGACGTCGAAGCTCTGCTCCGACCCCGGCGCATCGGCGACGATGTTGACGATGGTGTTGGCCTCGTAGTTACCGTCGCCGCTGCCGCTGTTGACCGTCAGCGCATAGAGCGGAATGATCGGATTGGCCGAGAGGTTCTGGAACTGCGCCTCGGTCGGGCCGCCGACATCGTTTTCTGCTACGGCAAAGCCGACATATACGCTGTCGGTCATGTTGAACGCGATCGCATCGACCTGCGTCCAACTGCTGCCGTCGTTGGAGTGATACCCGTAGATCGTCCCGCCGATCCGTTCCAGTTTCACCCACTGCGGCTCGCCGCCAGCCACCATTGTCTCGGTTGTGCTGCCGCCAGTGGTCCTGCGATAATCATAAATCAGACCGCCCTGTGCGGTGTGCGAGACGGCCATGAAGGCGCTCTTGGAGTCCGCGTTCAGCGTCTCGCGGATCATCACGCCGCCAGCAGCCCAGGGGTTGAAGGCGCTGTTGACGTCCTGCACGCTGGCAACGATAGACAGATCGCCATTGTACGGCTGGTAGATGAAGTGGAAGCTGTCAGCCGTGTTGTAGATCGTGCCCGAACCCGTAGCCGTCCAGTTACCGTCGGCGTAATCGGCGCTGCCGGCCGAGGGCGGACTGCCGACGTCGGCGTTTATCCACGGTGCAGGCAACGAGGTGGCCGGTGGTGTCGCGACGTCCGCACCGGCCATGGGGGTAGCCGCGACGCGAGCGTCGCCATCGATATCGTGATCGGTGATCGACGTGATATCCACGCCAAAGCCCTTGGCGACCGTGTCGTTGGCATCGAGATGCAGATCACCGTTGGCGGCATCCACAAACAGCGGGTAACCGGTCACGGAGTTGGCATCTTCGCCGGTGGCGGCTTGCCACGCCGAAAGCGAAGTGTACTTGATCCCATCCCACTCCCAGGCCCCCTTGGCGTCGTAGACGTTGCCGTTTGCGACAAAATTACCTGGGGCGTGGTTGTTGACCTCGATGTTGTAGTTATTGCCTGTACTGTACATCTTGTTGAAGATATTGTTCTTGATTACGAAGTTTTGCTGCTTGTAGGTGTAGTTCGAGGAGATCTTTATCCCGAAGCACGGGCCGGTGTAGTTGTTGTTTTCTCTGAGTCCCCAGATGGTGTTTCCGGCGATGGTGACGGTTCCCGGCTGCGTGCCCGCGTCGTTGCCGACCTGGGAGTTTACGCCCGCATACCATCCAACGTTGGGGTCGTTCTCGTTGTCAGACCAAATGAAATTGTTGGTGATCGTTATGTTTTCCGTCGTTGCGGTCGTCAGAGCCCCGCCTCTGATATCGATTGCAAGCGGTAACGTTAATGGCCAGTCATACGTCAGCCGGAATATGTTGCGGTCGATCAGAATGTCATCGACCGTACGCGAGCGGCAAGCGTTGGAGCCAGCGTCGCCCTGTGTGATGACGCCATAGAGACAATCGATGAACTCGTTGTTGCGGACGACGTAATTCCGGGCACACTGACAGATTGCTATCGCGTAGTTCCAATTTTGTGCGTTGTAGGCCCGAGGATTGGCGTCGATGATGTTGTCGATAATCTCGACGTTCGAGTGGGTTTCCCAGAGCTTCCAGCCAATCGTGAAGTCGCTTGACGTGGTTCCGCCGCTTCCGAACATCTTCAGCGAGAGGTTCTGGAAGCGGAATTTGGTGCTGGGAGACTGAGGAGATCCCCGGACGAAGTACGAGCCGTATTCGTCCACCTGGTTGTTGATGATGGCGACGTGACTGCGAGGTCCACCCCACCAGTTCAACACAATTCGTGTACCCTTATCACCGTATGCGCGGTTGATATTACTCATTTCCACGTCGTGGACGTAGATGTGACTCTGGAGTTCCGAACCCGAGTTGAACAGCCTCATCGCGCCGGCTGAAGACCAGGCGCCGGAGCCGTAGTTGGTGATCTCCAGATGTGCGATCTCTATGTAACTGCGCTTCCCGCTGACTTGGATCGCCCAATCCAGGAGGTTGGCGCTAACGTTGCCGTCGAGGACGGCCTCGTCGTCGGTATCGTATGGCGGGTACTCGCCGTCGTTGTCCTTGTCCCAGCCGATGATCATCAGCGGATTGTTGGGGAACTGGAAATTGTCACGCACGTAATAGCCCGCCACGCCGCTGTCGGACAGGGTGACGGCCTCTTTGAACGTCCCATAGATGGCGATGATGTCTTCGGCGCCGTCGCCGGACCCGTCGGCCATGTCCAGCGCCTTCTGGATAGTCTTGTAGGGATTGCCCGCCGAGCCGTCGCCGGTCGTGTCATTACCTGTGTAGCCGTCGACGTAGAGAATATCCTCATTAGTGCCATCGCCGTCCGGGTCGGCCGTTACGCCGTCACCGACGTGCGCATCGTTTGCCTCGCCTATAATCCCGTTGCGATCCATGTCGAAACCGCAAGGCCGGGCGTTATAGCCCCTCGGCACAGCAGCACCGGCGAAAGATACGGACAGCAAGACAATGATCGGAAGACTGAACCGTTTAGCGAGATACCTCATATCAAAACTCCTATGCATTCAATTAACATAATGCTTGTTTCACTGTCAGCTTGGAACTATCAGGGCAGTGTCGGGTCGGCGATCGCCGTCGCATCGTTGCCATTGCTGGCGCGAATCAGGGACATATCCGAAACGTTGACTCGCCCGTCAAGCGAAATATCGGCGCGAATCTGATCGACGCTGCCGGAACTAATTCGCTTGGTGCGAGCGCCGCGAATGACAGAGAGGTCGGCCGTGTTGACGCGCAAATCTCCCGATGCGTCGCCGATAAGGGCGGTGATTATTCGGTCGTTGTCGCCCGCAACCGCGTTGCCTGCCACGTCTGTCGCACCGACGATTCGGACGATGTATTTCGCATAGTCCGGCAAGGCCGGCGTGAAGGTGATCTCACCGACCAGGTCGCTGGTGGTCAGTGTCGTAGCGATGACGACCCCGCTCAAGTTCACCGACTCGCCATTGGCGTCCAACCCTGCGATCTCCACATTTGTGGAGGTGAAGTTCAACGGGTCCATCGCTTCACTGAAGATGACCTTCAGCTTGCTGATTCCGCCGGATCGGGGCTCGCTAAAGGAGCCGTCGTCAGGAATGACCAGCAGCACCTCGCCCACGCCCCGGCCGTGAGTGGCGGATGATACCCACGCCGCGATCGTCGGTGGGGTTTGGTCCACCTGAAATCGCGGGGCCATCGTAACCGTGTCGATAACGTTCCCGTTCACGTCGATCGTCTCCAATAGCGCCCGACTGGAATTGACGCTGACGCGGCAGTAATGGTGTTTTTTAGCCCATGTGACCAGGTAAGGGTTCTGCTGTGGCGGGGAAGCATTCCCGGAGAAATCTTCCTGGTCGCGAAGCCCGCAGCCGCCGCCGCCCGAAAGGATATGGTGCACTCCGTTCTTCAAACTGCGTTCGTAAAAATGGTCATGTGAGGGAAATACAGCCGTCACGTTGTATTGTTCCATCATGGGGACGATGTTCTGGAGGAACAGGCGGACGTGGTACTCCTGCGGGAGCCCGTCGGCCCGCAGCTTGCCGTGCGCGCCCATGGAGAAGGCGGGGTAATGGGATGCGATGAAGATGTATTGCTCGGTGGCCGCGGCCAGTACCTGCTGAACCCACGCCCTCTGCGTACTGCTCGGAGCGCCCGTATCGAGGCAAATGAACCGCGCCGGGCCGTAGGTGAACGTGTACCACATCGCCCCGGGCGTATCGAAAATATCACGGTAGAACTGCGGCACGCGCGGCGACGATCCGGTGATGTAATCGTGATTGCCGATCGCCTGGTGGAACGGCGTACGCGCGAGGAAGGTTTTACCCGGGCCGAAAAATTGCTCCTCCCACTGCTGGACCTGGGGGGCTTCTCCGATGAAGTCTCCCGTGCCGATAGTGAATTCGATGGCGGGATCGGAATCCATGCGGGCTGAGACGTTGTTCCAGTTCGCGCCCGTCGTGCCCTGCGAGGGGTCGCCCCGAGAGTCGCCGAAGACTGCGAAGGTGAACGCTCGAGTTGTCGATGGAGCCGTTCGGAACCGTCCGCTGGTGAAGCTGGCGGTCCCGGCCCCGGCAGTCTCACTCACGCTCAGATCGTATGTGTAGACGGTGTCCGGGCTGAGGCCGGTGATCTCGACCCTGGACCAGTAGTAGGTCGGTTCGCGCGAGTCGGAACTCACCACCGTGCTACCAGACGCTGTCTGGTCCTTCGCGCCGCCCAACACGCCCCACTGCAGAATATAGGTCGACGGCGAGCTGGCCTCAAAGCAGATGACTGCCTTGTCCGTGTAGGTGCGGTTCTGGATTGGCCCGGCGATGATTCGGAATTGCGCCTCTGCCTGCCCGCTAACAACGAAAAGGACAGCCGCTAATAATACAGACAAAACGTTGATTCTGCGTGTCATTACCAAATCTCCTTGTCTAGAGCATCTTAAGATTGATCTGTCGCATTCCGGCTGGTTGCGGCTTCGGCGGTTCTGTGACATCTCGAACTTAAAACGCTCTGAGATTCCCAAGATGAACTTCTACCCACAATAGCAGCAGGATGTTGCGATTATTACATCACATATCTGGTCTCCGTCCATCGCTTTCTCGAACCCGAGGCTCGATCCGGCCGACCGTTTCGCAGCAGTCATAAAATGCAATTTGCAATGGAGTAATCCTACCATGAATTTGGATATTAGTCCAGAATTGACCGCTCTGTATCTGCATTTTCGGCGGACTGGCCGTGGGAGGAGATCAAATAAGAAATCCCCAACCGTCGCGTTGGAGCGGCGGCTGGGGATGTTCGATATCGGCGATAAACGCAATTGTCCTAAAAGTGATCGCCGGTGAATGGTTTTTCTCTAAACGGCTCTCTGAGCGATCCGGTGTTCTACTGGCCGCGAGGCATGGCGATGACGCCCGTTCGGGCCAGTTCGAGAATGCCGTATGGGCGGGCCAGGTCGGTCAGCGCCTCGAGTTTTTCCTCTGTGCCAGACAGCTCGATCAGCACGCTGTCGCGTGAAACGTCCACCACGCGCCCGCGGAACATGTCGACCAGGGCGATAATCTCCGGCCGGCGTTCCGGCGTGGCGTGCACGCGGATCAGCATCAGGTCGCGCTCCACGTAATCGACTCCCTGGAAGTCGCGAATTTTCACTACGGGCACGACCTTGCCGAGCTGTTTGCGGACCTGCTCCAGCACCCGGTCGTCACCGACGACCACGATGGTCATCCGGCTGAGCTCGGGGTCTTCGGTCCGCCCTACCACGAGCGAATCAATATTAAAACCACGGGCTGCGAACATGCCCGCCACCTGTGTCAGGACTCCAGGTTCGTTCTGAACCAATGCGCTAATTACGTGTCTCATCTGTGTATCTCCCTGTTTTCACCGGCCTGCCGAAGCGAAAGCCGGGCGAAGTTATGAGATAGTCTCTATGCCAATTTGCCCAGCTCGACTTCGTCGAGGCTCTTGCCGGGTCCGACGAACGGGAAGACGTTCTCCTCGGGCTCTACCGAGCAGGCCAAAACAACCGGCCCGTCGTGCTTGAGCATCTCGCAAACGGCGTCGTTGACCTCGGACGGATCGGAAACCTTCATGCCCTTGGCCCCGAACCCTTCGGCCACGGCTGCGAAGTCCGGGCATGGGTGCTCGCTGGCGCTGTAGCGACGGTTGTAGAACATCTCCTGCCACTGGCGAACCATGCCCAGATAGGTATTGTCCAGCACGATGAACTTGACCGGCTGTTGATACTGCACGGCCGTGATGACCTCAACCATCGTCATCGAAAAGCTACCGTCGCCGTCGATGTCGATGACGGTCTTGCCTGGGTTGCCGAACTGCGCACCGATCGCCGCCGGGCAGCCGAAGCCCATCGTACCAAGCCCGCCGGAGGTGATGATCTGCCGGGGCTTTCGCCAGCCGTAAAACTGCGCCGCCCACATCTGATGCTGGCCGACGCCGGTGGCGACGATCGCGTCGTGGTCGGTAAGGTTTCCGACAGCTTCGACAACCTGCTGCGGGCGAATCTTGCCTTCCGGCGGTGCGTAGGCGAATGGAAATTTCGCCTTCCACTCTTCGATCTGGTTCAGCCACTCCGTTCGATCGACCGGCTGGATGAACTCGACCATCTTGCCGAGGATGTCCTTTGCGTCGCCGACTACTGGGATATCGACCTCGACGTTTTTCGAGATCGACGCCGGGTCGATATCGATGTGAATGATCTTCGCATGCGGCGCGAACGTTTCCAGATTGCCGGTGACGCGGTCTTCAAACCGCGCGCCGATCGCCACGAGGCAATCGCAGGCTTGGACAGCGTAATTCGCGCCGGCCGATCCGTGCATGCCGAGCATCTTCAGGCAAAGCGGATGATTTTCGTCGACGGCGCCAAGTCCGAGCAGCGTAGTGGTCGATGGCAGCTTGCCCTTTTCGATCACCGCGCGAAGCTCCTGGCTGGCACCCGAGATCACCACGCCGCCGCCGACGTAAAGCATCGGCTTTTTCGACGCGTTGATCGCCTCGGCCGCCATCTTGATCTGCCTGGGGTGGCCGATGGTTTGCGGCTTGTACCCGGGCAGCCTTGGCGCCAGGTCCGGCTCTTCGGCAAGCTTGTTGACCGTGCTGTCCACGGTAATATCAACCACGACAGGCCCGGGCCTGCCTGTCTGCGCGATGTAGAACGCTTCCTTCATGACGCGGCCGAGGTCTTCGACACGCTTGACCAGGAAGTTGTGCTTCGTGATCGGGCGGGTAATGCCCGTCACGTCGGCTTCCTGGAAGGCGTCGTTGCCGATCAGCGAGCTTTTGACCTGCCCGGTGAAGGCGACCATGGGTATGGAGTCCATGTTGGCCGTCGCGATGCCGGTGACCAGGTTCGTAGCGCCCGGCCCCGATGTAGCGAGCACGACGCCTACCTTGCCCGTACTGCGGGCGTAGCCGTCGGCCATGTGGGTCGCGCCCTGCTCGTGGCGCGTCAGCACGAACTGGATCGGCGAATCGTACAGCACGTCGAATATTGGCAAGACCACCCCGCCGGGAAAACCGAACATCGTTTCGACGCCCTCTTCCAGCAGCATCTCGTTGAATATCTCCGCGCCGCTTCGGCCGACAAAGCTCTGCTTACTTTTGTCTTGTTTCTTCGTCATTCTCAAATCCTCAAACCTGTTCTCTGCATATATATCTCAAGTGATCGGTTGATGGGTACATTCGCCTAGCGGAAAAGTTTACAAATCACAAAAGTTCCGCTAAGGGAATGAAAGCCGGAGTGCCGGCCGCCGCGCATTGTGACGCGCAGCGGCCTAGAGTACAACGACCAGAATCAGAATCGACAGCGCAGTCTCTCCGCAACCCCGTTCGGCAGGGATCAGGCGTGCGAGATGTCTGCGGTCAGTGGTCATCGTGTCTGCATCGTATCGCCGGATTGGATTTTTGTCAAGGCCTTGAAGAAAGCTTTTCATCGCCAGCGTGCATGAAATTTCATCTTGGTCATAGCGCGGCGAAGTCGGGCCAGCCCATCGCGGTCGACACCCATGCGGGGCACGTTCCACTGCGAAGCGTAGATGCGTAGCTTGGCGCGTCCACCGTCGCCGGTGAGACGGAACTCAAGCGAATCGGCCAGCGACGCTTCGTGGTGTCTGCCCCTCCCGTGGAAAATCAGCCGCAGGTCGGTGATCACGATTCCGCTCATACCGTCTTCGGTGCGGAACCGGTCGCGGTCGGCGATATAGGTCACGAATCGCTCGCCCTGGTGAGGTTTATACCAGGCCTCCAGACGATGCTGAACCGTCTCGGACAGTCCCTGCCACGGCCGGGCAGCGGCGGCCTCGATAAACCGGCGAAGCTCCATGTGGTATTGCGTGTTGCCGCCCCCGACGGCAACGAGAAATTCGTCGGCCGCTCCAAGGTTGCGGATCAGCAGCCGGCAGACGCCCTTTTGCGTTTGCTCGTTCATCTGGATCTGCCCGGCGATCAGCCCGGTCCCGCTGCACATGTCGCACAGCCAGTACGGCATGGGCAGGTTGCCCGGCGGCGGAGCGGAGGGCACTTGCGGCAGACGCCCGAGTAATTCCTCTGCCTCCAGATCGACCAACTCATCCACGGGCGCCGACAAAGTCATATCGGTCTGTCGGGATTCCAGCGAGAAGCTGTCCAGCAGCCGAGACGAATAGATCACCAGATGCGCGCCAAGATGCTTGCCCGTGTCGCAGCGGAGGCATTTTCGCGGGATCGCTGCACGGAACTCCACCTCGCGCAACCGACTGGCTGGAAACTCGAACATCGCGCCCTTCTCATCGGCGCGGACCATGCGAAACGTGTCGGTCAGCGCCGGCAGGATGGCCGTCTCGCCCGATGGCGGCGGAGGCGGGGGCTGTTTCGGCTCGTCGGAGTTAGCGTCCGGGTCTCGATTGCTGCCCTGCCAGAGCCATTCGGCGATGGCTTCGTCGGTGACGGCGATTCGCTTGGGCAGGCGGAATCGGTACTGGCACATACCGCATCGAACCAGACAGTTCGACGTACCTGGCGGGACGCTCAACAACGCTCCGCAAGTCGGACATTGCACCTGCCGCAATCGCATTTCAATGCTCCCATTTCCCAGCCCGCACGGGCCGGGTCGACACACACGCAGATACTTCCACCCTCGATATCACATAACCTTCCCTGCATCTATAGCATACACTCTGATCGGTGGTTCAGGCAAATCGACCTGCACACAAAGTCGGTCTCGACCCGGCAGTATTTTGCCGAAGGTAGAGCGAAAACGGATTCGTCGGGGCAAGACCAGGTCTGCTTGGCCTTGCACCATATCGATTGATAACGGGTGGCACGGTTTGCTCGTCAAGCCGTGTAGCTGCGAAGCTATTGGCCGAATCTTGAGAACACGGCTTCTTATGTTTTTTATTGTTATCGTTTTTGCGCGCGCACTTTGTAAGTATTTCGCGCAAGACACGGAGGAATTTTCAAATAATTCTATTCGCGGCTCGGCCATGGTTTGGAGATTTAGAAAAACGCGTTCGGTGCCGTTTGCGCGCGCAAAACAGGTACATCACCAGTAAGGGTAGAGGCGCGTTGTGCGCCAATTTTGGATTTGGGAATTCGGAATTTTTGGAACTTGGATTGAAAAGATTGAAACAACATAACAGCATCGATTGCAAAGGCCAATTAACCAGCCAACCGGTTAACCAATCAACCTGCCGGTTTTCGCACGAAACGCTCAAGCAAAACGCTATGTCAAGCTATAACAACATTCTAGACGAATCGAAGCTCGTTCGTTTTCGTACCCGGCCGGGCCGTTTGGTGCGGTTTAGTACGGCACGGTACAGTTTCGCACGCTTTGGTACGTCTTTCCACAGTTGGGTACGGTTCGACGCATTCTGCCACGGATACGTCCAAAGCCAACACCGGCAGACACTATCTAGACAGCCAACAGCCTACCTGCCCATATTGGACGATCTCGATAGGTTGAGTGCGAACTTATCGCCTGACTCGGGCGTTGCCCTGCCAGATGCTCCATATCTGTTCCTCGTCGGCCGGCTGGGAATAGTCGGTCAGCAGCGTGGTTGTCAGCGCACCGTTGGCCCAGCCGAACTGCGCCCACTTCTCCGGCTCCCAGCCGCGAAGGATCGCGTACAGCATGCCACCGACGAAGCCGTCGCCGCCG
>SDBT01014520.1_pt1 | contig 12555 bp, 13 predicted proteins | sample 2277101 | NCBI WGS metagenome assembly SDBT01 (sample SAMN10404973, study PRJNA504765) | marine sediment metagenome | isolation source: marine sediment core GS10_PC15, 103 cmbsf | place: Arctic Ocean: Southern Knipovich Ridge | collected 2010
GCATGGAGTTGACCCGTGTGACGACAGGTGTCTACGCGGCCATCTTTGGCGTGGATGATGGACTCGTCAGTGACGATTCCTACACCTTCGTCACAGCCAAGAACGATCTGGGCGCATCCGGAGCACCCGCTGTGGCCATCACGGTCGAGGACACCAGCAACCTGGTCAAGACCATCTTCACCTCGGGCCTCGTGAGCCTGCCGGCCGGTACCGTGGTCGTCCAGGACGTGAACTCGGATCTGGAGGTAGCCATCTACCGCACGGTCGCGCCCAACGCGTAACCGAACGTAAAGGGTACCTGGGAAGCATGAGTGCCGTCCCAGGTGCCTTCCGCTCCTGCGCGGAAGAATGAGGGCCTGAAATAAACAGATGGCACCTGCACAAGTGCGGGAGCGGCACTCTCAGAGATTATCAGAATGCCGCAAACCATCTCTCTCGCCATGATCGCCCGGGACCGGGGCAAAGAACTTGCCCGGTGCCTGGAGATCTTGCGCCCGCACGTCGATGAAATCATCGTTGTTGATGCTGGAGGCTCGATCGACGACACATGCGATGTCGCCCGGCATTTTGGTGCCCGGGTCATACCTTTCACGCCCGAGACCAATCCCGAGGCCTTCTATCTCGACGTGCCCGAGTCCTTTTGGGCCTACGAGGTCCCCGGTCCCTACACCGGACGCCAGGGACTGGCTGATTTCTCGGCCCCGAGGAACCTGTCCTTTTCCGAATGCACCAAGGACTGGATCTTCTGGGTAGATTCGGACGACCTCATCCTCAATCCCGAGAAGATCCACTGGATGGCCGACAAGGTCGCCGAAAAAGGCGTCGATGGCGCTTTTTTGCGCTACGAGTACGATTTTGACGAAAATGGTAAGTGCGTGATGAAGCAGGTTCGCGAGCGTCTGATTCGGCGCTCGGACTTCCCCGGCAAGATCAAGTGGAACCAGCCCATCCACGAACATCTTCAGGGCATGAAGAAGGGATTGCTGTTCGAGGAAATCCTGGTCCGGCACCAAAGCCCCGTCCAGGACTACACCATCGCCGAAACCGCGGGCCTGAAGATCCATACCGCACACCGCGACCGAATTCGATTCCGGAACCTCAAAAACCTGATCGTAGAAAAACAGCGTCTCGACAAACTGGGACAAGAGCTCCCCTTTCGCCTCGACTTCTACTTCGGATCCGAGCTGCGCTCCATCGCCCCCGAAAAGGCCATCGACCACTTCATCAAGTACATCCCCAAGACCCACTGGGACGAAGAACGCGCTCAAGCGCGTGCGTACATTGGCCACATCCGTGAGATGCAGCTCCGTGGTGAAGAGGCCTGGAACCACTATGCAGGCGCGACCATCGATTTTCCCGGCAACCCGGCCCCCTGGTTCGGTCTTGCCCGCATCGCGTTCATTCGCGGCGACTGGAAGAAGGTCATCGACATGACCGAATCCGGTTGGAAGCAGGTCCACGAGGACATCTTGCACAAGCCGTCTCTCGTGCAAAACCCACTCGAATGGGAGTATCGGGCCCATCTGTGCTACTCGCGCGCTCTCATCGAGGTGGGCCGTCTCGACGAGGCTGCCGCCTCCTGTGAAAAGGGTCTGCTCATCAATCCGGAGTGTCAGTTCCTCAAGGAGCACAAGGAGATGGTTCTTGAGCGCCAGAAAATCAAGAAGAAGGAGGCTGCCTGATGGGCGATCCAGCCAACCAGCTCAACGTTCCGAGCAACGCGCCCACCGAGGCGTACCGAACCCCAGATCAAGATCCACAGTTCGATACCACCAGCAAGGACGAAACTTTTGGGGCCCGGGGTCAGCCCGTCAATAGCCCCTCCACCAACGTACAATTCGGCGGGGTCGGTGCCCCCGTTTCAAACGGAGAATAGAGATGCCAACAGAACTCATCATGCAAGACGATGTCGCTCCAAACGACATGCAAGTAACAGGAGTCGGATGGTCAATGCCCAACTTCGGCAGCATCGCCAAGATGTTCCAGGGCGGCTTCAACGCGCAGGCGTCGATGACCATGCCAAACATCGCCTCGCGACTCGGCATCATGAAAAATCTCTCGGGACTGAAAAAGGGGATCCAGGGTTTTTCCATGAACCGCGCCCTCGGCTTCATCAAGAGCCTGCGCGGTCGTCGAATTCCACGCCGTCGTGGCATCCCTGGACAAACCCGTCGCCCGATGCGAGCTGTGAGAGCCCCGCGTCCCCGCGTGGCATCCTTCAGGCCTGGCATGGCCACGGCCTCCATGAGGAAGGTCGGAGGCAGCGCCGTCATCATCCAGGCTGTCCGTAAGATCGTTCGCATCACCGCCGGCATACCCTTGAACCAGGTCTCCGACAGCACTCGACAAATCGCCCGTGCCACCATCCAAATGGGTACCAGGCGCATGCAAGCTGGCCGGTACCCGGCCCTGCCCATGCGCATTATCAAGCGACTCTACATGGCAGCTAAACAGGACAGGAAATAACCCCATGCTGATCTTCCTTCTTCTCGGACTGGCCACAACAGGAGCTGTTCTTGCGTTCAAGGGACGTGAAGCACAAGCAGCCGAGGTTTCACCGCCCAAGAAACTTCCTTTCCCCACTTTCTTGAAAAACGACGCTATCGATCGCCTCTTGATGCTCTTCCGCGGCGGTGAAGGTCTCGATATTCCGAAACCGGACATAGAGAAGATCAAGCTGATCTACGCCAGCGTCCAACAGCGGTTCAAGAACCGGCAATACCCCGCAATCTCATTGCCACAACTCCTGGAGTTCTACCGAATCGCTCGTCTTCCCGGACCTTCTCGTGACAAATACAGAAAATTCTCTCAGGCCAAAGTCGATTACCTCTCTCAAAAGGTCGATGACTACTTCGAGGTACTGTCCGCGATCATTGTGGGCCGACGCCTTGAAAAACTCCCACCCGACATCCAGGCCGCCATCATCCCCCTCCTCAAAAAGGTGGCAGCCCGGATCAAAGCCCGTCAACCAGCTCCCGTCAGACCCGCAGATCTTGCGCTCTTCTACAATGTCCTGACCGGCAAGATCAAGTACGCGTAAAGGAATCACAACATGGGCGCAGCACTACTCCTTGGACTCGGTCTCGTTCTCATCATGGCCCTTGGTCGTGGTGTCCGTGCCGAACCGAAAAAACTCCCCATCCCCAAGAAGGAAGAGGAGCTCGCAGAGCTTGACATCAAGCCCTACGACTATGCGATGACCGAAAAGCCCGGCACCTCCGATCAGGCCATCGCCGACGCTCGTGAAGCAGGTGCCCGCGAGGGTGCTGCTGAAAAAGAAGCTGCCGCCGCTGCCGGCGCTCGTGCCGCTGCTGAAAAGGAGATCGAGGCTGCCCGGGAAGCCGGTGCCGCCGAAACCGCTGCTGCCCGGGATGCTGCCGCTGCCGCCGAAGCCGCTGCCGCTGAAGCCGGTGAGCGTGAAGCCGCTGCCAACGCCGCCGCTGCCCGGGAAGCTGCCGAGAAGGAATCGGCCATCGCCATATCTCGCGAGGAAGCCGGTCGTGCCCGGGAAGCTCAGGCCGAGGCCGAGCGTCTCGCAAGCGAAGCCCGAGCCGCTGCCGAAGCTGCACGTGCCGAGACTGACGAAACCAGACGCCAACAAGCTGCCGAGATCGCACGGGCCAAGGCCGAGGCCGCAAAGGCCGCTCAGATGGCCGCCGTCGCATCCACCAAGCGCGCCAACGCCGCCATAGCTGCCGCACAGGAAAAGGCTGCCAAGGAAGGCGCCGCTGTCAAAGCAGCCGAAGATGCCCGGCAAAAGAAGGGTGATGCTCAACAGGCTGTTGCCGACAAGAAGGCCAAGAAAATCGCGGCTGCCGCCGAGGCCGAAGCCAAACAGGCCAAAGCCAAACAGGCCGAGGAGGCCGCCAAGGCACGCCAACGAGCTGCCGCCACCAAGGCTGCTCAGGAGCGCGCACGCAAGGAAGGTGCCGCACGAGAAGCCGAACGACTGTCACGCGAAGAAGCCGAGAAAAAAGCTGCTGAGGCTCGGGGTCGAGCCAAAGCTGCCGCTGCCGCTCAACGTGGAGCCGATCAAGAAGAAGCCAATCGTCAAGCTGCCGCCGCTCGGGCCGCGGCCGAGGAAGCTCGCGCCAAAGAAGTGCAAGCCGACAAGCTCGCTGCCGGCACTGCCGTCAGAGAAGATCTCGAAGTCAAACGAAAGATTGTCTCCCAGATCTTCAAGGGCGCCGTGGACAGAAGACAGGGAGCCATCACAACTCTCAAAGAGGTTGCGCCACCACCCAAGCCGACCGTCAAACCCAAAGTTGATCCACGCAAAGTCTTGTTGGTCAAAAAATACTACGCTGCCGTCAAGGCCTACGCACACAAGGTCTACCAGCAGCGCAAGGGCAAGCCGCTTCCGGCAAGGATCCTTGGCGAAGTCGCGCGTGAGTTCCAGCGCATCTTGAAACTCCCGGCCGCGGGTGGCAGACGCCCCATCACCGAACTTCAACTCTGGGCAATGCCTTTCCCGATGCTCAAGCGTCGCGCCACCCAGGCTCTCGTCGCGGCCGAAGCAACCGCCGACGCCCGCAGTTTCACCAAAATTGAACAGCAACAGGCCCAGTGGAAGGGCAAGCTCAGCCCTTCGTCCTCAGCTCTTCTCCAACAGCCGGGACTCGTTGCCGGCATGGGATACGATTTCGTTGGCGCTGTCGGTACGCGAACCGAAACCCGTAGCGAGAGTGTCAACGTCGTGGCTCGACACTTCCGCCGTCGCGGTATCGATCTGGGCAAGCCTTCTCGAAAGAAAGCCTTCTGGCGCCAGTCCCACGGTGCCATCCAAAAGAAGGCCCTCGCAGCGGCCAACACCATTCCTCTGCCACGTGGCGTACAGAAACCCGCGCCTGTTGCCATTGCTCCACCGCCTACTCGTCCAACGCCAGCGCCCCCTACGCCTGCGCCGGCTGTAACACCCACTCGCATCACAAGAGAGCTCGTCGAGAAAAACCGTCAGACCATCGCCAACGCCTTCAAGCAGGCTCTGGCCAAACGCTACAAGGCCTTCCCAAGCGAGCCAAAACAACGACGGGTCAACCTGGTTGCCGCCTACTTCAAGGCCCGTGGCGTTCCTCTCGGAAAACCCGCGACACCTCCTCATGGCATGCACGCGGGCGATCCAAGAAAAGTGGCCACGGCTCTTGCCTCCATCGTCAACGCCTATCAGCCTCGCCCGGCCACGAGTGGTCAAATGGGGGTTGGCCCCTACCACGACTTCTACGGCCAAGACACAGGGATCCCGGAGGAAACCGAGATCGATGCGGGCCCGAGTCTCTTCGAGGGACAGATGCCCGAAGAGACCGAGATCGATGCCGGACCATCTTTGTTCGAGGGACAGATGCCGGAGGAAACCGAGATCGAGGCCGGTCCCTCCTTGAGTGAAGGTATGGGTCTCTTCCAGCTCGGAGGTTGGGCTTCCTGATGCCGCTCGAACTCGTCAAGACCAGCGCCGGAACCATGCTCATGGGGCAAGAATCCATGGGCCTCGATCCAGCCAAGGGCGCCGATGACGTTTTGAAAACGTTCAAGCAGAACTACGAACGCCTCGGCCGCAGACTCGCCCGGCAACCCCTCAACCTCTCCGTCAAGAGCAAGAAGGGTCTCATCGCATCCTTCGTCGAGCGCGCTCCCCATGGTCGCAACGAGGTTCTGACTCCGAGCACGAAACGCATACTGCTCGCCGGTCAACTCATCATGCAAACCCTCGCCCGTGGCAAGAAATCCAAAAAGCTTGCTGGAGCCGCCGCTGTCTGGCTCACCCTCGCCAAGAACTACAGAACCTTTCTCGTCAACTATCCAGCCCTTCTGGTGGCCGGCAGCAAGGCCGTTCTCCAGGAAGCAAAGATCGCGTCCCCCGCGGCAAGTTTGCGCGCGTAAAGGAAGGAAAACCATCATGGCAGAAGTCGTTTTCGACGGCGTCGGTACCCCGGTTATCGACCCAAACATCTCGGGCGCAGAGGTCAATTTCACCTCGGGTCTGGTGATATTCACCAACGCACTCAACCCGCGCGAAGTCGAGTTCGACGGCGTTGGTGTACCGGTAGCTGATGCCAACCGTCCACCCACCAATCCGGTCAGCTTCGATAACCGCAGCAAGAACGTTGTTCTTGGAGCCGCTGCTGCCATCTTCCCGGCTCCAGCTACCGAGATCTTCTTCGACGGCATCGGTACGCCTGTGGCCCTCGGCAATTCGCCGGGTTTCCCCAACAACTTCGATAACCGGGGGCGTAATGTCTCCTTCGGCGCAACCAACGCCATCTTCCCATCCATCAGCACGCTCGGAACGGCTGGTATTCCGGTGGGAGACGGCAACCAACCCAACAACCCCGTCACTTTCGACAACCGAGGCAAGAACGTTGTCATCACCCCGGCCTTGGGACCTCCAATCGGCACCATTCTCTACAAGGAAGTCACCTTCGTCACCGGTCGTGTTCTCGACATAGGTAATGGCCCGACCGACTGATTGAGCATCTCTCCATGGCATTCAAGATCAGCGCAAAGAAAGGCATCACTGAGCTCCAGAAACGCTACGCGCGACTGGGCAAGCTCGGGGCTCGTCTGCGCGACATCATGGTCGAGACCAGAAGACCACTTCCCGAAGAGATCAAGAGATTCTACCAGGAAGCAGCCCACAACTACCTCCAGTTTGGACGCGGCCTCTTCGACAGTCTCAAGAAAGATGGTTTCCAGGTCGAGCAAATCGTTCTTCGGGATGGAAAGCCTGTGAAACTGCCTGATGGCAAACTCAAGACACTGGCTATTGATGCCCCACTGATTCCATCTCCGATTTTGACAGGAACCCTGGCACCCATCTCGGGTGTCGGAGCGCTTCCACTCATTGCAGCCGGAGCTGTAGCCATTGGAGGCCTCGTCGTCAGAGTCGTTTCTTCCGCTCTTTTCAAGAAACTCGTTGTCTGGATCGTTGCTGGCTACATCACCATCAAGGGACTCGATAGACTCATCCTCCTGGTTTACGGTCCACCAATCGAAAACAAACCCATCGAACAGGCCGAGGGTTACACCGAGGTTTACACGAAGCTTCGCGCAGATGGATTCACTCCTCACCAGGCTGATGAAAAGGCAAGAGGAATCATCACACCTCCGACGCCGCATCCACCATCATGGGGAAGCGTTGCCCTTGGAGCTTTCGCCATTGCTGCTACCGGCTACGCAGCGGTCAAAATTTTCGGTGGTGGGAAAAGCTAATGGCTGAAGTCACCTTTTTCGGTTTCGGCGCCACCGGGTTTCCTGACCCGGACGTTGAGATCTTGCCGGCCAATCTGCCGAGCGAGGCCGAGGTCCAGTTCGAGGGTTTTGGAGCCACTGCGGTGGGAGAGCTTTCGACCCTGGTGGAAATCTTCTCACCGACCCTGACGGCCAATCCCGAGTTTACCCAGGTCGATTTCTTTGAGAACCCCGATACAGATCCACCTCTCTCGGAAAACCCCAACGACAACGTTCTGATTTATGTCGTAGCGGGAGGACCCGACTCAGGATCTCAAGCCATCAACGTACTCATCGTCCCAGCTCCCAAATTTGTAGAAGATGAATTTATTGATCGTCCTCCCACAGTCATCGATCTACGTCTTTACCGTGGTGTCCTTTCTCCTTCGGGGGTCGCCGGAAAAGTCGCCACATTCCTTCGACCGACCGGTGTGTCGGGGGCCGTTGCACCCGGACAAAACATTCGAGGTGTAACCGGCCTCATCGGTCAAATTGGAGAGCCCACCGGCCCCAATGCAGGCGCCGTCAATTCAATCATTTTTGAAAACCCACTTCCGGTTCAACCCACCAACGGCGACCGATTCGTCATCGATTCCGATGATCGCTCGCTTCGCAGAACCCCCCTTATCGAAGTGATTCTCGAATAGATCTGGAGCCAGCCGCACATGTCGATGACCATCACTCTCAAACCTGCGCTCTTCCGAGGCGATTGGGATCAGGCGCGCTCACAGTATTCACTGCTGTGGTTCCTGGAAGCCATGTGTCGGGTGAACCAGTCGCACATCCGCCAGATGCGCAACTTGGCTAAAAAAGGACACAAGAAGCCCTACCCGAAACTCTACAAGTCCGGAGTTCACTACGAGCGCGAACGCGGTACAGAAGAATGGCTCGACATCCCAAACATCCTCGCGGGTGGCTCCTACCCGGGTGTCTTCCCTGGTCCCTGGGATGACTGCGAAGGCCTGGCATGCTGGCGCGTGGCTGAACTCCGTGAGCTTCCCTGGCACTGGCGTGCACAGAAGATCGATCGCAAGACCGGAAAACCCTACACCGCCTACATCGATCCATCCTTCCGTCCTCCCAGAGGCGCCATGAAGGTCAAGGGAGGGATTGCAGCCAAGCCCTTTGCCAAGTTCAAACGGCGCGATGATGGCTCATACGCCTATCACGCACTCCTGCTCTTGCCCGATGGCCGGCTCGAAGATCCAAGTCTCACCATGGGCATGACCTGGGAGAAGGAATACCACGATCGAGACATGGCCAAGAAGTATGCCACTGGCCAGCTCCCCGTTCAGATCCGGTATGCCGACCAGCCCGAAAGCGTCGTCGTGGATCCAGAATCCCCGACTGGTTTTTCGGCCCGCATCGAACGCGCCAAGAGACGCACGGGTCTTGCCGGTCCCGAGGACTTCGAGGAGCCCCTGCGCGGTGCGGGCGATGTCACCAATGAAACGCCCGAAGAGATGATCGCTTCCTGGAGCGGCATTGACGAAGCGCCTGACGAAGATCCAGAGCTCGACGCTCTTCTGCGAGACAACGTCGGACAAGAGGATGAGGAAGAAATCGACGATGAGTCCGAGGTCGAAGCCGAGGTCGAATCCCTCTTGCGAGGCGATTACATGGGTGGTGTAGATGACGAGGTCGGTCTACGCACCGGACGATTGGGCCGCCTTGGTCGCATCGGGCAGCCCAATGCTGCATGGGCAAACCGCTATCACAATGTCAACATCACTCAACATTCCGTACCGAGCTTCGGACCAGATACAGCGAGTCCGTTCCTCACCCAGCGGCTCATCAAAAAAATGAAAAGGAGAAAGTAAATGGGAATCGAACTGATCATGGCTGACGACGACGACGATCTGAGGACCGACGAGGAGATGATGCTCATGACCGAAGAAGGCGTCATGGGAGCTCGCCAGAGAAGTGCCAAGGATGTGGCCAAAATCCAACTCGCCCAATACCGCGCTACACGCAAGGCACTCGATAGACAAATCGCGGCCAAACGCAAAGAGCGCCACAATGTTGCGTCTCAAATCAAAAGAAACATCGAGCGGCAGATCCGGCAAAGAAGTAACCAACTCACAAGAGAAATCAATAGTCTCAACCGCGATCTGAGGAGAACGATCTCGGTCATCATGGGTCTCAAAAGACAGTGGGGCTTCCGGTAACAATCCATGGGCATCGTCTTCGGCATAGCGGCTGTCGTCCTGCTGATTGCTCTCGCGAGCAAAAAGCAGGAGGAGCCGAAAACCACGGCAAAGGGGCTTCTCGAAGCCCCGAGTCAGCCGTTGCCGGAGTTCGTGCGCAAGGTGCTTTCACAGGCCGGTCGTGCCACCAAGGACGATCTGCTCCGAGCAGCCGAACAAGCCGAAAACGCGGGTTACACGAAACTGGCCGATGCACTCAAAGCCCGTGCCTCGGGAGCCCGCAAACTCATCCACTCACCCTGGAAGGAAATCACCAGCGCGGCCTGGACCAGATTTACCCGCGTCATGGCCCATGACAACAAACCCACCAGCATCAATCCCAAGGGATTTTATGGAATGTTCCAGATGAGCGTACGCCGTCTCGTGGATCTGGGCGCCATGGCAAATCCCAAGAGCCGCACCGTCACCGCACCCGATGGCAAGACCATTCGAGTTTGGGAAGGCACCTGGGTCATCCCGCGGGACAAATTCCTGAGTGACCCGCAACTCCAGTATCAGCTCTTCGAGCGCTCGATGGAACTTTACCGCAACATCCTCGCCGAGAAGTACAAGCAGGTACTCGGACTCGATATCGAGGGCAAGCCAGCCACTTTGTCCGGACTTCTGGCTCTCGCTCACACTGCCGGATCCGAGGGGATGCACAAGTGGCTCACAAATAAAAACATCCGGCGCAAGTTTCACTGGGTGACCAAGGCCTATCACAAAGCAAACGGGATTTTCTGATGTCGAAAGTAGCAGTACAAAAGAAACCGCGACAGAACTTCCTTTTCAAACGGACCAAGGACGGAGGTGCGTGTCTCACACTCAAGATCTCCGAGGCCTGCTTCACCATGAGGATGTCACCCCAGGAAGTGGCTCTGCTGCAAAAGAAGATCGAAAACTGGCACCGCCGTATGCACGGGAAAATGGTCATGAGCGGCGATGTGAGACCCAAGCTCCACAAGGTCATCATCATCGTCCTGAAAGATCGCATCGCTGCCGATTTTCTCAAGATCCCACCGGCCACCCGGGCCGTCATGTGCCGCGCGCTCAAGAAGATCACAGGCGCCAAGGCCAAGGCCGACGCCAAAAAACGTGGCGACAGAGTGAAACGCATGGACATCCTGAACGCACAGGGCTTCTCCATCAAGTTCCTGGAGAAACACGGCATCCCTGCTTCCAATCCACGACATCCCTTCTGGAAACAACCGACCAAGGTCATCGCCGACAAGCTCGCTCCAGTGGTCAAAAAAGCGGCGACAGGACTCTCGGGCATGACAAATGTTGGAAGATTTCCCACCTACTTCGAGGGGGCCTTGACCCCTAGTGAAGTCGCACAGGCCACCTCCATCATGGGTCAAGCAGCGCAGGGATCCCCCGCTGCCCAACTCATGATCATGGAGGCTGTCAAAGCTGCCGAGGGCGGCTCGAAAAGAGCCCAGCGCGATGTCGCCGCCATGCACGCAGCCAAAACAGTCCTCCGCAAAGGAGTCGCGCAAGAACTTCGCAAACGAAAAGCCAAAGAGGCCCTCGCAAAGGGTGAAGCCGTCAAGGAAGCCATCACCAAGAGTGTCGGCCAGATCAATGCCGCCATGAAAAACGCGCGCAAGGCTCAAGCCATCAAGAAAATGAAGGTCCAGCAGGCCAAAAACGCCATTCGTTCAGCCAAATCCGCTGCTGGCGAAACGCCCACCACCCAGGTGGCCCTGGCTATTCAGGCCAAGAAAGCCATCAAGCAAGCTCAGATCGCCAAAAAGGTCGCAGCCGAAGCTGTGGCAATCGTCCATGCCGTCAAGGCCAAGCAAATGCGCTTTCGGAGTGCAGCCCGCGTACCCTATCCCCTCAAGCACCGCGCCTACACCACTGGTTGAAGTTCAAGAGGACACAGACCATGCAACCCACACCCAAATGGAATACCGAGCTCAAGCTCGAAAAACCGGCCTATCCGTTGAAGCTGAAAAGAATGTACGAGATCACAGGCAACCACGTCCATGAAGATGAACTCGTTGAGTCCATGACCAATGTCGTAAACGATGGACTGCAAGTTGATCCAGGCGGTGAGATTCACCGCGTCGGAGAAGAGATCCCCGAGTTTCCCTCGGGTGAGGTCATGACACGCGCCCGTGCCGAGCACCTCATCAAGAGCGGACAGCGCCGCTTGCCTCCCAACCTCGTTAACCGCTTCCCCTCCGATCACATTCGTCGGCGCTCGCGACCCTTCGGCAAACGCCTCACGCTGCAAGCCATCGCTGTTGTCAACCCCGCCGCATACCACGCGCTCGCCATTCACCCATCAGCCCACATTAACGGTGTCATTGTCGGTGACACCGGGGACATCTTCATCGAGGAAACCGACGAAATGGGGTGGGGCTTCTTCAAGAAGATCGGACGATTCGCCAAGCGCAAAGCTCGCGGTCTCGGCCGAGGCATCAAAAAGGCTGGCCGTGGCGTCAAGCGCGGTGCTCGCTGGACCGCTCGCCGCGGTGGCCGAGCTCTTCGCTGGACCGGTCGTGGCCTCAAGAAGGTTGGAAAAGGCGTCTACCGGGGCGCTCGCTGGGTCGTCAAGGCCCACATCAAACTCGCCAAGATGGGCTTCAAGGCAATGAAAGCTCTCGCGAAGCTCGCGGCCCGACTCGCTGCCATTCCCATCATCCTTGCTGTTCGCCCCGCCATTCGTGCTCGCACAAAACAGCTCGCCCGGGGCCGGCGACCCTCCAAGAGAATACGGCGCAAGGCCTCCAAGGATGTCATCCGAAAACTGCGAAAAAGCCGCAATCCGCTCATCAAATTTGCGGGGCTCGTGCTCTCCTACGTTGGCACCCGCATCTTCGCCCGCGTGAGCGGCAACCCTGACTCCGTAATGGCAGATACCGCCATCATGGCAGACGGCAACGGTGGTCACCATTGCATCGGCGCCGAGGGCACAACCGTCATTGGTCTCACGGGCGCCGAGATTGCCGTCATGGCCAAGGCCGCTGCCGTTGCGCTCAAGCCCTACATCATCAAACTCGTCAGTGGGTTCGCCATAAAGAAGGGCATGCAGCTTGTCCAAAAAGCGCGTAAGCGTCGGCGTCAACCACCACCTCCGCCTCCGAGGGAGCCCCCTGGACAGATGCCCGGCACCCCGGACTATGAGTCCTACGGC
>SDBT01014521.1_pt1 | contig 12554 bp, 9 predicted proteins | sample 2277101 | NCBI WGS metagenome assembly SDBT01 (sample SAMN10404973, study PRJNA504765) | marine sediment metagenome | isolation source: marine sediment core GS10_PC15, 103 cmbsf | place: Arctic Ocean: Southern Knipovich Ridge | collected 2010
AGAAGCCAGGAAATCCCATTGGAAAAAGAAGCTTCGAAAGCTTCGAAAATTGGGTATAAAAATCAGTCAATTGAAATCTTGTGTACCGCATGAGATATGACTATGTTGCGCTGTAGTATTAATGACCGCACAAAAAAACAATATTACACGTCGGGATTTATTAACAGGAGCCGCCGGCGCGGCAGTAGTCGCAATGGCGCCGACTGCCTGTTCGGCACCTGTTGAGCACGCACACGGACTCGCCGAATCTCCCATCGCAACAAAAGGCCGCATCAACCAGTCACTGACATACTGGTGCTATCAAAAATACTGGAATGTCGAACAGTTTTGTCGGGTAGCCAAAGAGCTCGGTTGTAAGGCTGTGGGATTGGTCGAGCCCGAGGATTGGCACATTCTCAAAAAGAACGGCCTCCTCTGCGGCCTTACAAGCAGCCACATGTTCGTTGAGGGCATGAACAATCCCGCCTATCAGCCTATGTGCATCGAAAAGATTCGCAGGTCTATCGACAACACCTCCGACGCTGGCTTTCCGAATGTGATAACCTTTACCGGTTTTGCTAAAACAGAAGCCGGTACTATAAGTCCTGAAGATGGTATTACCAACTGTGTGAACGGTTATAAGAAGATAATCGGTCATGCAGAAAAGAAGGGCGTGAGTCTTTGCCTGGAGATACTGAACAGCCGCGATCCGGTCGAGATGAAAGGTCACCCCGGATACCAGGGCGACAATACAGAATACTGCATCGAGATCATCAAGAAGGTCGGCTCACCTCGGATGAAGCTCCTGTTCGATATCTATCATGTTCAAATCATGGACGGCGATATCATCCGGCGAATCCGGCAATATAAGGATTACATCGGTCATTATCACACCGCCGGGGTCCCGGGCCGCAACGAAATTGACGATACACAGGAGCTCAACTACGGGGCGGTCATGGAGGCCATCGTCGAAACCGGCTATACCGGTTACGTCTCGCACGAATATCTCCCGACCCGCGATCCTTTGGCAGGCCTGAGAGATGCCGTTGCCGTATGCGATGTGTAATTGCTCTGAAGAAAACTTTATAAATGTCATTCTGAGCGCAGCGAAGAATCTCAATCCTTCGACTATTGTCATTCCGGGACTGATTCCTTGGCAAGCACTGATAACTTCACCGGATATACCTTCCTGTAGACTTCTCTTGGCGTGCGGCGGGCTCCATCTACCCTGAGCAAGTCGCGCTCGATAGAGACACCAAAGTAGCGCTCGTTAGCCTGCAGATAAGGAAGGATTAGTTCCCAGTCGGCTCCTGTAACCTCTGTGAATCTTCCACCGTTGAGTTGTTCGGCTACAAGCTTGTGGTGCGGGTCACGAACGAAGATAGCTCCTCCTGAAGCGAGGGAAAACAAGTTGGAACCCGGATAGGGGCTTTCCAATTCCTTAGTGCAGCCGGTGTGGTCAAATTCGATGCCGTTGAGAATCACAAAACCACCGCCCTTGTGCGGGTCGCCGGCCATAAAGGACTCAGCGAGAAAATCGAGACATGTACCGTTGATGACCACGCGGGGCCTGCCGACTGCATTAATTAACGGCCTGCCGGCTGCATTGCCCATAACGTAAACTTCGCCTCCCTTGGCACCATACATAAAAGTCTGCCCGACATCACCGTAAATTACGAGCTTGCCGCTCTTTATGATTTGTCCAACCTGGTCTTGTGCATTATCGTGCACATAAATCTCCATCCCGTCAATGCCCGAAGCTAAGTAATCACCTGAGCTTCCCAACACATCAATCCGCACGTCCTCTGTTTCCGGCCCAAGCCCGCAACCGGTGAAACGTTGCCCTTTCAGACGATAAACAATGAACCTTCTCCACCCAAGCTGATAGGCCCGCTCCAGAAGGTTGGCATCGCTGTTATCGCCTTCAGCCCAAAAGTTGCTTGCGCATATTACGAGAGTTTTCTCGTCCTTTTGAGGCCCCCGTAAACCCTGGCGCGTGGCCCAGTCAATGCGTCGAACATGGCCTGGTCCTTTGGCGGTAAAGAGTGGCATCGAGTCAAGAATCGAGTTGATTACTTCGCGAACAATCTGAAGAACGACACTGCGTTTCTTGTCCCCGCAATCATATCGTCGGTCATTCAGAAGCCAAAGCAGCCCTGTCGCCCAATCAAAGCTCTTGCTATCGCCGGTGCTTATCTCCCCAATTCGACTGGTGACGGACCTGAATTGTTCAAAATCCCAGGATGGCATCAAATCACATATCTTCGAAAAGCTCTCATAGCAGCAAGATTGAGCCAATATCTCTTCCACCTCACTACCCAATTTTTTCTTTCCGCTGCTTTGTTTTGAGTCTTTATCACCAATAGCCCACTTGCCGGGTGGTGAGGTAATAACTGTGCCGAACTTGTCGGTGCAGGTAACGGTGCTTCGGCCGTTGTTTTGGCTCACGGTAAAGGCGAATGCGCCGCCGTCTGTATGGCTTCCACCGCGGGCGTTCCAGTAGCGGTCGGCTACGGGTCGGAAACGCGGGTCTTCTTCGGAAAGGGAATGAAGAGTCGCATCTATGGCTTGTTTCTCTGATGCCACTAAACCTATCGTAACATCTCCTTCCTGCAGTGCGAACACCTGCGGCCGAAGCATGGCCGTGTCGGTGATGCCCAACAACTGAAACCTGTCGTTTTCCGTGTCGTTCCGCGCAATGATAAAAAACCACGGGCCGTCCGGAGAGCCGTGCATATGCAGTGCCTGGACAGCTCTGTATGCCTTCTTCTTGTCGTCGGTCAGACAATCAAAATCCAACTCGGTGGTTGGCGCCAGGGCCTCTATCACATACTCCAGAGGATACCGATATATGCGGCTCCACAGGTCAAACAAAAGCACGGAAACCTCGGTATCGGTCAGAAACAACGGCACAATATTGTGCCGGCGAAGGTACTCGCTTATGCTGAAATAGTTGGCGAAGTCCCCGTTGTGCACAAGAGCTTCATGCATCCCGATAAATGGATGCGCCCCGGCCGGATGCCACACACGTCCCTTGGTCGGATACCTCTGATGTGCGACCCAGACCTGTGCCTCCAAATCCTCCATCCCATAGTACTGTACTACCTGCTCGGCATAGCCCACTATCTTAAAGAGCATCAGGTTGCGCGCGTGTGAGAGGACAAAAGCGCGCTTCTCGCCTAATGACGCGTACAAACTCCGGTTCAGCTTGAAACTGTTCTGATAGATGAATTCATCCTCTGCCGTTCTTGCCGGCGCTTCCTTCAAGTTGTTCTCTTCGGCGAAACGTGCCAACACCTTGGGCTCGACACGAACAAAGTACCTCACAACGTCAGGCGGACGGACCTCCAGCCCCAATTCTCGATAGTCGGCTGCAGGGTCCAGTTTGACTCTGTGGTCTATTCTGAGATACGGAGTGATAAAATTCTCTTCGACTTCGCGCTCGGCATCCCCGTCAAGCAGGGCAATCTGGAGGAGATAGTCGTCCCGCAATGTAGCTGAGTCCACTCCCAACTGCTCGGGCTTCAGGCACGCAGCGGCAATTCCCCCTCCCTTGCCGTTTCCCCGGTTGTGCATCTGAATTGAAGGCTCGAAGATGTGCCGGCCGCAAACAGGCACGCTCGTGGCAAATCCAACTACACCGCAGCCGCCCTCCTGAACGTTTTTTTCCCGCCCCAAAGGACGGTCGCCGGCTAAGTGCTTCCGGGAAGCTAAGATGTGCCTGGCAAAATCGCTCACAGAGATACCTCCTCCATATACTTTGCTTTGCTGTCGGTGTCTTCCGGCAGGTTGTCATAATCGAGATGACGTAATAGGTCGCCTCTGCCGACAAGCTCGCCGACGCTTCTCATTCCAAAGCGCCAAAGTATCTCTTGAAGCTGGACTGCCCATGAATGGAACAGATTCACAAGCCTTTGTGTTGCCCAGTCAAGGTCGAAAACCACCGATAGCTCCGGGTCGGTCGTCGCGATACCCCTCGGACAGCCCCGTCCGCTCTCACATACTCCGCAACGGAGACACTCCAATGCTACCAGCTCCGCCGTTCCAATAACCACGCCGTCTGCGCCTAAGGCAATCGCCTTGGCCACGTCCCAGGCCGTGCGCAGCCCTCCGGATGCTATCAGCGTCATCTCGCTCCGGATTCCTTCAGCTAAAAGGAAACTGTGGACCCTGCCGATAGCGTATTCGATAGGCATCGCAATGTTCTTTTTCGCAATATCCGGCGCAGCGCCCGTGCCGCCGTAGCTGCCGTCAAGGTGGATAATGTGGGCACCGGCATAGTAACTGCCGACCGCAACCATGTCCACATCTGTCGGCGTGGACACCTTCACAGCCACAAGGGCTTTCGGGTTAATCTGCTTGATCCAGTCCACGTGTTTCTTATGGTCCTCGACCGAGTAAACCGAATGAAACGGAAAAGGAGAAAACAGTGCGCTACCTTGGACCGACTCTCGCATCTGTGCCACCGCCGGCGTAACCTTGTCGCCTAACAGGTGACCGCCAAGACCCGGCTTGGCGCCCTGGGCGTACTTAAACTCGACTATGGGTACTCGCTTTATCGTGTCCTCTTTGACCCCGAAAAGACCCGTCGCCACCTGGGTTATCATACAGTCATCGTATTCTTTCAATTCTTCCGGATACCCGCCCTCGCCAGTACAGGTAAATGAACCGAATGCCCTAAACGCCCTGGCCCTGGCAAGCATTGTTGTGAGACTGATGGAGCCGAAGCTCATCCCGCCTCCGTAGATTGGAAAGCCTATGACAACCTCACCCCGTCCATCATTACGCCGGTTCAGCCGAATTGACAAATCAACGTCTTCCACCTTAAAGGCTCTGTCTTCTGTGGCATCGGGCCCGGCTAACGAAATCCTGTCAAAACCACCTCCGGAAGAGCCGACCTTGTATTCGAAGCCCTCTTGCGGCGGACAGCCGGCTTCTGCCTCGTGCCAGGTGCTCACCAATAGGTCAGCAGTCCAGCGTTGGTCACCGAATGTTTTCCACATGGGATCGTCGCTTACCCGCAAAGCATTTTGTGGGCAGTGGTCAACACAGAAAGTCCCAGCCGCCCGACAAACCTCCGGCCCCAGGCATAGGTAAGACTTGGGGGCAAGCATTCTCTTTCCCGCTTTGAGATGTACCCCATATTTGCATATCTCGGCACATTTGCCGCAAGCAATGCACGCAATGGTACGGACCACTTTGTATTTGCTCAGTTGATTACGAAACCGTGAGGGACATTGCGAGATGTCTTGTTTGGCGGCGCGATAACCCCTCGCTTTTGTCGGAGTCTCTAATGTGTCCGCTGGTTTCTCGCTGTCGCAGGCCTTAATCGATTCTTCAAGCGAGCGGACCCTTTTGCCGAAAAGCGGCCCGAAGCTTTCTTTTTCGAGGTCATCGAAGAACATCGTCCGCCCTAATTCCCCACGAAGCCGGCGGACCTCCCGAATACCCATCGCGCCCAGCACCTCAATCAATTGAGAGTGCCAGGAGCCGATAAGATTAATAATCCGCTGTGCTCCCCACTCGACGCCGACTTTGTCAATCTCCACGGGACAGCAGCTCCTCTCGTTGCAGTCATGACACAGCCGACACCCAAGGGCCGCTAACAGCGCCGTGTCAATTCCCACACCATCGGCTCCGCAGGCGATAATCTTGGCCACGTGCTCGGCCGCGGCGATTCCACCACTGACCAGAATCGTCACCTGATCGCGGACCCTGTTTTCAAGAAGTGCAAAGTGAATCTCTTTAATCAGCTCTATCACAAAATCCCCGCTTCGCTTTCCCAAACCGCGCCCCTTGTGGTCGGCCTGAAAATGCAGGACTTCCCCGCAATCGCCGGAAAGCCTGACAGCCCTGTCCGTTGCACACTCATCCAAGGGTATGCGAATGGAGGTAACAATATCAGGATTTATGCCCTTCACCGTTTCGACAGCTTCAGCAACATCTTCTGAATAAGCCAGCTCGACAATGCTGATACCATCCAACAGCTTGGCCTCGTCACTAAAAGGGTCGAACCTCGCAATAAGATTACCGCGGTACTTGGGCGAGGCATCGCCGACATCCGGCGCCGAAGCCACCGCAAACGTTTCTAATGCACCGGCGGCCTCAGCGACAGTCAATCTGGTTGATTTGCTTACGAAGCTGCCTTGAGGAATATCTAACACTACCGGAATAGGGATTTCAACGAAAGGATACATTCGGGTGATTAGTTTTCCATCTTCGTCGAATTCAAGTCGCTCGGGACGTCTGCCTAATTCAATTATAGTACTGATGTATTCTCGTCCGTGGATTCCGTCTCTTGTCGGGCGGACAATCTCGGACATGTCCGTCCACATCTGGTCAAATCCGCCGCCCGCGAACGGACCGCCGTAGCCCGCACCGGAAACCGGGATGCCGCCCGTCTCGGACTGCTTCCATATGCTCGTGATCAAATCCGGTTTCCAGTAATCATCACCGAGCCTTTCAAACTGAGGATTGCGAACGCGCGAAAGAATGTTTTTCTTGCATTCCTGCACGCACCGCATGCAACTGATACAATCAACATCCGCACTGTCAACCACCTGGACCGCGTCGAATCGGCGATTGCGGTAAACATCATAGATGCACGAGTTGCGCTTCGCACACTCCAGGCACCCGAGGCAGCCATCGGCCTCGATAACACAGAACTCCGGGACCGGAAAGAATCTCGGTGGTAAAGACTTGACCTTTATGTGATATTTCGCTGGCATATCACCTTATCATCTTTTCACTTCTCAACCATTGCCTCCGGCACGCATACTCACGCTCTAAGATCCTCCCGGACAACTCTCTTGGGACCCCAGTGCCCCGAGTTCGACCAGTCTTTGGCCTTTTGCACCTTCTTCAGAGAATCCAGTTCTCCCCTGGCTTCGGCACGTTCGACTATTAACTTCCAAACGCAATCGATATCTTCGTTGACCTCACATTTACCGTCTGCTCTCGTCCCGCCGCACGGACCGTTCAAGAGACTCTTTGCACACCTGGCCACCGGACACAAGCCAAACGTCTCCCCAAGCACGCAATCCCCGCAGGCTGCGCACCGCGAGGCCCACAGCCCCGCTTCGACCCGCATCGTTAGCGCTGATGTATTCACGCCAGGATAGACGGGCATCTCACTGAAGCGTTCCGCCAGTGCCTGCACACCTATGCCGCACGCGATGCTTAGTATGGCGTCCGCTCCTCCCGCAAGCTCAGCCAACTCTTCCACAAACTCCCACTCACACTGCTTCTCAACAGTCGCCGTCAATATCTCGACACTGTGCCCTTGCTTTTGTAACGCCATCCGAAGCAGCGGCGCAAGTGTCTCGACCTCTTTTTCTCCACCTGCCGCGCATTCGGCAACGCACGTAGCGCAGCCGGCCAACAACACCTTCTTATAGCCTGTCAGCTTCTCAACAAGTTCATCAAGACTTTTCCATTCTGCGAAAATCACCTTATTGACCTTTACATTACATGGGTGCCACCGGCAAACTTGTTTGCCGGTGCTAAAACGCCCTTATTCCGGCTTTCTAAGCAACGACTTGTTCCATTTATTATTAAAAAATCAATAGATCTCCATTCTTCATTGGGTTTACTCCAAGTGGTTCGACCGCTTTGGCCCGCTCTGCCGCCAGGTCGATCAGTTTCTTGCCTGACAGCTCTGCCGCACTGCTGATGCCCACCCTTTCTGCTCCTATATCGATCTCGTCAAGCAGGCGACGTACATATTCAATTCGTTTTGCCGTACGGCTGCTGCCAATGAGAAAACGGCATTTATTTGCCGGACATGCGACGACCTCCACCGCGTCGGCGCCGCGCTCTAAAATCTTGAGAATGTAAGGGACCTCAATCTTACTGCTGCACGGCATCATTACTGACCGCAGACAGAATCCTGAGATTCGTTTTGATTCTGCCGTAATATTGGCACCGTCGCCAAGGCAGTGCTGACAGTAGAGCACTACGACTTCCGGCTCAAAACTTGCATCTTCAGCTTTTTTCCTGCTCACAGTTGAATTTTCCCGTTCGCTCGCGGCCGAGAACCTTTATAACAACAGGTTACAATCCACCGCGCCGAATTTTTTACCCTTAAGGGTATTTCCTGCTCATATACGTACCCAACTGCTCATTATACCCTCGCACATACGCTGCTGTCCTCAGTTTCTTCTCTAAAAGGATGTCAGCCTTGTTTTCATGTACCGCCGCTTTCAGAACCCTGCATTATATACTTTGTTATGAATTTCAGCGAGTATATTATCCGTATGCCCTCTGTTGAGCGAAGCGAAATCCCGGCGCGCCGGGGTCTTCTGCTTTCCGCCCCTTGTCATGCCGGGCTTGACCCGGCATCCAGTTTATTTAGCCGCGGGTTTCACCCGCGGTCTTTTTCGTTTAGCCCCCAAGCCACGACTTGAGGGTTGGTCGCTCACCGATTCCTTATTGGTTAGCCCCCACAATTTATTGCGGGGGTAGGGTGCGATATTTCGCACCACTTATTTGTCATTCCCGCGAAGGCGCCGAATCCAGTTTTGCTCATTTGAATTTAGATATGCTTACATCCCGATTTATCGGGGTTTGTATTTGTTTAGGATTTAGATATTAGGGTTTAGGATTTCTTGCCCTCCGGCCGGACAAGGAGATAAAATGCAGTACATCACAATCCCGCTGGCAAATGCAAGAAAAAACCAGCCCCGGAAGCCGCCGCCTTAAATTACAATTCACCGTAATCTCTGGGGCGTGTTTCTTTGCTAATCCCCAGGTTGGATGCTATTTGTCTGACCGACCCCCACGGCCGACCGATTTTCTTGGCAACCTCACGCGTGCTTTTGCAGTTCGGATACAACGTCCTGAGCATTTCAAGCTGTTCGGCTGTCCACAGCCTGTCGCACCAGCTTTTTCTTTTGACCCCCAATGAATACGCTCGATGTTTCACCGAGGCCTCAGTTCTGCCGAGCCTTTGCGCGAGCTCGCCGATTGGACTCGTAGGGTACAATTCCTTCAGCAGAGCAATCTCATCCGCTGTCCATGGTTTTGACACAATCTTGCTTTTTTTCGCCATTTCACAACCTAAAAGGACATAATCTGCAAACCGCCTTATTTTAACGCTCAGGAAAGAAAACGCTATCCACCCATCCTATAGCACAATATCATCGATAATACAAGAAAGATATTGTCCATTTTAGCGTTTTCTCAGTACCCAGCCTGCGGTGTTGTCGGGAAAAACAGCCTAAAATATCGCAAAATGCTCCCTTTGCCGCTAAAACACAGGGTGCGCAACTGCTTCAAGTTCATTCAAAAGCCAACGGAGGAGGAGGGATTCGAACCCCCGGTGCCTGACGGCACAGCGGTTTTCAAGACCGCCACCTTAAGCCACTCGGTCACTCCTCCGGCAAATATTTTGCCGTCGGCGACAAAACCTTATCGGCGATTACGTGTACAATTTACAGCCCAAAAAGGGATTTTGCAAGCCAATTCGGCCGAGGCTGCCGGAGTCGGATGTTTTGCGTGGCTGGGGTCAAAACAGTGAATTGGCCGACCCGCTGCGACGCGGCGCAGACGCGGCGAGTAGATAACCCTCCGGCTGGGTAGTAAAAAACTCCAATGAACGGGAATTGGCCGGCAAAAAGCCGCCCGGCCGGGCGGTAAAAAATTCCGATGAACGGCACTTGACAGGCAGGGGCCGTTTCTGATAATATAGTACGGAAAGTCTTGAAGGTCTTTTGCGGGAGAAGAGCATATGCGACTGTTCGTGAATCTAAGCGGCAGTTCGGTCAACGAGCTGCAGTTTAAGAAAGGCCCCATCTATATTGGTCGCCGGATGGGCAGCCAGGTATTTTTGCCTGACAAGGCTGTGTCGCGCCAGCACGCCGTCTTCTACTCCACCAAGGACGGCAACTGGATACTTGAGGACCTCGACTCCGCAAACAAGACATATCTTAATGATAAGGCGATTCACAAGTGTGAAGTCAATCATGGTGACGTTATTCGTATTGCCGATTTTACCGTCGAAGTTCATTTGTACGAGCAGGACGAGCAGGCCCAGGACGTGCACATGGAAGATACCATGGTCGAACTGAGACGCGACCTGCATACGGTCGTGCGTCAGCCCAATGCGCCTGATGCACCGCCGCTGAAGATGCCGCCCAAAAGAGCGAATGATTTTGCAGAAGCGGTGGGTCCGATTTGCAAAGTCAAAAGCATCGAAGAGATGCACAAGATGCTTTTGGAACTGGTACTTTCGCAATTTGAGGCGCTGAATGTGTGGATAGCATTGCGAAAAGACCCCGCCGGGCCGATGGAATTCCAGGGCGGAAGGAAAACAACCAGTGAGTATGTCAAGCGCCTGGAACTGGCCGTGCCCAACAGCCTTGCCGATGCGATAGAAAAATGCGAGCACACCCTTGTCCATCAACTGCCGAAGGAGATAACAAAGGCGGGGGTTCGCTCAGTCATAATTGCGCCGATTGCAAAAGGAGGCAAGTGCTTTGGGGTCATCTATGCGGAAAACTCCACCGACCACGGCCACTACGGCCTGCCGGACCTTGACTATTTGATGTTTCTTACGATTCAAATAGCCGTGGTGATGGAGAGCCTGCAATAACTTGTCAATAGCCGCCATTCAAATCACATTATATCCCTGAAAGTGTCGGAGGAGGTTGGCAAGCTAATGAGAAAACTGCGAAAGTCATTTATATTCACCCTGGTCATTGCACTTCTTGGAGCGTTGCTCTTTTACAGCAGCAATAAAGAGACATTCAAGAGGGGTTTAGACAGGCTCGATATGGATATGAAAGGCTACGACGGCAGTAATCCCCTTACAATCCTGTCCACTCAACTGATAACAAGGCACTTCAATATTCACACAAACCTCGATTTTGAACGGCTGGACTATTTCGAAAAATTCTTCGAGGGCTTTTTCGACTATTTTGACCGCCGGTTCCTTGAAATAAAGCAGCCCGAGCGGCTCGAAGTATTCCTGTTTGACAACCTCAAATCCTACGGGCCCTTCGCCAGGTATCTGAGAGGGCCCGGTTACACTCCTTACGGTTTCTATAGTCCCTCCAGAGATATTATAGTTGTTAATGCCGATACCGGACTTGGCACATTAACGCACGAGCTGGCACATCATTTTACAGATTGCGCTTTCGACTACAGGCCGGCCGAGTGGATACTGGAAGGCATCGCCACATATTTCGAAAAGTTCATCGGTCATTTAGACGAAGACGGGAAACTGCACATCACATTCGGATACTTCAGCAACGAGAGGTTGCCTCAAGCTAAAGAGATTATACATAAATTCACCTTCTCGCAATTGATAGGGCGGGGAGGATTTCCACAATCGCTGATCCGCACGTTTGTAATGTTCCTTCATAAGAAGGGCAAATTTATAGAATTTGTACGAATTGCCGCGGCCGAATCAGTGGACGACCCGTTCGGCCTGGGCGCTCTTGAAAAGGTGTATAACAAACCGCTTGACGAAATCGAGGCCGAATGGAAACAATGGGTGCTTGAGCTGCCTATGGATGATGACATCTTTCTGGTTGATGCCGAATTCGTCAAGACCCCCGCCGAATGGGAGAAGTGGTGGAGCCAAAACCGGCACAGATTGTACTTTGACTCCGAACAGCAGATTTACCGGGTAAAAGACGAATATAAAAAATCTCCCAACCGGGGGACAGGTAAGTTCTGAGTTCTCGTTTGGCCGTGACAGCACAGAGCACCAAGCGTAAGCGAGGGGTCATTCTGAGTCCCGGCGCGCCGGGAAGGAATCTATTAGAATAGTCCGCGACTTGTACTTCGTAGCTCGAAGAGCGAAGTAGTAAGCGCTTCCACATTCGACGTTGAGCAACGCGAAATCCCGACCTTTCGGGGTTGAATGTTGAACGTGAGCTTGTCCTGAGCAGCGCCGAAGGAATGTTCGACGTTCCTCTTCGCCTCTATCCTCTTTTGTATTTCCCCATCAGCCGCCCCTCGGCGAGGACGTGGCCGTTCATCGCCTCTTCGACCTGGCCTTTCGTCGCACCCGTGGGAAGGTCCAGCTTCGTGTCGAGGGCATAGATCTTGAAGAAGTACCGGTGCGTACCGCTCGGCGGAGCAGGCCCGCCGTAGCCGATTCTGCCGAAGTCGGTCGTACCATGCACAGCTCCGTTGGGCAGAGTCTCCGAAGGCAATACGTTTTCTTCGAGGCTTGTTACATCAGGCGGCATGTTATAGACAACCCAGTGTACCCACGTGCCCATCGGTGCATCCGGGTCATCGTTAATCAGTGCGATGCTCTTAGTCCCCTCGGGAACGCCGGACCACTCCAACGGTGGCGAGATATTCCGGCCGTCTGCGGTATATGTAGCCGGTATCAATTCACCGTCACCAAACACCGGGCTTGTTACCTTAATTTCCATTTTTTTCCCTTTCTCTTTTTTCGATTCGGTAGGTTTCCGGGATTCACAGGAACAAAAAACAGCAGCTAATACTACAGCGCAACATAGTCATATCTCATGCGGTACACAAGATTTCAATTGACTGATTTTTATACCCAATTTTCGAAGCTTTCGAAGCTTCTTTTTCCAATGGGATTTCCTGGCTTC
>SDBT01014522.1_pt1 | contig 12554 bp, 10 predicted proteins | sample 2277101 | NCBI WGS metagenome assembly SDBT01 (sample SAMN10404973, study PRJNA504765) | marine sediment metagenome | isolation source: marine sediment core GS10_PC15, 103 cmbsf | place: Arctic Ocean: Southern Knipovich Ridge | collected 2010
ATATCTAACATTAACCTAACACCTAATCCGGATAAACCGGAAAGAATAGCCACAAAGGCACCAAGACACAAAGAATAACTGTTTATTCTAATTTAACTTCGTGTCTTGGTGTCTTGGCGGCGAAAATATTTTGATAGATAAATCCTTCGCAAATATGATGCGATTTTGATAGATAGGTACTAAAACTAAAACGTTTACGCTAAGACCTTTACTTTCTGTTTGCCCCGAAAGGAGCCACCTCTTCCGGGCGAAGTCCTGGATGAGGCATAGATCCTGTTCTACTTTAATCAGGCAGTCTCCTCTTTAGGCTTCATTTCGTCAGGAAGCATCATCATAGGCGCCATTATTGTCTTAAAGTGAACCACTTTTACACCCAGATTATACTCAGTGCTGAGGTCACTTATTTGGTCAAAACAATTATGACATGGAACAACTATGATCCTTGCACCGGTCTCCTTAATCTGATCAGCCTTGATCTTGCCTGACTCCATCCTTCTCTTTTTGAATGCCGGGCCCATGGGAACGTATCCTCCTCCTCCACCGCAACAATGATTATACTCGCGATTTGGTGTCATGTCTCGAAAATCGGTACATAGCGCATTCATAAGGTATCTTCCTTGCTCCCAAAGTCCTCCGTTCCTTGAGACATTGCATGGATCCTGGTAGGTTATCGGTTCTGTTATTCTCTTGTCAGGATCAATCTTGATACGTCCGTCTCGTATATACTCATAAAAGAGCTGCACACTGTGTACTACCGGAATTGGAGGCTCTCCTCCGGGCAGTCCCAGCCAATAAGGCCCTTCGAACCGAAGGGCACGATATGCGTGCCCTCATTCAGTAACGCCGATCTTTTTCACCCCCAATTTCTCTGCCGCATCATAGACAAGTTTTACTACATGGCCTGCACATTTCATTTCGCCCGCAAACATCCCAAGATTTGTATCATCCCATCCCATGCTGGGCATAGTCCAACTCTCTCCCGCTGCATGAAAAATCATAGCCACCTCGGCTATATCCTGCGGATAAAATTTAGCCTCCCGGGCGTTGATAGTGTACATCATATCGACACCTTTTTTATCAATGGGTATCGTGAGACCCGGCATCTCTTCTGCAGTCTCTTCCTCCATCCATTCACATGTTTCAATAAAATCTTCTTGTGTGATGGCCATCTGGTTCCCGAATTCGTAGTAGTTTTTTACCGCATCCAAAAGAGGTTGCGGGGCAAGTCCCTGGCCGCATAATATACCGCGAGTGGCAGCCATCATAGTGGCGATATCAATACCAAACGGGCAGTACAGGGAACATCGTCTACACGCTGTGCAATCACCGTAAGCTATACTTGCCATTTCTTCCAGTTCCGCCCTGCTTACCTCGCCCTTTTTCTTATAAAGCTTACCGAGCGTATTTATAAACTTATAAGCTGGAGTGTACTTGGGGTCTTTATTATGAGCCGTATAATAAAAACAGCTTTCAGCACAATAACCGCAGTGTGCGCATAACTCCAACCATGCTTTGAATCGACTTCCTTTTAGAAAAGCCAATCGTTCCTTTATCAAGTCTGTATTTACACCAGATTCTGCCATCTTAGGTCCTCCCTAACACTTAAAACCTATATGAAAAGTAATTTTTTTGCTTATTACGAAACCATCAAAGTATTCGTATTAATTTAGCCTTCTGAAACAATTAAAATTTGCAAGCTTCAAAGGTTGTTAAATTTTTAATCGTGTAACTGTCTGAGCCTTCCATTCTTTCTTTACACTCACTTATGCGCGAGTTTTACACGGTTTAAAAGTTAATTACCTTTGAAGCGGCTTTGTTTTCAAATAGCTAAAATATTACAAGTATTCTATAAATGAAATTCTACCAGGTTACAGCACCCCTTCTTTGTCCCATTTCGCTTGCAATGTGTGCCCTGGTCAGAAAAAATAAAAGCATATGGCTTAACTTGGTAAACGGTATAGCAATCAGCATAATCTCTCCGCATAGGATATGTATAATTAACATTGTCTTGTAGTGAAACCAATGATGGGAGGCAAAATAACCGGTAATAAACGGAGCGGCGACAATTGCCAGCAATACAAAGTCATAGGAAGTAGTAACGATCTTAACATCAGGATATGCAATGCGACGACAGGCCATACCGATAGCAGCCACAATAAAGAATATTGTCATGTAATCGGCTGTTTTCTCGGACATTGACCACCAACTAATATTCCACCTCGATTCCCACAGCATATTGTGAGCCAGAAGTAAAATGGGTGTGGCCAACAGGCATATATGAAAAACAAAGGTCAGTATGGTAAAAGCCGGCCTCTCTCTCATACTGCGACTACCAAAAGGAATTAGCCAGTGAATTATGGAATTAATGGACCACCTTGCACTGAAGTGATTAAAAACTACTTTGTCCTTCTTAGATGTAAGACGAATAAGAGAGACAGTTTTATAAATCATTCCCACTATGAAAATTCCGAAAGATATCCAGGCCAGCGGCCCGGTTACAAATTCATACATTTGCTTCTCCTTAATTCAGGAATTGAATATTGCCTAAAATATTCAACCTGCCCGCAATGCCTTTGGGCGGATTGGAGATAGCACCTCAATGTTTATATCGGTGCCACAATTATTGATCCATCCCAGTGTACTCTGCATGGCAGGCGGGTCTTCAATCGATGATAAATTCGTAAAAAGTCATTTGCGAGCGAAATTGAGCATTTTTGGAAAAAGATTCATGAAAAGTTGAACGTTAAAAATTGCAAGCTGTTTGAGGGCGTTAGCCCGAGTTCTTGCAATTTAGAGAAGCTTTTCAGGAATCCCAAAAATGGTCACAGAGCGAACAAATTGTACTTTTTACGAAACCATCATCGATAATCTTCAATTATTTTAAGATAGAAAAATTGTACCAGAAAATTTTTTTGCCGCAAAATGCATAAGATCTATTTATAAGGTACTAATCTTCATCTCTTTCAACCAGGAAGCACCAAAACCAAACCATTACAATTAGCGTTACAATCACCAGTATATATGTAACACCTTTTGTATATGCTAAAAATTCCTGAAGTGTATAAAATACGCCATCCATATTTTATCCCCTATCTTTCATCGTAGGCGTTCACTAACCCCGAACTTTGAACCCTGAACCGTGAACGGTTACTGTACATCTTTGTAATCCGGATGTTCGTAAAAAATTGGCATCCGGGTTGCAATAAACCTGAAAGCTAAAATAAAGAGCGTAACCAGAAAAACGGATATTGCAATTTCCATCCAGTGTGGGAAGTATCTGTCGCTCCGTGGAAGATGCCAATTAAATGCAATAATGCATATATTAAACCTATTAAGGACTATACCCAGTAATGTCCAGACTGCTGTCCATTTAATGAGCTTCAAATTCTTATCTCGTACGCCAACGGCATAAATGAAACATGGCAGGGCAACAAACCCCAAGAGTTCTACAAGAAACCAGAAGCCATAAGAAGTTTCGAGTAGATGCCATTCGTTGTCTACGGATATTCCGATAACTTGAATTAAGAAATAACCTGCCAAGACAAATGAAGCGGCTTTCCCGAATCCCAAAGTCACATGAGGGTTCTCATTCAAATGAGCTTCATCCATCTTATGTGCAAAATAACGGTGAGAAAGGGTACTTTCAAATATTACCATGGATAATCCGGCAATAATGCTCGTAATAAAAAAATATACGGGTAAGTAAGATGAATACCATAGGGGGTGTAGCTTAGATGGTGCTATCAAAAAAAGCGCGCCAAGAGACGACTGGTGCAAGGTGGATAGTATAACACCAAAAATGGTCAATACCAGTGTCAATTTAACGACAAGATTCCTTGCCCTTTTTAATCCCAGCCATTCCAGTGCGGCCGGGGAGTATTCAATAAAAAGAACGGTAAGGTAGAGCGCAACGCAGGCGGCAACTTCAAATAGAACAGAAGTTGTTCCCGCTTGAATGATAAAGGGATAGGGTAGACGCCAGGGCTGCCCTACATCATAATGAAGTGCAATAACTACAAGCGCATATCCTAAAAATCCCGTCAATATAGCCGGCCTTACCGCAGAATGATATTTCTTCATTCCAAATATATATACAGCCGAAGAAGTAACATATCCTCCGGCCGCAAGAGCAACACCTACCAGCAGATCAAAGCCAATCCATAACCCCCATGGATGATAGTCGGAAAGATTCGTTACTGCAGCTAATCCCTCCGTAAAACGTAAAAATGTAATTACCAATCCTATTGCCACTATAATTCCGGCAACAATATTAAATGGAGACAAAAAGTTTTTGCCGGTTGTAACTGCTTCGTCTGACATTAGGAATCCTCCTCAGTTTGCTTCTTATCATCATTTTTGTCGGCAGATTCTTTTTCGGCTTTCACCTTGGTTGCATCTTCAAGTGCTTTCTCCACTGCTTTTTCAATCGCAATCGCTTTATCTTTTTCAGCTTTAGCCATGGATTCGGAAAGCTTTGCTGACGCCTCTTCATTGGTTTTATTTACTGCTGCAAGAACAGCCTGTTCCTTATCCAGTGCTGCGATTTTATCCTTCCGTTTTGAAATCGCATAAACTCCTGTTAAAAGAACCGGCCAGAGGGCTGCTACTATTGGAACAGTGCTCAAAACCCCGGCAGTCAATTCGGGAGCAGGCGTAATCCCTAAATCTTCCCGCATCCCTAATTTATTAAAGGGAACACCGGATAAATACAACCAGCTTGTTCCTCCCATCTCATGTTCACCATAAATATGATCCACATAGCGTTCCGGATATTTTTTTATGCGTTCCCGGGCGATTTTGATTAAATTTCGCCGTTTTCCAAAGGTAAGAGCTTCGGTTGGACATGACTCTACACATCCGGGAAGCTGCCCCTTGATAACACGTGGATAACACATGGTACACTTCATAACCTTGGGAGAAAAGGCATTATCATATTCATAAGTCGGTATTTCAAAGGGGCAGGCAATCAGACAATACCTGCAGCCAACGCAAACAGATTGATCGTATATAACCGCACCCTTTTTTGTTTTTGTAAACGCGCTTACAAAACACACCGAAGCACATGCCGGTTCCAGGCAGTGGTTACATTGTTTTTTAAAAAATACCGGCCCTTTTTCGCTTTTTTTATCAACATACCGATTAACAATCGTATAAGCTTTTGGGGTTGTTCTTCTCTTTATATCCAGAACCGATAGATCTTTAAACGGTCGATCCGGTGGCGGTAATTCGTTGACTTTGTTACAGGCCGCTTCACAAGACCGGCATCCGACGCACAAAACCGTATCATGCAAAACTCCCAAACTTTCCGGATAACCGGTAAAATGTTTGTTAGAAGCAGCATTTGCCGAACTTCCAAAAACAGTACTAAAACCGGTTGTGCCGATAATCCCTAAAAACTTTCTTCTCGATATAGCCATATACATACCTCAACTAAAATTTTCAATCATGTGCTACCACTCATTTTTTTTCTACGTGGCAACTGGTACAATCACGCGAATCGGGCTTTTCAATCCCCATTTCGACATGGCATTTCATGCATTGTCTGTGATATGCACCCATTAGCCCAGGTTTAAAAAGATCTTTCTCATCAAACGGCTTACCATGGCAGCTTCCACATCGGGGGGGCTTCTTTGCCGCAGGGCTGTTATGATGACATCCCTGGCAAACTGTGCCTTTTTGCATATGGAAAAAACTAGCCAATTTGTTTTCTGAAATATTTTCTACTAGAGTCTCAACAATTTTTCGGTGGGGCATTTCAACCCTATCATATTTTTTCGCCAGATCTTTTATATCTACTTTTTCCGGTATATCTGTTTCTATGAATGTTTCTGTCGTAGATTCTTTTGAATTAAGCAGCATTGAAGCAATCATATTGTCATCGGACAAAAAAGATGCGGTCGTGGATTTCGGTAAAGGTGTCATATGGCAGTTAAGACAAGATGATTCTTGTTTCCCGATTTTTTCCATAAATGCATGGCAGCCGCTACAATTTTTGTCTTGCTGCTTAACCTCGTGGCAGCCGAGGCAGCTTTTGCTGGTGGAAATTTGATGCATAGCTTGCTCAAGCCTGACATTTTTCCCCTCTTTTGATCCGGTCAAAGTATGACATTCATTACAGGATTTCAAACTTTCATGATGACATACACGACATGTGTCATTGTATTCTTCGTGTTTTTTATGGTTAAAAGGAACCCGGTTCATCCTGGCAACCAGCTTCTCTTCATCCTCTTTTATGCCTGTTTTTATAAAAACGATGTCGGGCTGTTTCCGCTCCACCCTCGGTATTGGATCAACCTTTTTTAAAATTCTTTGTGCTTTTAAATCATGGCATCCGCTACATTTAACGGGGCCTGTTTCTTTCTTATTAGCTAAATTTTTGCTGTGGCAATCAATGCATGAAAGGTGAGACACCAGGTGCATGGAAATTCGGTTTTCCTGGGTCTCTTTTCTATGGCAATACCGGCAGGTACCCTCTTTTTCTTTGGCATAGAACAGTTTTTTAGCCTTCTGATCATATTCGTGGTGGCACTTTTCACATTTATTCTCATGTGCTTTTAAATGGCGGAAGTGAAGGGATTTGTCAAATCCCATGGGTTGCCGAGAAGATATTATCATTTGCTTTTCTTTGTGGCATTCTCCACAAATCACAGGCCCGCTCTTTTCCTTAGAAGCAATTGTATCCTTGTGGCACTCAATACAATTTGCATGGTAAATATCCATCACTGTTTGTCTGTCAGTATCTTGAAGTCGCTTAAATTTGAAAACTAATCGATCTTTTTCTGATAGATGGCAGGTCATACAATCTTTGTTCTTCTTCTCAAGGGTGTCAGTATGTTTGTCGTGTAGAAATGCAACCTCCGATCTTTCAAGATCTCCAAAAACCTTTATTGAATCAATGGTTATAATATCCGCTCTTTCCTCATCCGTAACATCCGACATTTTTTGGACTCCTTGAACTCGGACTCCATAAATACTAACAATAGCAATAATAACAAAGATTCCAATATATCTTAACAGAGATCTTTCCTTTTTCATTTTTTAATCCTTATGAAAGATTATAAATTTGTAACACTTTAGCCCTTTGAAACCAGTTTATACAAATAAGCTTGAAAGGTGATTAAATTTTATTCCCAGGAATTGAAAATTTAACTTAACGATTTTGCTCCTCATAATCGAGTAGGTTCTGCATAGTAGTATCATCATAGATTTTAAAAATTGCCTTTTGAACTTTACTCCACAATGGGAGGAAAGCACAATTGCTTCCAAGAGGGCAATCGATTTTGAACGTACTATCTAAACAATGGACATGGCTTAATGACCCCCCCATATACCTTATTATATCTCCCACAGTAATTTCATCAGGAGAACGCAGCAAAAAGTATCCACCGTAATAGCCACGTTTTGATTCCACAAATCCACTGTGTTTCAACTGGTTTAGTATAACTTCAAGAAATCGCAACGGTATTGCCTGAGCCTTGGCAATTTGGGAAATTTTTCTGGGTCCCTTTCCTTTGTGCTTGGCAAGTTCAAAAATGGCCCGAAGAGCGTATTGACTTTTTTGTGTAACTAACATTTCTTTCCTGACTATTTTAGTCAAGAAAACTGCGTATGTCAAACTTTTTTTATATTTTTAATAAAATATATATCTAGTGTCTGAACGAAAACTCCCGTTCAGGCAAAAATCCGAATATCGAAATTCGAAACTCGAAACAATATCGAATATCAAATTTTTCAATGTCCAAAACAAAAGCCTCGGTATTCGGTTGTTTAGAGCATTTGAACATTCGAATTTAGAATTTGTTTTCCCGCTATAGCGGGAAAATTCGAATTTCAAATTTCAAAAATTGAGGGTTTTCGTTCAGGCATTATCTAGTAATTATATTAATCAGTTAAGAGTTGATTTTGCTATCTGTTATATGCTTTTTTGATCAGACGGTTCATACTCCTCGTGAGGTATGGGAAATGTTATGATAAAGCAAGCCCCTTCATCTTTATTAAGCACTGCCTTTATACTTCCTCCGCAATCCTGTATGATACCGTAACTTATGGAAAGACCGAGACCTGTTCCTTCACCCACTTTTTTTGTAGTGAAAAACGGCTCGAATATTTTATCTAAAATTGGTTCAGGGATCCCCGCACCCGTATCACAGATCTCACAAATTACCTTTTTTCTTCCGGACTTGGTCATAATCGATATTTTTTTATCGCCCTTTTTATATTCTTTAGATCCCCACTTATCCTCAACAGCATCCCTCGCGTTTATCAAAAGATTAATAAAAACCTGTTCCAGCCTGTCATAATCTCCCATAACCATCGGAAGATCCTTTTGAATATCCCAGACAACTTCTATCCCCCTTACCTTTAACTGCTGGCTAAAAATTTCAAATGCTTTTTTGAGAACCTCATTCATCTGAACTTTTTCGAGACTCAAGTCTGATTTTCTGCCGAACTGCCGCATATGATTAATGATTTTAGCGGCACGATCAACATGAGCATCTATCTCCTTTGACATATCCAAAAGGATTTCATCATCAATTTTCTCTTTTTTATTAACCTTTTTCATAAAAAAATTACTAGCAGTTTTTATAACTGAAAGTGGCTGGTTAAGCTCATGGGCAACACCGGTTGCCATCTCGCCTAATGTGGCCATTTTGCTTGCGTGTATTAACTGCTGTTCGGCTTCAAGCCGTTCGGTAATGTTGCTTGTCGTAACGAGAAGTACTTGCTGCCCCGGATATTCTGCCGGTGAAATCCTTATATTAACAAAAAGCCTCTTGCCCGCTTTGCTGATGTGCTTTACCTGGTTTAAAAGAGTAGATGTCTTTATTTTTGAAGCATATAGATCTTTTTCGTCATCCGTAAAAAAATCCAGAAATGATCTTTCAATGATCTCTTCCCTAGTATATCCGTAATCAGCTTTCACGCTTTCGTTACAGTCCATAATTTCAAGTGTATTTGCATCCAATACAAATACGGGATTAGGTATATTGTTAAATATTTCATGATATTTCTTCTCTGATTTTTTCAGTTTCTCTTCAAGTTGTTTTATATGGGTAATATCAAGGTTCATCTCAATGGCTGCAACAATTTCATCCTTATCATTTTTGATTGGAGAAGTATTTACAATCCAATGAGTTACCGTTCCATCTTTACTAAAACCCTTCTCTTCGCTGAAATGAGACTTGCCGTCTTTGAATGTTTTTTCAACCGGACAAATCGGGCACTTTTCCTCACGGCCCTTATAAGCCTGGTAGCAGTAATCCCCCGGCTTTGGATTAAATTTCTCTGCAAACTCTTGATTATACCTGATAAGCTTATAATCTCTGTCCTGAACCGTAATTATACAAGGTGCACGTTCAAATAGAGTCTGATATTCATCTTTTTGCCTATTTAATTCAGCCTGCTTTTTTCCAATCTCTTCTCTCATCTGGTCAATAGCATCGGCCAGTCTGCCGATTTCGTCTTCCTTGCCTATTTTAACTTTTGAGGAATATTCCCCTTTTGCAATAAGCTTTGTTCTTTTTATCAGCTTATTGATTGGTCGATTCACAAATCTTAATATAAAGAAAAAGATTATAGCGGAAGTTGTAAAAATAACAAAAGCGGCTAAACCAATTATCCCTTTTTCAAAAAAATGTATTTCCTCTTCGGATTCCTTTAAAGACACAACAACATCAAGGGCTCCCAAAATCTTTTTTCCGGAAGGGTGAACATGGCAGCTATTACTTGAACAGCCTGGCTCATTATAAATTGGGCTGATAACTCCAATCAGTCTATAGCCTTCTGAAGAATCGTATAAACGTGTCCTTTCCTTTAAATCAACTTCAATAGTAGGAGGGTCGGTCTTATGACAAATATAACAGGCCTCTGCTTCTATATTAGTAATAAGGTCTACCTCCGAAGCTATGTTCGAAAATTTAATCTGACCCTCTTTATTATAAATACGGATGTTTTTAATTTCTTGTTGTTTACCGATATTATTAATTATCTGGTTAATATCATCCCTTGAATTGAGCATCATTGCATAGTGGGTACCAAGTTTAATGGTATTACTTAATCTATCGGTTCCTGTCACAAGCTCATTCATAAACTTTTTCTCCTGGTATTTAATACTAAAGTAAGCCCACGTAGAAACGGAAATTAGTAACGTTATTCCAACCATGAGAATAAGTCTAGATATGAGGCTGTGGCGAAGATATTGAATAATTTTAAACATAATTTCACCCTATTAAACAGATTTGAAAAGTCAATTTTTAACTTTATACGAAATTGTTATTACATGTTTAACTACTATTTTGCAACATGTTTGCTTTGCAGCCGGAACCATTGGGATTTTGAAAAAAGTATTAAAAAAAGGAAACTGGCCAGCGAGGAGGGGATTAATACAGAAAATGTTAAAAGACTCAGAGAAAATTTGAATCCAAATTTTAGGTGGGTGAAAAGATTTTGAACATTTAAGAAAATATCAAATATGAGTGCAGGTGAATTACAAGAAACACCAAAAATGCGATTTTGACAGAGGGAATTGTTCTGATTACAAAAAAATTATCTGAACAGAAAATTGCTGCACAGTGAATTAATCATACAAGTATCAAAAGTTTGATTCTATTTTCACTGAAGAAAGGAGGGCATAAAACTATTCTTCAGATTCAGTTTTTATACCCTCGTATTTTTTATCGCGTGCATGAATCTCTTTAAATGGATTTTTATTACGGGCGTCAAGCTGTCGGACTAAAATTGAGCTTTGTTCAAACAAATAAATGAGCACATAAGTACAAGTAACTGAGAACAATAGAGGCAAGGAAGGGGAGAGTTTCCCTGTCATTTCAATCAATGCAACAATGGCGGCGAATACCGCACCGATAACACCGGCCACCATTGCTCCCATACCCGCTATGGCATATAAAGAAATACTGGCAATGGATACGCCCGTACCCTGTACGATAAGACCGATAGCTGCACCGAGCATAGCACCCATAAACAGGCTTGGACCAAATAGTCCACCATTAAATCCAAATGAGAAACTTATAATAGTTGCGACAAACTTTAGAACCAGCAGTATCAGGCAAAGATGTAGAGCGATATTACCCGCAATGGCCTGCTGAGTCTCATGACCGCCTAATCCAAGTATAGTAGGAAAGAAAAAACCGATGGCTGCAAGTAATAAACCGCCTAACGCTGGTTTTAAACGATTATCAATTTTTATCTTCTGTGCCGAGAATGCGATAGCCCTTGGTAAAGCATGGTTAAATGCAATCGCCAAAGCCCCGCAAGCAAAACCGACGATACCAAAGAAAAAAAACTCATATAAGTTTACGAAGTCAGGTACTTCACCACTGGGTATCGAAAAGTTAGCTCCTAAATAAATCGCGAGTTCTGAACCTGCCACTGAAGCTGCGGCAACAGGTATGAACTGGTATAAACGCCACTGACGAAGTACAACTTCCTGAATAAATATAACGGCTGCCAGTGGTGAAGAGAATGATGCCGCTATAGCTGCAGCCATACCGGCACAACTTAGTGTTAGTTTTTCCTGCTCTTCGAGCTTAAATAATGAGCTTAAACCAGTGCCTGCTGCAGCTCCCATATGAACAGCCGGCCCATATCGGCCAACTGATGCGCCCGCGCCAATCGATACAGCGCTGATTAAACCAACACTGAAGCCTTCACGCACACTGGTATGGCCTTTTTTAAAATGGATTTCCTCTATTACGTGAGATAAACCTTTATTTGCGCTCTTTGGCATCAGGTAATGAGTCAATAAACCCACAACCAGGCCAAATCCGCAAAGGCTGATTATATCAAGAAGTGATAATGTGCTTCCTAATAACTGATCGAGAGGAATCGGATGGAAGTAGTTCATGAAAAAGTGGATGGCCATCAGTAGGGCTTTTGCGGCTAACGCTGCTAAGAAACCAATAATGATGGCGAGTACTACAGTTCGTGCCATCGTCCAGTCAAGATTCTTGTATATCTTTTCTTTGCTCATACCATCCTCCCGTTGTTGTTATCGAGGTAACTGAGGAGTCCGCTGTTTTATAATAATAGGACTATATAATATGAATTTAAAAAGTATCGTTTAATTATTATTAAAAAGGCTGCGAAAGATAAGAAGTTATTTTTTCAACGCAGATCAATCGAAAATGGTGAATTGTATATCGGCTCCAGCTACAGCACAACATATTGAAGCACCTATTAGCACAAACAATAACCTTCTGTGTAACCAAAGCAGATTTTGTTGTCAAGATTTCTTTTTTGCGCCGGGGTTACAATTTCGGGCCATTTGAGCATAGCTCACCGGTTTGCCTGCGGCTGGATTTTTTTAAAGGTAGTTTTCTATCCCATCAATTTTAGCGTATAAATCAGAATCAAGAAAAACTAAATTAGGTTTATTCCTCTTAAATTCAACCAGGAGCTCTATTTTATTGCTTATCCAGGAATATACTTTATTTCAGATAAACCGCCAACCATGTTCCCTATTCTGAAAACCGGGTGTCGCCGGAGACGGACACGACGGGCTTTGCCGGAGAGGTGTTCACTAACAAGCGAAAGAC
>SDBT01014523.1_pt1 | contig 12554 bp, 7 predicted proteins | sample 2277101 | NCBI WGS metagenome assembly SDBT01 (sample SAMN10404973, study PRJNA504765) | marine sediment metagenome | isolation source: marine sediment core GS10_PC15, 103 cmbsf | place: Arctic Ocean: Southern Knipovich Ridge | collected 2010
CCCTTTTGAATTCAACTATTTGCGATCGTGCAACAAATCGGTTGCAAATCGGCCTTTGGCTCTTTAGAGTTTATGCGATTGAAAGCGGGCGTATCGTGCGTTCGCTGGGTTGATTGGCTGGTAATGAGGTACTCGAGTGGCCCCCGGCCAGAATGAATCTGCTCGGAAGGTTCAACGAATGGTTGACCTTCTGACAAGCGAAGAACGCATGCTGGTGGTCCTGAAGCGAGAGTTGTACGAGGGAAGCTGGGACGAGATGGCAGCAGACTTGCGGGTCCGGTTGGGGGGAGGGCCTTACATCTTCAAGCTGGCCCACCGCATTGAGGATGACCTGGAACGAATTGACCGGCTGCGATCATTCGAGCAGCGGTGTGGCGTGGACTTGAGCGATTACGTGAAGCTGGAAACCTGAGGCGAAAAAGCGGATGCGACGGCGGGTTCCATCAGATTTGAGGAGTTTTTTTATGCGGGCTATGCGGGCTATGCGTGGTACGGCAGGCGGAGTTGGGGGATGGTTTGGATTGTCGTTGTTGTCGACGGTTTTTCTGTTTGGTTGCGGCAACGGCGACGGACTGGCTCCCCATCCACCCTCCAGGACTATCGTCCGTGAGGACGTTTTGGCCAAGGCGGACTTGCAATACTACTGGAAACGTCAACTGTCGCTGGATCGCGGTGAGGTTATCGTCCGCATGTACTGCATGGACGAGAATCTCTATTTTCTTACCGACCAAAACCATCTGTACGCCATGGACGCCGCTGTGGGCAATCCGAAGTGGAACCTGCCGGTGACCCGAACACAGGACACCGTATTCAGCCCGACACACATCTCCAATATGCGCCTCTCGGAGAAGGTAGAGGCTCTCGAAAATTTCGAGCAGCCGTTTCCACCGGAGGTCTTTGAAACGTTTGACGCCGTCCTTATCAACAGTATGAACCGCCTGCTGGTCATCGATCGCAAGAGAGGCAAAGTTTTCCGTGATATCCCCTTCGCCGGATATGTCGCCACCAACCGGGGCGTCTCGGACGGTACTTATTTCTACGTGGCATCCGATTCGCGTCTGTATTACAGCTTGAAGCTGGAATCGGGGGTGAATGTCTGGTGGAAGGAAATGGGGGAGACGATCATGGCGCCCATGTCCTTCTACAATGGGAGGCTGTACATGGGTACGGTGGACGGTGTGTTCCGCTGTGCCGACGTGGATAACTTTGGGAAGAAGCGGTGGCAGTTGCGATTTTACGGACCTGTCCGAAGCGGCTTCCACGTGGACGCGCGCGGTGTGTTCCTGGCCTGCGAGGACCGGCAAATCTATTCGCTCGACCCCGGCAGCGGCGTCAAATTGTGGGACCCCGTCTCCTTGAAAGGTGCAATCACCGGGCTGATGCAGGTGGGCGAACTGACGATATTCCAGTACGCCGCCGGCGACGGGCTGTATGCCATTAACCTCGCCAACGGAAAACTGCGGTGGAAGAAACCAGATGGCAGGCGGGTTCTGGGACTTATGGATGGCGTGGTTTGTATGCTCGATGGGCGGAACAACCTGCAAATGGTCAACGAGATAACCGGGAAGAGCATCTCGAGCACACCTCTTGGCGGGTTTGATTTTTACGCCGAGAACCTCACCGCTCCGGCGATCTACACCGCCAGAAAAGACGGAAAAGTCTTTTGTATTCGTCCCAAACGTGCCGGGCGACTTACCGCCGAAATGCTGATGAGGTAGACCCTTTCCAAACCAGAACGCAGGGCTGTAAAAGGGGCGTTTAGTTTAAGTTGTGCTCCGGGCGATCTCTTCTGTGTAGATCAACAGGAATGGTTCGATTAAAAAAATTCTTAGTGTAAGGATTGAACGATGGACAAGGTGAAGATCAAGCGGGCGCTGATCAGCGTGTTCGACAAGACGGGAATCGAGGAGTTCGCCGCCGCCCTGGCGGAAATGGGAGTGGAGATTATTTCATCGGGAGGTACGGCGAAGAAAATTGCCTCAGCCGGTATCCCCGTCCGTTACGTGCAGGAGTGGACCGGGTTCCCGGAGATGCTGGGCCATCGCGTAGTGACCCTCCACCCAAAGGTGCACGGCGCGATCCTCGCGAATCGCGACGACAGCGAGCACCAGGCGGACATTAAGAAGTACGGCCTCGAACTGGTGGACCTGGTGTGCTGCTCGCTGTATCCGTTCGAGCGGATTATCGCCAATGAGGACTGCACACTGCCCGAGGCGGTGGAGATGATCGACATTGGCGGTCCTACGATGGTCCGTGCCGCGGCCAAGAATCACAAGTTTGTCACCGTCGTGACCGATACGGACCAGTATGACGAGTTGCTGGCGGAGATGCGGGCCAACGACGGGGCGGTTTCCTTTACGTTGAGGCAACAGTTCGCCAGGCGGGCCTTTGCGTTGACAGCCCAATACGATTCAGCCATCAGCGGGTACCTCGCAGAGCAACTCGATGAGAAATTCCCCCAGCGCGTCACGTTTAGTTACAACAAATCCGGGGAACTTCGCTACGGCGAGAATCCGCACCAGCAGGCGGCGTTCTACACCGCCCCGGACGTGGACGCCGAACCCTGCATCGCCCGCGCCAAGCTACTGGGCGGAAGGGCGATCAGCTACAATAATTACTTCGACGCCAACGGCGCGCTGGAACTGGTTAAGGAGTTCGACGCCTCGGGGGTGGCGATTATCAAGCACGCCAACCCTGCCGGATGCGCCCTGGACGATGACCTCGTCGAGGCGTATCGCAAGGCGTACTTCGGGGACGTCAACGCCTGCATGGGGGGCATCATCGCGGTCAATCGACCCGTTACGAAGGATCTGGCGACGGCGATTTGCCAGACCTATCAGCGATGGGGCAAGCCATGCGGGGCAGGGGGGTTCTATGCGGAAATCGTACTGGCCCCTAGCTTCGAAGACGGCGCGATCGATATCATTCGCGCACGGAAGGGATGGGGCCCGGACGTGCGCCTGCTCGAAGTCGGCCCGTTCGACGGAAAACGCAACAAGGAGAAGTTCCTGAAGTACGTGGTGGGCGGAATGCTGGTTCAGGACCGCGACCTGCTCGGGTGCAACGAGGACGACTGGAAGGTGGTCACTAAACGTCGGCCTACCGAGCGGGAGATGGACGACCTGCGGTTTGCGTGGCTGGTTTCCAAACACGTGAAATCAAATGCGATCGTACTGGCCAAGGATCGGGCGCTGCTGGGCGCCGGGGCCGGGCAGATGTCCCGCGTCAACTCCGCCTTTCTCGCCGGGCAGATCGCCAAGAGCTATGGCGGCGGCCCTACGGCCGCCCGGTCCTGCGACCGCCCGCAGGGGCGCAGCGGCGGGGACAAGATCGACCCGGCCGGGTGTGTCCTGGCGTCCGATGCGTTCTTTCCGTTCCCCGACTCCCTGGACTGGGCCAAATCCGCCGGCGCCACAGCCGTCATCGAACCCGGCGGCGCCAAAAAAGACGAAGACGTCATCGCCTACGCCGATAAACTCGACTTGGCAATGATCTTCACTGGAGCAAGGCATTTTAATCACTAAGCGGTCTCAGGTAAGTCTTTTGGGGTGGGGCAGCCTTTCGGGGCTGTGTCGCCGTGAAGAACAGGCAAGAATGCCTGTTCCACCATGCAGAACTTAAGCAAGACCGTTTAGACGTCGGGGGGGCGGGAAAATCGCTGTCCACGAAATCGCGATAATCTTCACCGTCGTGAGAGGTATCAACCAAATGTCTAAATGTTTTGCTTGACCGGAGGGGGGTTCTGGCCGAGAATCTGAAATTCCCGTATTAACGGGGAAGCTCTGCGCCATGTATGTAGCTTATGAAGGTCAGTCCGCAGGGCCAGAGAGTGGGAAGGAATTACAGGACAGGGCCTTGCGCGAAGCGCCAGGCCGCAAAGCGAAGAACAGCGAAGGTAATCGAAAATGAGCGGAAAGTACCTGCCGTTGAAGTTTGCGTTTGTGTTGCTGCTGATCATGTTATCCCTCGGTAGCCTGTTTTGGGGCAACGGGCTGAGGATGGGCCCGGACATCGCCGGGGGGTACAGCATGATCTTCGAAATCTACAACGAGGAGAATCGCAGCGATCTGGTGGATCGCACCATTGCAGTGCTGAAGAAGCGAATCGACCCGACGGGTCTGTCGAGTCTGGAGTGGCGGCCATTGAAAAATGACCGCTTCGAGGTCCGCATGCCCGCCGCCTCGAAAAAGTCGCAGGAGCTTCGCAACGAATATCTCCAGGCCCGCAAAACACTGCTGGAGGGCAATATCGAGCGCAGCGAAATTCGCGCACTTCGGCTGCTGGACGAAAAACAGCAACAGGTGAGGATCAAGGAACTGACCGGGAAGGACACCGCCCAGGCGGAGCGTCTCAGCCGGCTGCTGGGGGCCATGGACACCCTCGACACCGCGGAGGAGCGCCTCAAAGGGATCGACCAAAAGATCCGTGATGCGAAGAATCCCACGCAGCAGCAACTCGTGGCGATGCAGAAGGAGCGATCCGAGGCCCGCAGCGCACGTGACGCCGGCGCGACGGAATATCGAAGTCGCTTCGAGACGATGCGGGAAGGCAATATCAATCCTCGCGAATTGATGGGCATTCTGAAGCTGTTCGACGAAGCCAAGTCCAAGGAGGGCAAAGACGAAAAGCGAGATGCCATAGAGATGTTCGAGTCGCGACTCGATCGTTTCCGCAAGAAGTATTCCGCACAGGTTCCCGAGATAGATCGGGTTGTGAAGCTCTATCGGCAATGGTCGGATATCCGTCGTCCGCTGGAGGACCCGTCCGACCTTATACGAATGATCCGCAAGGCCGGCGTGCTGGAATTTCGCATCGCTCCGCACAATCCCGATTTCGGCGACACGACCGTTACGGAGGCTGAGATCTCCCGATATAGCAAGAGCCTGGACAATGAAGGCCCGGATGACCTGCGCGACAGAGGTGGAGAATACGCCTGGTATCCGATACGCGGCGATACAGAAGGTTACAACAGTTTGATCACTTACGACTACGCCGGGAAGACTTATTTGCTGCTCTCCAACAAGCCGGGCCAACGGCTGATCCAGGCGCGGGATGAGGACAACCCGTGGAGCCTCGCCAGCGCCAGGGTCGGTTCCGACAGGTGGGGTTCTCCGGCGGTGAACTTCACGTTTGACGAAACCGGCGCCAAGTTGTTCTCCAGGTTGACCAGCGGGAACCTCAAGAAGGTAATGGCGATCCTGCTGGACGATGAGGTGTACTCCGCCCCGACGATCACGGAGAAGATTTCCGGGCGAGGCCAGATCACCGGGACGTTCACCGCCGAAGAGGTGGACGATCTGGTGCGGATTCTCGAGGCCGGGTCGCTCCCGGGAAAAGTCAATCCCGATCCGGTCTCCCAGAACAGTTTCGGACCGGCCATCGGCGAGGCGAACATGGAAATGGCGTTCCGCGCGGCGAAATACGGGCTGCTCGCCGTCGCCGTCTTCATGGTGATCTACTACCTGATCTGCGGCGCCATCGCCGTATTCGCCCTGGTGCTGAATATGATCCTTGTGCTCGGCGCGATGAGCATGTTCGATGCGGTGCTGACACTTCCCGGTATCGCTGGGGTGATCCTGACCATCGGTATGGCCGTGGACGCCAACGTGCTGATCTTCGAGCGGTTGCGCGAGGAACAGGCAAAGGGTCTGGCAATTCGTCAGGCGTTGAAAAACGCCTACGAACGGGCCTTTACGGCGATCATTGACGCCAATATCACCACGTTGCTGATCTGTATGTTTCTGTTCGTGGTATTCGACTGGGTGGGCATGGAGGAGGTGCGCGGTTTTGCGATCACGCTCGGGCTGGGCGTGGGTTTCAGTATGTTCACCGCTCTGCTGGTATCGCGATGGGTCTTCCAATTGTTGCTGGACACCAGGATTGTGCAAAAACCCCTGCCGATGCTGCGGTTGATTCCGAAGATTAATATCAACTGGATGCAAAAACGGTACTTCTTCTGGGGCCTGTCGATCGTTCTCATGACAGTGGGCATCGCGTCACTGGTGTGGCAGGGACAAGGAATTCTGGGCATCGAGTTCTCATCCGGGACGCAGGCCACGCTGAAGTTCAGGGACGACGCGCTGATTGAGGATAAGCTCTCGAACGACGGACTTGTTCGCGAGCGGATCAACTCCCAGGCGACAGAGGCAGCGGCCGGGGCGACCGACGAGGGAAAACGCAAGACGCTTCAGAAACTTATCGCCACCGCTCGCGTGGAAACGCTCATTAACGAAAATCGTGTGCAGGAGTTCCTCTCACTGTATGGCAACGACAAGGGTCAGGTCACGATGACCGAGTGGATTGAGAAGAAGAAAAAAAGTCCGACCGCGGGTCGTTTCTTCGAGTTGATCGACACGAACAGAGACGGTGTACTGGAGAGGTCTGAGCTTGAGGCGAACCTTCCGCAGACGGCCTATCAGATATCCACGACCGTTACGGATGCAAAGCTCATTCGCGGCGTCGTCAACGAAGCGTTTGGGAAGGCGCTGCAGCGGCGGTTACCGTGCAAGTTCGTCCTGGCCAGGGACGAGGATATTCCGCAGATGGGCGTTCACTTGGCGCCCGACGGTCAAACCAGGATCACTCCCGACCTGCTGGAGGGCGTTACCGCAGCGTTCCGCGACGAACTACTGGACTTCGAGGGTGGTTTTATGTTCGTCGTCGAAAAGGTCAGCCCCTCCATTACGGAAACCGATCTGCAAGGTCGGATTCGCGACATTCGCATGCAGCCGGACTTCGGGCCCTGGGCCGTCAACCCTTACAGTGTCATCGCCCTGACCCCGGCGCCCGAAGGGGAAGAAGGGTATTCGGCGTTCCTGGTTCTGGTTCGTCCTGCGGACCCGAAAGCGCTTAAAACCAAGAGCGGACTGAAGAAGTTTCTGATCGGTGAACAAGATGTGCTGACCAACGCACTGCAGCGGGAAGACCCAATGGTGGCGACGAACTTTGACGCCGCCATCGCCGGGGAAACCGCCCAGCTTGCGATCGTTGTGGTCATTTTGAGCTGGCTGGCGATCGTGGTTTACCTCTGGTTGCGGTTCGGCTCGATCCAGTGGGGTCTGGCGGCGGTGGTCTGTCTCATCCATGACGTGATCATCGTGGTAGGACTTGTGGCCGCATCGGGCTGGATCAACAACACGTTTCTCGGTGAGCTGTTGGGCATCGCCTCCTTCAAGATCAACCTGGCGATGGTGGCGGCGCTGCTGACCGTCATCGGCTACTCGGTCAACGATACCATCGTCATCTTCGACCGCATCCGCGAAAACCGCGGGAAGCTCCGGACAGTATCGGGGGAGGTGATCAATGCGTCGATCAACCAGTCGCTCCCGCGTACCGTACTTACGTCGTTGACGACCTTCCTGGTGGTGTTCATCATGTATGTCTGGGGCGGGGCGGGCATCAAGGCGTTCAACTACGCGTTGCTGATGGGCATCATCTTCGGTACGTATTCCTCGGTGGCTGTGGCCAGCCCGCTACTGCTGGGATTCAAGCAGGCGTTGGTGGCCAAGACGGTTGGGGTGGAATGACCGTGAGGCCGTCGGGGCAGTATTCCGGTATCCGGTAATCGGCACAAACCAGTTCGCTACGGTTCGCCGTGAAATGCTCTAAACAACACCAGCGGAGATATCAAGGCCAGTCCACGCCCGGGGTGGAGTAAAATTCGACAAAAAAGTTAATTTTGGATGACCCGTATGGGGGGGGCAGTAGTTTAATGAAGCAAGGCCATTTCGAAGTGTTGAGGTGAGTTTCACGGAGGGAAACTGACTCAAGTGCATATATTCAATAAAGATAAAGAGACTATTTGACCGATTCTTTTTCTAAAAGCCCTTCGCGCTTAGAGTTTCCTCTTCGGTAACGGATCAGGTGCCGTAGCGGGATGGAAGGTATCATTGCGCCGGGGTTTTAGAGAAAGGAATGGATACCGTGAAAACCAAAACGCTGGGTAAAACTGTAGTGTTCGTCGGTGTAGTTTCGCTTATGAGTTGTACAGGTTGTGCGAATAACGCGGCGGAACGGTTCCTCAAAACGGGTCTGTATCGGTTTCTGTCTCCCGAGAAGACCATCGCCAAACCGGACCAGACCCAGATGACTTGGATTATAGAGAGTATGGGCGAACTGGATAAAACCGAAGAGCTCTATCCCAATGCGACCCGTCCGAGGCCGGAAGACTGGATCTACGTCGATGAGGATTACGTGATCGGCCCGGCGGACGTACTGGCGATCTCTATTCAGGACCTGGATTTCGAGGGAGCGGAAAAATTTCTGCAAAAGGAGGTCTCTGCCAGCGGTTATATCGATCTTCCACAATTAAAAGATCGGATCAAGGCGGAGGGCCTGACCGAGGTCCAATTGACCAAGGAGATCGAGAATGCTTACAGCCTCGATAAGATCAAGGATCCGGAGATTTCGGTGTCAGTCCTGGCGCGTCGCCAGCAGGCCTTCTCCGTTCTGGGTGCTGCCATGCGCCCTGGTACGTACGGGATGGTCCGCCAGGACATGCGTCTTCTGGAAGCGCTGGCGTTGGTCGGGGGGGTCTCGCAGCCCCACATCGAATACATTTACGTAATTCGCTCCACCCCGCCCGTTCGCAAGTCGGAGGCGGGTGAAGGTAAAGCGGACGTGCAGCCAGATAAATTGCCCCCTGCCTCACCGGGCGCCAGAGAGACGAACCCTCCCGCCCGGAATAGCCTCGATGAACAATTGAAAGGCATTGGGAATCTGATGAACCCCCCGCCGACTCAGGGAAAATTGTTTCAGTTTGCCGAGATGTCGGATGGCCCCGCCCCCCCCGAGATGCCCCAGCCTCGTTCAGTTGCGGTTTCCGCTCCGGTGGCGAAGAAAACCTTTCGCTGGGTGTACAACCCTAACGGTGTATGGGTTAAAAAGGAGATTACAGCGGAGACGTCTCCGGCGCCTTCAGCACCCACGAGTCGACCGGAAACTCGCCCCCCGCTGCTGCCTGAGATCGCCCCGCGATTGAAGCCCGCGATCCCAGCGCCACCCCCGACCCCGACTCCGCTGGAGAGCCCGGAAGACCCGTTCGGATGGGCCAAAGTGCAGAAAACAGATCTCGTCCGCATCATTGCGATTAATCTTAAGAAGCTCGAACAGGGTGACTATCGCATGAATATCGTGATTCGTGGAAACGATATTATTCGGATCCCCGAGTTGGAGATCGGCGAGTTTTACATTATGGGCGAGGTGTTCCGGCCGGGAGTGTACTCCCTTACCGGGCGGAAGCTAACGATCAAGATGGCGATGGCGGCGGCGGGTAATCTGGGTCCGCTGGCCTGGCCGGAAAATTCCGTCCTCATCCGTCGCGTCGGGAGAAACCAGGAGCAGCAGATCCCCCTGAATATCGAAAACATTATGCGGGGTATGGATCCGGATATATACTTGAAGTCTAATGACGTTATCGCAGTGGGTACCAGTTGGCAGTCCACGCTCCTGGCCGTGATGCGAAACGCATTCCGGATGACTTACGGGTTCGGATTTATCTACGACCGGAACTTCGCTGACAACCTGGAAGGCGACTTCCGGAGTGTGTACCCCAACAGCAAACGGTTCAAGGGCTGGTAACAACAGGAGTTCCTGCGAGGTATTGGATCGAAACATGAAACATTCCAGCAGGGACAATACCCCGTTGCCTCAGGTAAGTCTGACGGACATGATCTCTTCCGAAGAAGAAGGTCTCTCCGTACGGAAGATCTCCGGCGCGTCGTGGATCAAGATCGTCGTTCTTGTGCTGCTGGTCGGTTTGTTCTACCACGTGGAACTGCGCAAGCTGATTAACCAGTGGTTGGCGAATGCGAACTGGTCGCACGGGTTTATCATCCCGTTGTTCAGCCTGTTTCTGTTGTACAATTGGCGCCGGGAGATTCTGTCAGTACCACGGCGTGTGTGTCTGTGGGGGCTGCTGGTTGTTCTGCTGGCGTTCCTGATCAAAGCCGGTGGCATCGTCTTGCTGAAGAACAATTGGATCCCGCAGCTTTCGATTCCCATTTTGATATTTGGCGTGGTGCTCTATCTTAACGGTCCTAGGCTGAGCTGGATAACACTGGTGCCGATTTTATTCCTCGCGTTGGCGATGCCTCTACCCGACAGCCTCTACCAGATGTTTTCATTACCTATGCAGGACCTCGCCGCCAAGGCGTCCACCGCCCTTCTGCGCGTCTTTGGGGCCCAGATCGAGGTCAGCGCCTCGTTCATGCAGGTAACCAGCATCAGCGGGAAGGTGCATCCGTTACTGGTTGCCGAGGCATGCAGCGGGATGCGGTCTCTGATGGCGTTTATTGCTCTGGGGATAGCTATGGCGTATGTCGAAAGACGTCCGTTCTGGCAGCGCCTGGTGATCATACTCGCGAGCATTCCCATTGCTCTGATCGTCAACATCCTTCGCGTTGCGGCGACCAGTACAATGTTCATTATCGACAAGAAGGAGCTTGGCGAAAACTTTATGCATACGGTCATGGGCATGTTGCTTCTGGTTCCGGCGCTGTTGCTGTTGTTCCTGCTTTCACGAATTCTCAACAGAATTTACGAAGAAGTGGACGAGGAAGATGAGTCTGACTCGACCGACTCGCCCGTCCAATCTCCGGAGGCGGAGTCATGAGCAAGCCCGAAGCCCAATCACGTGACTTTTTGCGGACCCGTAAGGCCGGATGGGTGCATTTCGGCTTTATGGCTGGTGTGCTTCTGGTCGCTACGGTCGGGTGGGATATCACTATGAGAAGCTTGGGGTGGTGGACGCGAAAGGAACCGGTTCCCTGGCCGAAGCACGTTCGTGTGAATGAAAAGACGTTTCAGAACCTGACGCTGGCGAAACAGTTCGGGCCGTATAAATTTGTCGAAGAGATCGAGCTGAGGCCGGACGTGCTCGAGACGCTGATGATAGGTACGACGCTGGACAAAGCGCGGTATAAGAAACGGGAAAGCAACTGGTACGTCACCCGGATTTACGAGGATACCAGAGAACCGAAAAACTCGCCGTTTCGATTCTGGCGTTTGGATGTGACCTACTACACGGGGGGGGAAACCACGATCCCTCATGTTCCGAAGGCCTGTTTGCAGGCGGGAGGCGCCAGGTTGAAGGGCGAAAAGATTCTCCATACCCCTATTCCGGTTGCACCGGAACCATGGAGCAAAGACACTGCATTCGCCGCCCTGGGTTTCGAAAAGATGACTCAGGGGTATCTGCACCAACTCGTGCAGTATTACCTTTTCTGCATTAACGGCCAACCGGAGACGAGCCGCAAAGAAATGCGTGTCCGTCTGGCCAACCCTTTTATGCGATACGTCTATTTTTCCAAGATTCAATTTTTCCCTAACAGAAATGTGATGAACATGACGGAAGCGAATGAAAAAGCGAAGGATTTTCTGCGACACTGTCTTCCGGCGGTTTTGAGGGAACTTCCCTCTCCCCCAGAGATAGAGAAGATTTACCGTAAACCCTCTTCCGAAGAATAACGAATTCCAGCAGGAGCAGGAGAAGACATGGCCAAGAGAAAACGAGTAAATCGGCGTGTGGTGTTGCTGATTTCTGTATTTGGCGTTCTATTGATAGCGGGCCTGATGTATGTGTACATCATGAATCTGCCGCAGGACCCGGCGCAGTACATCAAGAAAGCGGATGAGGCACTGGCCAAGGATCCGAAGGACTACAAGGCGGCGCACAGGGCCCTGAACAAGGCCATTCTGGCCGGTGGCGACAGCCCTGACGTCGAGCATTACCTTAAGCTCGCCGAGCTTTGCTTCGAGCGCTACCAGAACGACCTGGAACTAACTCAAAGTGAGAAGGTGGCCATCTATGGCCAGGGCATCGGTCTGCTAAGCACCAAGGCGTTGGTGCAGGATCCGACGTTCAATAAAGCGCGGCGGTTGCTTGCAAGTCACTGGTGGTCACGAGCATTGCGATTCGACACTTGGGAACTTTGGCAAGACTACATCGCCGAGGTGGATCGCATTCTAAAGATTGATAAGGACGATGCCCAACTGTACTACCAGCGCGGGTACGCCAAAAGTCGACTCGCTCAGATCGATCCGACGTACAATAAAAAGGCGTTGGTGGATTTCCAAGAGGCCGTCAATATCGACGAAAAGAATCAGGAATTCTGGGATGCATTGACGACCTTTCTCGTGTTCATTGAGAAATATGACGAAGCGGAAGAGGCCTACAAACAGGCCATTACCGCCAATCCCAACAAGGCCCGGCTGCGGTTGAATTATTCCATTTTTCTCCGCAATCGCGAGCGGGAAGATGAGGCGCTGGAGCTCATTCGAGATGCCATTCAATGTGAACCGGACAATCCTGCCGGTTATATTTATCTGGCAAAGGACCACATGCTCAAAAAGCAATTGGACGAGGCGGAGAAGGCCCTCCAGCAGGCCCAAAAGATTGACAAAACCGATGTCAATATTTACACCCACTACGCAGATATTTTTCGGAAGAGGAAAGATATGGAAGGAGCGATCAAGTCATTGCAGGAAGGGCTCAAAACGCTGGAGCAGAAAGGCGATGAATCGGCCGTGCTCCGGGCTCGTTTGTTCCGGTCGCA
>SDBT01014524.1_pt1 | contig 12553 bp, 8 predicted proteins | sample 2277101 | NCBI WGS metagenome assembly SDBT01 (sample SAMN10404973, study PRJNA504765) | marine sediment metagenome | isolation source: marine sediment core GS10_PC15, 103 cmbsf | place: Arctic Ocean: Southern Knipovich Ridge | collected 2010
ATTAAATCATTCTCAATATCAGTGATCCTCTGATATCTGCTGAAAAGTGAACCATCCACAATATAACATTCGTCGATCTTATTATCTTTATCAAAACTCAACATCACGCTGATGCTCATCCTGGTAATATTAACTGCATTTCTCCTGCCAAGTTGATAATAACTGTAATAATATTTTTTATCAGGAAGCTTGGGAATTGTGATCGCATTCAGGATTTCATCAGGTTGGATAATAGTTTTATAATGTCGTTTAATAAACTCTGAGATTGGAACGATCCGTTCACCTTTCAGAGAACGCAAATGCAGGTTGGCTTGATAAACTATTAGAGGAGGAACGGAATCGGCACAGGGAGCAGCATTTACTATATTACCACCAATGGTCGCCCGATTTCTTATCTGCGTGGAACCTATCAGGGAACAGGCTTTTACCAACAGTGGAAATTCACGTTTGATAACATCGTTATTAATTATTTCCGTGAAAGTAGTAGCTGCTCCGATCGTTATTTTATCACCTGTTTCTTTGATACCTTTCAATTCCGGAAGAGAAAAAATATTCAACAAATCTAAAGGTTCGGCTTTATGACGTGCCTGAACAATAACATCGGTTCCCCCGGCAAGAAGTTTGAATGTTCCATCTGCTAATTTTTGCAGGACTTCTTTTAGGCTATGTGGTGAGATCGTTTTTATATTACTCAAACGGGGTGTGATCTTCTTCTTATTTGAAGCATGCACCACTTCACTTTGACGGACAGGCTTACGCAGATTTTTCCCCAGGAACACCTGTTCCAGCGTTAAAGGAATCTGGTAGGAATGCTTTCCAAGAGCAAAGCTGAGTGAATTATTAATTGCTGCTGCTGTTAGTTCCAATGTAGGTTCACCGATACTTTTTGCTCCAAAAGGTCCGTAAATATCGGGATTCTCAACCAGTATGGATTCGATCTCTTTGATATCTTTAATGGTGGGAATAAGATACTCATCCAGGTTCAACGATTTAACTTCACCGTTCTGAATGTTAAAATCTTCCAATATTCCGTAACCCATTCCCTGAGTCGTACCACCATAAACCTGTCAGTCTGCACCTAATCGATTTATACTTTTTCCCACATCGTCTGCAGCAGTTATTTTTTCAACCTCTATATTCCCTGTATGCGTATCGATGCGTGTTTCTACGATCTGGCAGCCGTAAACATAAGTAAAGTAAGCATTGCCCTGTCCTGTTTCTTCATTCCAGCTTACATCTGGAGCTTTGAACCAACCATAAGCTGAAAGATTAACTCCAGCCCAATATGCTTTTTCTGCGGCGTCAGAGAATTTTACAGGTTTTATTTTCTGATTCTTATCTTTGCGATAAATGAAGCCATTTTTCCATTCGGTTTCTTCTAATTTGGAAACTTTGAGGTCGTCTTTTATAATTTCAAAAATCCTTTCTTTTACAATGTCAGCAGCCTGAATAGTAGCGTTACCACCCACCAGCGTACTCCGTGAAGCAACGGTTGGACCACCGTCTGTAATAGTGGAAGTCTGAGGTTCCAGGAAAGTAATATCATCGAGTGGAACTCCCAGCACTTCGGATGTTATCTGGCAGAATGTGGTGCGAAGTCCCTGACCATTTTCATTAACTCCGGTGAACACAATTACACTTCCATCTGCCTGAACAGAGACGATGGCAGAAGATGCATCCGTACCTTCTGCACCCAGCGAACAGCCACGATAGCTGCAAGATAACCCGATTCCATATTTGTATCTTTTGCTTACAGCATTCGCTTTTTTATATTGTTCGTGTTTTTCTTGATAATTACTTTTTTCTACAGCTTCCCGGATAACCTGATGCAAAGACACTTTATGTTCCGATAACTTCTGCCCGCTGGCAGTTATGCTTCCCTGTTTGAATCCGTTGATCTTGCGGATTTCCAATGGTGTTATCCCGCAGATCTCGGCAATTTCATCCATCAATGATTCCTGGGCAAAAATGACTTGCGGAGAACCAAAACCTCGCATCGCAGCAGTATAAGTATTATTTGTGTAAACGCCTTTTATGTCTGTAAGAACATTTTCTATCTCGTAAGGACCGGTTGCCTGAACTACGGAACGCCAGGTTACAAAGAAAGTTTGCGATGAATAAGCTCCGCTGTCTGCCAGGATGTTTATCTTCATCGCTTTCAGTTTACCATCATTATTGAAGCCCACTTTATAGGTCATAATATAGGGATGACGTTTATAACTTTCTTTCAGAGAATCTTCACGCGTGTAGGTTATTTTTACAGGTTTTCCGGTTAATTTGGAAAGCAATGCTGCACGACAGGCAATGTTACTAATCACATCATCTTTACCCCCGAAAGAACCTCCCAAAGTTGAACCGAACACATTCACCTGGTTCAGTTTCAATCCCATGAAAAGAGCAACTACCTTGCGAGTGGTGTACGGATTCTGGATAGAGCCGTAAACTTTGAATCCTTTTGTTGTTGGATCAGGAGCAATTGTAATGGATTCCGGTTCGATGTAGGCATGTTCAACAAATCCGGTGCGGTATTTCCTTTCGATCACCCGGTCGGATTCGGCAAAACCTTTTTCCACATCACCTTTAATAAGCGGATAATGAACCATGATATTGCTTTTATTTTCCGGATGGATCAAGCGAGCACCCGGTTTTACTGCTTCTTCAATATCGGTGAGGGGTTCGAAGGGTTCATACTCGACCCGAATTGCATCAACAGCAGCATAAGCCTGTTCTTTTGTGGCGGCGGCTACTACTGCTAAAACATCTCCAGCAAAGAAAATTTCATCTTTTACAATTGGAAGATAATCCCTGCGGATGGGTCCGACTTTCTTTTCTCCGGGAATATCTTTATACAGTCCAATCGCTTTTACACCAAGCATTTTCTCGGCAAATGAAATATCGAGTTTTGTGATCTTTCCGGCAGGAATATCAGTATAACGAACTGCTCCATAGAGCATACCGGGGAATTTGAGGTCGTCGCCATAAATGGCTTTACCGGTAACTTTTTCGTAGCCGTCAACGCGCCTGACTCTTTTTCCAATTACGTTTTCCATAACACATCCTTTCAATAACAATCTTTCACACTTCGTTCCCAAGCTGGGGCTTAGGAACGAGAAATATATTATTCAACTTTGCTATTAATTTCATTCCCAAGAAAATCTTGGGAACGAATAAAATATAACAGCCTTTAAATTTACGTTTAGAAATTGTTTGTCTCGCCTTGAACGTTTAGAAAACAAAGTGGGTTTCACCTTTTTAAAATCTATGGTTTTTTTATTTTTTCCTTCCAATATTGTCAAACTAATTTTTCCTTGACATTCATACAATCAAAATATCTAAAAGGCTTTGAATCAGGAAAGAATGAGGATTTATCGAATATCTTTTTAGCTTTTATTAGAGTAGATAAGAAACTCAAGACTTAATTTTTTATATGAGAGAATTTTGATTTAATTTCCAAAAAGGAGGTTAGAATATGAAGAAATCAAGGGTTATCTTTTTTATTATTTTCTTTATCTTATTATCATTTAATCTGTTAGCACAATCATTTGATGAAATGCTGAATGAAGCGATAAGATTATATGATGAAGGAAAATACAGAAAAGCAGCAGAATTGTCAGAAGAAGCTTTTCAAATGAGTGAGCCGAATATGGAACATTTTTATAATACTGCTTGTTGCTGGGCATTAACCGGCGAAAAAGAAAACGCTCTGCAAAACCTGGAAAAAGCAATTGAAGTCGGCTGGCTCGATGTTGAATGGATGCAGGAAGACAAAGATTTGGAAATCCTGCAAGGAGATGAACAATTTGAATATTTGCTTGCTAAACTTCAAAAAAAGCTAAAGAAATTAGAGGATAATCTTCCTATAGTTCATGAAGAAATTGCATTAATTGATTTACCCAAACCAAATTATGACAGCAATACTTCAATTGAAAAAGCTCTAAAAAAAAGAAGGTCAATCAGAGATTATTCTGATGAATCATTAACAATTAAGGAAATTTCTCAAATTCTCTGGTCAGCTTATGGAGTGACTTTATATAAAGAAGGAATGCCCGATTTTTTACGAGGGGGTTTGAAAACAGCTCCTTCTGCTGGAGCTACTTATCCGTTAGAAATTTATGTTGTTGCCGGAGATGTTACTGATTTACCTGCCGGTATTTATAAATATAAGCCGGAAGGTCATAAGCTGATAAAAATCAGTGATGAAGATAAAAGAGAAGAATTATGTGAAGCGTCCTTTGGTCAGAAATGGGTGAAAGAAGCTCCTGCATCTCTTGTCTATTCAGCAATATTTTCCAGGACAACAGATAGATATGGAGAACGAGGAAGGGAACGATATGTGTGTATGGATTTAGGTCATTCTGCAGAAAATGTATATTTGCAGTGTGTTTCTCTGAATATGGGAACTGTTGCAATCGGTGCATTTAATAATTTGAAATTGAAGTTGGTAATAAATATGACAAAAGAAGAAGAACCTCTTTATATTATGCCATTAGGAAAACTGAAATAAAGTGGAGAAAAAAATAATTTCCAGTTCGTTCATAAAGTCCTTATGGAATAGAATTGAAGACAAAGCTTAAAGACTTGCCAAGTTTCCAAAACTTGGCAATTTTTTGTTTATCCCAGATAAAATAAATAAAAAATCTTTGACATTTTTCCTCATTATAAGCTTTTACATCTAAGAAAAATATCAAAAAAAGGAGCAATTATGTTTGAAAAGCTAAGAAAAATCTTAAACAAAACAGATGCAGATTACGTCGATATCCGCTACGAGAACAAAAAGGACACTTTTATCACTTTCAAAGGAAAAGAATTAACCAGGATAGGTTCCAATTCTACTGATGGATATGTGCTGAGAGTACTCAAGAATGGTGGTTTTTCTTCTGTGGCTTTTACAAAAGAAAGCGATGCGGAAAATGCTATAAAATCAGCTATAGAAAACGCAAAACTTCTTGCACAAAATACAGAGAAACCGATCAAACTGGCAAAAGCTGATGTAATTAAAGATACTTTTTTTCCTGAATTAATCGAAGATCCACGCAAAATCTCAATCAATGAGAAACTTGAATTGACCAGAAAACTGAACAGTATCCCTCTCAAACATGAAAAAGTAATTAACACGACCATAGGTTACGGTGAAGTTATCAGGGAAAGATATTTCCTGAATTCAGAAGGAAGCGAAATCCGCGAAGACCTTATCACAACAAGATTAGGAGGACTTATAACCAGTAAAGAAGGAAATCTTTTACAGAATATTCGGGTTAGTGCTGGTGGAAGTGATGGTTTCCAGAATGTTCGTAACCAGGAAGCAAATTTTGAAAAACAGACTTCTATTGTTGTTGATCTTTTAAAAGCTAAGCCTGTAAAAGCGGGTGTTTATAACTGTATTGTAAATCCTGATCTGGCAGGTGTGTTTGCTCATGAAGCCTTTGGCCATTTTTCCGAAGCTGATATCGTGGAATCTCTCCCAGCTATGAGGGAGAAAATGCAAATTGGAAGCAAGCTTGGGAACGACGTTTTGAATATCATCGATGATGCAACTATTCCAAATCAACTTGGATTCTACAAATACGATGATGAGGGAGTACCTGTTCGCAAAGTCCAGCTAATGAAGAATGGTGTTTTGACCGGACGTCTTCACTCCAGGAGAACAGCAGAGGAATTTGGCGAACCGATCTCAGGTCATAATATTGCCGAAGATTATCGTTATGCTCCTATAATCAGGATGGGAACTATATACATCGCATCTCAAAAAGACAGTTTTGAAAACCTTCTTAATAAACTTGGAGATGGACTCTATATTATCGATGCAAAAGGTGGTCAAACTGCGGGCGAAAACTTCACTTTCGGTGCACAATATGGATTTATTGTAAAAAATGGAAAAATCACAGATATGATCCGCGATATAAATATGTCGGGGAATTTGTACCAGACTTTGAAAGATATTACTGCAGTTGGAAATGATCTCGAGCTAACTAAAACCGGTGGATGCGGGAAAGGACAGAGTAACATCCGTTCCTGTCATGGGGGACCGCATATATTGATTAAGAACGTTGTTATTGGAGGTGCATAATGGAAAAGCTTTTGGAAATGGCAAAAAAAGTCTGCGACCAGGCAGAAGTATATTCCCATGAACATTCGGAAAGTGGAGTGGATTTTACTCATGCTGAACTACATGATATTAAAAGTAAAATCCAATCTGGAGTTGCACTCAGGATCATCAAAGACAGAAAACTGGGATTTGCTTATACATGCAACCTGATAAATCGAGAAGAACTCCTAAAGAATGCCCTTGATTCTTTAAAAGGGAAAGTAGTAGCAAACTATGATTTTCCACTTACGATAAATCTTCATAAGCTTGATACATACAATGATTCCATAGAAAAAGTAAAGGAAGAAAAACTTGTTGAAGAATGCTCACGGATTTGCGAAATCTTAAAAAGTAAAACTGATGGTGAAATAGAGGCTGGTGCAGAAAAGGATGTTACAAAAATTCGAATTATTAACACTTCCGGAACTGATGTAACAAATCTTACAAGCAGCTATGGAATTGGTGGGAGTTTAGTTTTTCCCGGTGGAGCAGCAGGTGTTACTCGAGTATTTTCCAAAAAGAAATTCCAAAAAACTCCTGAGAATATTCTTAATGAAATGATAAGTTTATACAACTCAGCCAAAAAGGTTGTGGAACCCAGAAGTGGAAAAATGAAAGTTCTATTTATGCCTTTCAGTATTTACACTCTCACCTGGAGGATCAAAAGCGGAACCAGTGCAATGAGTATTTATGAGAAAATATCGCCAATTGCAGATAAAATCGGGAAGAAAATATTCGATGATAAATTCTATCTTTATGATGATCCTTTGAATGATAAATATCCCGGGGCAAGGGCATTTGATGATGAAGGAGTTGCCTGTGAAACGTTTACATTAATTGAAAATGGTGTTTTAAAAAGCTTCTATTATGACCTTAATTACGCAAAAAAACTGAATGCGAAATCTACAGGGCATGGATACAGAACCATTGTCTGGGGTGGAGATCCCATTACTTTAGAACCGGTTCCTTCCCTGCAGTATCTAACTATAAAACCAGGTAACAAAACTTTCTGGGAATTAGTTAAAATGATCGATAAAGGTATTATCCTCGATGGAGTGATGGGAGCTCACAGTGGAAATATTCCGAATGGTGATTATTCAGTTGGTGTAAGTCCTGCCTTCTATGTGGAAAATGGAGAAATTATAGGTCGCGTGAAAGATGCAATGGTTGCAGGAAATGTTTATGAAACCCTGAAGAATATAGTTGCTATCGAAGATACTGTTCATGATTGTTGGAGTGGAAGATTCCCGGCAATTTTATGCGATAATGTAAGCGTTGCTACGAAAAAGTAAGATTATATTTTCAAATTAATAAAATATGCAAATCAGATCAGATCAAACATCAGATGAAAGGGAAGTGATCAAACTCTGGTTTAAGGGCAATTTGATTGTGTCCTGGAATAATCCAAAATCTGATATTGAGCGTAAATAGTGTTCATCCTTAAACTCACCCCCAACCCCTCTCTTTAGGAAAGAGAGGGGAGAATGAAAACTCGAATCCTCTGGATTCATCAATGTTTCCCCTCTTTTACAAAGGGAGTTAGAAATCGAAAAATCATACTTTCCGAACAGACATTAATTAGTTTTTATCCATAAAGTGCTGTTTCGAGTTGTAAGGATTCGGCAGCTGCCTGAGACGACGACTTGAGGTAGCTTGAATACGCACTTTGTCTCGACTCGTCGTTCCCCCGATACGGTCATTCCCTGTTAAATATTGCTTCGCATTTCACAGGGTAAACTTCCCTAAGGTTAAACTTACGAGTCGAAAAATCCGAGTTTACGGATAAACTCTAGTTAATCCTAAAGGATAAAATTTTGATGAAAATCGCATTAGTATCATTACAATTTGAAGAAACAGCCACAGGTGGCGGCGGTGTACACGTTAAAAATATGTGTGACCAGTTTTTGAAAATGGGTCATCTTGTTACTGTCATTTCCATCCATACAGAAAAAACAGTTCACACGGTTCAATTGAAAGATTGGGATGTTCCGGTAAGTATCAAAAAACGGGGAAATTTGAGAGTTGTCCGTTTCCTTATTGATAAAGGCATTTCTCAACCTTATGCAGGTGAGAAAGATGAGGAATTTGACAGGATTGAACGCTTTGCCAGAGTTTCAATACAATGGATAAAAAGCAGACAGAATGAATTTGATGCAATTAGTTTAGAAGGTCATCATATTATTCCCGGATTGATGGCAAAGGAACTGCAAGGAATTGATGTTAGGATAACATCCAAGATTCATTCTTTAGAATCTACTTTTATCTCTCAGCAAGGTGAATCTCTCGGTTCATTTGAAGCAACTTCGGAAATTCTGTTTAAACTGCAAAAATGGGAAGCAATGAGCAGATTTGCAGATTTAATTGTGGTGAATAGTCCTTCCGCAAAAAAAGAATTTATTGAAATCCTTAAAAATCAAAATGTATATTCAAAAGAAATTGAGCAAAAAATAAAACTCAGTTCAAGTGGCTGTAATAAAGATTTTCTAATGAAAGATGAGGAAGTTCTGGAAAAATTAGTTCGAATTCCGGAAACAATCAACCTGGTTACATTTTGCAGGATCGATCCAAGTAAAGGAATAGAATATTCAATAGATGGAGCAAAAGCTGCAGCAAAACTCTGCTTGCAAAAATTGTGCTTGTATATTGTGGGAATTCCTGCAACAGATGAATATCTTGAAAAAATGTATAATAAAGCAAAGGAAGTACCTGCTAATCTGGAAATAAAATTCCAATTGAAAAAAGCAATCAGCAGCTTAGATGAGAAAAAAGAGATTTTAGATAACAAGCACATCTACATTTTGCCAACGCTCAAAGAACCTTTTGGAATGTCCATTATTGAAGCATCTGCCAGAGGAAATATGGTTGTATCTACGGATTCAACCGGACCCCGTTATATGATATTGGGAGAAAATGATACGGAATTTATCTGGGGAATTACTACTCGATGTGGCGTTTTAGCAAAAATTACTGAAAACCATCATAAAAACCTGGCAAATAACATTGGAAAAGCAATTGTCTGGACTATTGATAACTGGCAGAAATGTGCAGAAAATATACTATTTTTCAACAGAAAAATCAAGCAGAAATGGACGTGGGAAGGAATTGCAAAACAATGCCTGGAATTTTATCAGAGATGAGGATAAATCATCTTCTCGTTCCATAGCTCATGCGTCTTCTCGTCTTCTCGTTCCATAGTTCACGCGTCTTCTCGTCTTCTCGTTCCATAGTTCACGCGTCTTCTCGTTCCATAGCTCACGCTGTGGAACGTAAAATGTGTAGCTCCAGCTACTGAATACAGAACGTCACATAGCGGGAGCTATGTGACGAGTTAAAAGGGAGCTATGTGACGAGTTATGCAGGAGCTATGTGATAAGTTAAGAAGGTAATATGAAAAAGAATTTTTTTTAGCAACTAATCCAAAACATATTTAAAAGAGGTTTCAATGAAGAAATTAAATATGATGGGCAGGTAAACACTAACAACAACGAACTTTCTATTTTTTGTTAGATTTTGTTTGTTGATCTCTCGTATCAAAGCCCCAGCTTGGATAAGTATTAAGTCTTTCAAGTTTGTTGCCAAGCTGGGGCTTGGCAACCAGAATTTGTAGCGTAGCGAAGACTAAAGTGTAACGAAGACAGGGTCGTTGCTAATTTTTTGGGTTCTGTTCACTCCGTTAAATCATTTTTCTCTATTTAACTGGGGTTTAGCCGAGTTAGAAATAAAGGACTAAGGAGGAGAAATGCACAAAGCGTTAAAATTATTTTTGTTATTAATGATTGTTGGAATGTTTGGTTGTCAGAGTAGTGGAACAAACATACCTCAAACTTCAGAGTTACCGATCATGCTTTCCCTGCAGCCTGCATTGGACAATGGTTTCAATGTTACTCAGGTTATTGTAACTATCTTCAAAGATGAATTTGTGAGCAGCTTGAATTTGACGATCGATGGAGCAATAGCTTCCGGAACTTTTTATAATCTGGAACCCGGAATTTACACTATCTATGTAGAAGTTTACGAAGACGAAACTTTGATTGCAACCGGAACAGGTTCTGGTGAAGTTATTGCCGGTGAAACCACAACTGTGAACATTGAACTGGTATTTATCGAGTTGACCGGTAATTTGATAATCATCGTGGATTGGAGCGAATATATCAATCCGCTACCGGAACGAATTTTATTTATCGGGAACAGCATCACCTTTTACAATGGCGGAGTTGACCTTCATACAATGAATCTGGCGCTATCTATTGATTCCACATTAACCGTGGTTTGCGAAAGTATTATAGGTGGTGGATATACGCTGGAACAGCATTATAACAATCCAGCAACCTTGCTGCAAATTGAGGAAGGCAATTATGATTTGGTGATTTTGCAGGAAATGACTTCCAGACCGGTAAATGATCCTGAACTTTTCTATCAATACGCAACTTTGTTAGATTCAGTAATTACAGAAGCTGGAGCTCAAACTGTGTTTTTCTTTTCCTGGCCCTTTCAAAGCACTTTTGATGAGATGATCGTGCAACAGGCTGCAGCTTTTACTTTTATCGGTAACCAGCTTGATGCACCCGTGATCCCTGTTGCCAGAGCTTGGCAGCGTTCCATCCAGCAAAATCCTGATTTAAATCTTTATATGCCGGACGGAAACCATCCTAATTTTCATGGAACTTATCTTGCCTGCTGCACTTTCTATGCTTTTCTCTGGGATGATACTCCAATTGGAGCTGAATATGTGAATGACCCTTCTATAACTGAAGAAGAAAAACTTTTCCTGCAAACTATTGTCTGGGAAACATACGATATTTATGGACCTTAGGCGTTTAAAAAGCCAAAATACAAATTATTCACCCTGTTAAATAATACTTCGCATTAAATCTACGAATTATTTAACAGGGCAGGTAAAAAACAATGATCATCCCGACGACGGGACAAATTCAAAACAAATAGAATACTAGCTCGTTTGTAATTTTAAAGTATTTGTATTTGGAATTTATTTGCTATTTGTGATTTGTTATTTGTGATTTATTCGTTTTACTCTTTCCTAAATTGCATTTGGGAATACAATGCGTTACTGAAGAGGACTTTCGTAACGAGCAAAAACTTATGCAGGTTCAATCTTGTAGATTGAACCGAAACATTTAGGTTTATCCGGCAACTGCCGGATGAACCAGAATCATAACGCTCCGAACTTTCGGAGCGTTTTTTACAAAAGCAACTTTGAACACATAAAAAGTTTGACACATAAAAGCATATATCTTTTTTTCGGAGATGTGGATAAAGAAGTGTAGAGTATTGAAATTCTAAACGCTTCTGAACTCATAAATTTTTTTTTACACTTCTTTAAATCATTGATCCTCAGCTATTCAAAAAAAAGAGTGCTTATGAAGTCTTATTATTTTACTTTTATCATTTTTCTGCTTATCCTCTTCTATCAATTATTTTCAGCAGGTAGATCTGAAGGAACTATATCGCTAGGAATTCCTGATTCGACTCAAGTGCAGATCCTGAAGGTTGACGACGGATTCTCATTTAAAGGAAGAATCATCGAAGTTGGTGAAGAGGAAATTAAATTTGAAACAAAACATGGTGTTCTGACTTTTTCAATTTTCGAAATAACAGGTTTGAAACTGATTTCGGAAGATCAACTTAAAGAAGGAAAATACTGGTTTCCTAATCCTAATTGTTCTCGTCTATTTTTTGCTCCAACTGCAAGAATGCTGAAAAAGGGTGAAGGATATTTTGCAGATTATTTCATTTTCTTCCCAACCATTAATTACGGAGTAACGAGCAATGTTTCACTTGGAGGAGGATTTTCTATACTCCCGGGTGAGGATTTAGACGAACAGATTCTGCTCTTTACTCCTAAAGTAGGAATAAAGACATCAAAAAAATGGACTTAGCTATTGGCGCTCTTGTTGTGAAATTACCTGAGAGTACATCAGCAGGAATTCTTTATGGTGTGAGCACTTTTGGTTCTTTAGATAAAAGCGTTACTTTTGGATTGGGATATGGTTATTTTGATGACGAACTTGCTGACAAACCAATTGTTGTACTGGGTGGAGAAACAAGAACGAGCAGAAGTATATCTCTGGTTACTGAAAACTGGATCGTACCAGAAAAAGATACTCCGGTTCTATCATTCGGTTTACGTTTCTTCGGTGAAAAATTAAGTGCAGATTTCGCTTTAATTTTCCCAATGGAAAAAGATGTATTCACCTTTCCATATATAGATTTTGTTTATAAATTTTAACCAAAAAAAAGGAGGTCTCATGTTAAAATCTATGATTAATCCCGTTTTATCGGGGAAAGCACTTATCTTGATTTTTGTTTTATTAGTAGTATCAACTTGTTTATTCTCAACCATCATCAATGTACCGGATGACCAGCCAACGATCCAGGCAGGAATAGATGTAGCAATTGATGCAGACACCGTGCTTGTACAGCCAGGAACGTATGTAGAAAATATTAACT
>SDBT01014525.1_pt1 | contig 12553 bp, 11 predicted proteins | sample 2277101 | NCBI WGS metagenome assembly SDBT01 (sample SAMN10404973, study PRJNA504765) | marine sediment metagenome | isolation source: marine sediment core GS10_PC15, 103 cmbsf | place: Arctic Ocean: Southern Knipovich Ridge | collected 2010
GAACTATACTCATTATTGTTGCCTAACTAATGTCTGGTATTCTAACCTACAACCTGGAACATAGACTTTATCAGGGTAAGTATTAGCAGGGTTAGTAGGAGTATGGGTAAACGTAAACCCTAAAAATACATCGTCGGCCTGGAACCTAACTTGATCCATCTGAAATACCAACTCTTGTAAGCCTTCCGATGTGATTGTATGCGCGCTGGTCTGAGTCTCCAATAACGTACCCGCTTCACCTGTATCATCCAATTTATGAGAATAGATTTCTAGTTTAATTTCTAGATCACCAGGGTTAGCAGAAGAAGGATAGAAGTAGAAGAATACTCTAGCTTTACCATTTAACCAGAAGAACTGCTTTCTAAGAGTAGCAGATAGGTTTCTTTCAGTAATAGCACTAAGAACAATGGTTGAGTTTCTAATACCTCTAAAGACTCTAGGACCATCAGTCAACATCTTATCAGCGGATATATACTCTACCCATGAAGTATCATGGATATACTGAGTCATCCAAGCATCATAATCTCTAGACTGTCTCCAATTATCATTAGGTGATATAGGTCTAAATTGTCTGGGCATCAGTGCTTACCAGCTTCTTCAAACCTAATATCAATACCTATAAGTTCTCTAATGTTATTACCAGCAAAAGATGGGATATGTAATTCCCACTCAAAGTATTCACCTGTTAATGGTGGATTTAAAGCTAACCATCCATCTTCATCTGCTACTGAATCAAGGGTACTACTCTGCTTAAACCCTAACTTAAGTAATGGGTTCTCACTAGCTCTAAAGTCTAAGGTTGCACCAGTATTAATAGGTGCATTTTTAGAAACAGTAAATACAAACCTTACAAAGTTAATCTGGATATTGATGAACTTCTTACCAGAAATATAATGTGCTGATAGAATCTTAGAAGTAAACGTAGCAGCTAAGGTATTAGGAGATATAAATTGCCATGCTTTATGAGCTGGTACTAAAGCATCATCTACACCATCTCTAGTGAAGATCATCACTGCTCTAGATAATGCCTGTACAGAAGAAACAGTATTCATCTCACCTTGTATATGATCAAATAGCTCAAGTTCTTCTACGGGTGATTGTGAAGTTACAAGGTCTTCATCTACAACGTCAGTAGCGTCATCTAAGTTTATGAAAGAGAATCTATCCTCTCTAATAGAGTAAAGGATAATTCTGTTAGAATTATGGGGAACAGACCCAACATTTTGATACAGCCACCAGATAGTATCAGTATAAGAATCGTATGCTCCCACTACAGAAGAATCTAATTCCATACCTCTTACAGTAGATCCTTGCTCAATAGCATCTAACTCATACTCAGTATCAAATAGGAATCTAAGTACCTTATCAGTTCCTATCCTGATTAAGTTCTGTCCTTGTTGGATGAGATAGATTCCTCCATTTCCAATGAAGTAAACATCTTGTCCAACTGGTATAATCGAACGAGGATAGTAACAACCGATATTAACACTAAGAAGGTCACGACCAAAGGTAAATGGTGGTCCAACGTAGTTAATCCTGTAGATAGAATTTCTTTTAAATGCAAGACCAAACTCTCCACCTATGAAACCAGTAATCTGACCTGGAGTATCTCTTAACTCCATGAAGGATGATTGAACAGTTAAGTTAGCTAACTCAAACCTTCTACCATTATTTGCAGCAGACCACATAATCATGTAGCTAGTTGGAACAATACCTACATCATCAAAGTCAGGCATGAGAGTAGCTACATCAGCAGGGTTGATATTAGCTAACATCACATGATCTTGTACTGCTCCAATGTACTTAGCTCTGGGCTTATTGTCAGAGGTTATAGAATCTATGAATTCTAGATTATTTTCTACCTTTAACTGGACAGCATCAATAAAGTTAGTAGCAAATACGTCATCACCCCAGGATACAAAATTCCATGATTGAGGTAAGATAGTACCTTGAGCATACTTAGCTAGCCTAGATACATCAGTCCAAGTATCAGTATTCTCTGGTATCTCCCATAATGACTCTTGATCTCCAACATATCTACGTACTACATCAGTCTCTACCTGGCTATCAATACCAGGCATTTCAAACTCTGCTTGAACTAATACTGCTGATTTACCTTTAGGTATCTGAAAAGCAACAGTAGACATTTCAAATACTGTATTACCTTCGGGACTGTCCCACTGTGCAACTACACTTATTTCTAAGTTATTGAAACTATCAATATTATCCATCTCTTCATCAGTAAGCACATGGATGTGGGTGGTCATTGTGGTAGTTATATTTTCAAATTGATGAGCTACTATAATGTCTCCATTAGATTTGTGTAGTCTTACTTTTGCTTTACAATTATTATCTATTCCTCTAGCTCTGAGCCTAAGCTCATAAGTATCATGGATAATAGGATCAGTAATATTAGTTTGTAACCCAAATCTAATTACACCCTGTTGGTTATTCTGTGTTAACGTCTGGAACTGGACAGCATTACCAGGGAAAGTATCATTATTGAAGCCATCTACCTTATTGAAATAGTCATTATCCCCACCAATACCATTCTTCCAAGAGTTACCATGAGATATATCTCTTACAGGGAAGTAATTAGTTTGGTTAGTATTAAGGAATAAATCAACATCCCAGACTAAGAATAGATTACTATAGTCTCCGATATCATTTGCTTGGGCGTTACTTAGCTTTATCTCATACTGTCTTAAAGACCTTCCACCAACATCAGAATCAGATATAAACCTAGTAACAGGATCTGCAATTAAATCACCTACAACAGTATTACCTTCAAAGAGACTAAAGACAATTTCAATAAGTGTACCAGAATCATTAAGCCAGAACATCCATACACGAAGAACATGACTATCATCTACAGGTGGATCAATCCCCGGATCTTGGAGCTTAACTTTGTATATCCTAACATCTACTACATTTCTAGTTATTACAAAATCATTAACATCAACATCAGTTTCATTAATAGAATCGAATAAATCTATTGATTCATTATTTTCATTAACGTAACCTTGATCTACAATTGTATCTTCAAATGGTCTAACAATAACCTTGGAATCATTAGAGTCGATAAGATGAGCTATACCACCAGTAAGAGGAAAATGAGGATCTTCTAAGATAGGGGTAGAAGACTTTAATATTAACTCAGGTACAAGTCTATAGTTCCTGTAAAGAGGTAATAGATTCTCTGCCACGCTAAGGTCAGGATTGTCCCTATCATGGTTATCAGGAGTCCATGCCCCTAACGGTAAGAATACCTCTTTCATAAGTAGGAAGGAGTCCTAACCATAGGACGCTGATAAGCAGTAGACCTACCCTTAACTCTCTGAAAGGCTTCATCCTCTAAGACTCTAGCCCTCATAAAGTCATCATTATCTTTAAGCCATCTAGCTAACCTAGTCTGCGCTCTATACCTAATGAGATCATCTGCTTCTGTGAACCATTCATTAGAGAAGCTATCAGGGAGAGGAGTAACACCATCAGGAGCAAAGAACTCCCATTGGGCACCATCCCAAGAGTAAGTAGGTACTCCAAGATCCCTCATGTAATCAATATGAATCTGGAATACTCTATGAGCCCTTCTATCAAAATGAATACGCTGAGCGTGCCATGCCCAGAATACAGGTAATCCTTGAGCAGTTATAGCATCTTGAGTTCGTCTAATCCAACTAATAGGTCTTAAAGCAATAGGCTCAAAGAGGGCATCATCTTGCTGGTAGTATAGAGCATCTACCTCTAACATATCATCTGGATAACCTAGACCAGCACCCTCTTCTGTCTCATTACCATAGTCTACCTTGTCTAAGGTAGTATCCCATTGGGCTACACCTTCATTAAAGTAGGTACGTCTATGAGCATAATATTCAAGAGAGTCTATAATAGCTCTTTGTATTCTAGGTATATCAGCAGTAGATCGACGAACGATCTCTTCTTGGATCTGCTGAATCATAGATGATAAGTCTATAGGCATATTAAGGCTCTACAATTTTGATCTCATCAGAAGCATAATATCCCCACATATCTACTCTAGCAGATTGAGGATCAGTAGAAGCAGCAGTAGTCACTAAACCAAAGAACAAAGGATCTCCACTTTCATCTTCCCATATTCTAGCAGAAGAAGCTAATTCTGGAAAATGAAAAGGAGTAAATGGTACAACTAATGCATCAGTAGGGGCACTAAGATCCTGTATTTTTGTTCCATCTTCTTTAAATACACCAAAGGATACTCTAAGTAGAGAATCACCATCTAGACTACCAAGACCAAAGATTCCAAAACATTCATTAAATACCATACCCTTACTCGGTGCTGGAGCAATAAGACTAACATCTCCAATCTCTGATATATTACCTCCTGCCTCATTAAAGTTATAGTAGAAAGGAGTCATACCCACAGTATTACGAGGAAATCTTACCTGACCTCTAGCTGCTGCTGATTTAGTAATTGTCATAATAACCTCTTATGGATCTTCAATGATGATAACTTCACCTGCTGCGAACTTACCCCAAACTTGTAACTGACCAACTACAGGTGTATCAGCCGGAACAATTACTACTAGACCAAAGTAAGTAGGAAGACCACTTTGATTATCCCATCTAGAAGTAAGAACAGTTGGTGAAGGAAATATTGTCTGATCTCCGTCAGTAGCAAGATCCACTGTCCCAGATAGTTGAAAAAGTTCTACACCTTCTTCTGTAAATATTCCAAATCTAACAGTTAATAAACCTCCACTATCAAGGTCACCAGTAACCCTAACTCCCCAATCTCCAGTAAGTACCAAACCTTTTTGAGGAGCAGGAGCGAATAAAGATACATCACCTGCTTCTGCTGCTTCTAAAATAACAGCACCACCACCACCACCACTAACACCACCAGCTTGAGGAAAGTTAATAACAAAAGGATTCATTCCCGTAACATTAAGAGGGAATCTAATCTCTCTACGGGCTATCCTGGTAAAACTAATTGTCATAATATATAACCTATAAAGAGAGGTAATGGGGCTACTAACTGGCCTGACCCTGGTGGGACAGCTTTCACCCCATCACAAAGTTATTTACGGACCAACAATATCCAGACCAGCAGAATAGATACCACCTAATTCGATGAGTCCTTCTGCGGGTGTAGCCGCAACAACTTCCACATCGAATGTAAGGTACTGTTCCTCTAGAGTGGATATGAACCAATCAGGAGAAGCACCATTCTGTGCCATTGACAAAGTGGCAGCAGCATCACCCATAACGATACTGTTAAACAGAGTCGTTGTGAGAACACCATCAGCACCACTGATACCAATACTATAGATCAAACTCTCAGTAGCATCAGTATCTAACAGAGCATGTCGGACCACAAGGGCACCAACAATGTTCTGAATAGCTACAAAATTATTAGGCAACCTAGCCAGGAGAACCTGGTTAAGTGCAGTCAAATCAGTAGTAAGAATAGTCTCCTTAAGAGAGAATGGCGTCATACCCACGTGGGTACGGGACATCTTATTAAGAAGAACAGCGTTACCTAAACGTACACTCATTGTCTTATCCCCTTACCCAGTGGTGGACTGCGGTGAGAAGGTAGAGATAACGATAGTAGAGAAGTCAGTATTGTCAAAGTCATTCTTCTGTAGACCGACAATACAACCAGCACTAACACCCTTTTCTCTCTTATAGTCGAAGGACTGTTCCACCCAACTATAACGACCATCAGGTCCACCAGCATCTTCTCTACCCCAACCAATAGCGGCTGCCTGTGCTCCACAGATAACAGCTCTACGAATTTCAGGTATCAGTTCACCAGCATCAGTAAGTCCAACAGGAATACGGGTAGACTCAATTACGAGACAACCATTCCACTCAATAGTGTTACCAGTGAAGAGAGAGTTATACTTAAACTCTCCACCCTGGATCACTGCACGTTGAACTACATCAAACCTACTATCGGACCTACGAAGCTGACTCATCTGATAAGGATGAATAAAGCAAACGAAAAGCTCCCTACCTAAGAAATCAAGGTAAGCAGGTCTAAGTGCTGGTGTAGCAGTCTTAGCTAACTCAATACCAATGTCGATAAGGTCGAGAGTAAACTCATTACCCGCAGCACCATCAGCTAAAAGTAACTCTTCTGTAGTAATACCACCAGCAATAAGATGCCTGTCAGCACTCGGAGGAATAATAGCGTTATTACCTCGGAATGTAGGCTTCACACCAGCAGCAGGATTAAACCCACAAATCTGGTAGAAGAATGAGAAGTCGTGAGCGTTACTAAGCTGGTCAACAAGACCATCTTTAGCATCTGACCTAAGATCAAATGCAACACGCTGCTTACTCATACGGTTATTAAACCGTACAGCATCAACCATCTCATTAATGGTGATGTTTCGATCGTGATAGGTAAGACTCTGTTCGTTACCTTCTAATGCCTCACCCTCAGTACGGGGAGCCTCGGTAAGCTGCATACGAAGACCGTAGGTGATACTATCACCTGCACCCTTTTCGCATTCATCTTTCCACTGTAGAAGGGACTTAGAGTCCTTACCTACGAAATGAAACCATTGGACTTTCTTTAATACTTCTGCGTCAGTACCTTCTGACCACAACTTATTTGTAAGTGCGTCATTAGTACCAAATTCAATCTGTGCCATTTGGAACTCCAGTATTTAAATGTTAACATTCAACCCCATCACCCCATAACATTTAAAGCCTGTAGTGGCCTCCTTGAATTTCACAAGGGTAAGTATTTCTATTAGCTTCTTAAGATTCCTTCTAAAGATTCTGGAATAACTGCTACGTTATGCTGTCTTAACTGTGCCATGAAACCAGGGTTATTAATCCCAATAGCTATCCTAGCATCATGTGGAATTTTCGCTACAAACTGTTCAGCAGTAATGGTACTCATACCCTGTACTGGTGGCTGATTACTACCTGGGCCACCACCTAAAGCAGCTAAGGAAGGTAATGGTCTAGGAACAGCAGGAGTAGGAACAGCAGGAACAGGAGTAGGAACAGCAGGTACAGGAGTTGGTGCTGGATTGACTAAAGCATTCCAATCAATCTTAGCAGCAGTCAGATTATCAGTAGCAATCTTATACAGGCTAGCAGCAGGGTCTACTCCTCTATCATGGAAGTCTACAATAAGACCACTTAACTCTTGGTTAACCTGTTGGTATGCCTGGGCAGGAGTATATCCACCACCCACGTACCAATCAACTCTTAACTTATATCCTGCTTTAATAGCGTTATCATAGTCAGGTCTAGTTGTCCTAAAGTTAGTCTCAGAGAGTTCTACAGTAGCCTTAATCTCAGCTTCTTTATCACCCTGTAACTTAACCTGAATCTCTTGATCTTCTTTATTCCTACGAGCTACTTCTGTAGTCCATGTAGCAAAAGACTCAGGATCAGTTTCAGCATCAGGCTGATCTATGAGAGGAGGTCTATCAGGAGTAGCTAACTCTAAAGCTCTTTTCTCATTGTTCTTACGAAGATTATAGAAAATCTGCTTATTTAAGCTATTAGATTCTCTAAGTTCTTCTTTAATAGCTGAGAGTGGGTCTTGATCTCCATTATCGGGTGACTGCTTGGGGGGATCTGTGGCTTGAACTTCTTCGCTAGCAACCGCTTTTTGCGTTTTGAAGGCTTCACTAATAACCTCATTGGTAGGAGCTAATGTATTGTCTACACCTAGTTTACTAACATTCTCTGGTGGTGCTGGAGCTTCACCCTCACCATCTGCCCCATAAGTACCTGCCAAAAGACCACTCATTTTATCCGCTATATAATCTGGACCACTCACTGTACCATTCCCCCATCAGTTGCACCAGGAGGAGGTAATGGTGTACCACCTGGGCCTCCTGTCTGTTGTTGACTATTATAGTTCCTAATTAACTCTTCCCATTCCTTAGCTACATCAGTAGGTAAGAAAGCAGCAGCATACTTAAATAAGCCTGGTACTATTGGGAAACCCATAGAGATAAGATTAGGAGCATTCTGCATCACAGCAGTAAACATATCTTCACTAGGAGTATTATCTGCATCAGACTCTTCGACCACTACATCGTAGTCTTGAACATCCATATCAAAGAGTAAGTTTACATTAGCAGCGTACTTAATTCCTACTATCCTAGCAATGATCTCTCTAGAGAAATGCTTACGTGCCAACTCAATAGTTAACTCAGCAGCATTCTTACGATAGAGTCTAAGAGCATCAAAGTAGTTAGACAGAGAAGCAAGGTTAGATGCTTTAATTTCACTAAGAGAAGAAGTAGATACTCTTCTTAGGTCTTGTGCTTGACCACCAGTAACAGAGGGGTTAATACCAGCAGCTTCATACGTAGCAGCAGTAGCATTCTGAAATAAAGGATCAGTACCAGCAAAACTAAACTGTTGGTTGATATGCTGGAACTTAGGACCATGTTGATTAGCTAACTTACCAGGCTCTACCCCAATAGCTCCTTCTGCTTTATTCCAAGCAGACATAGCTTGACTAACATTCTCAAACATATCAGTTTCATAAATTAGTAAGCCTTTAGGATTACTATTAAAGATATGTACTGCTTGAGAGAAAAACTTATTTCTATAAGACTGAGGATCTTTCATTGATCTCATAAGTCCAAAGTAGAACTTATAGCCAGATCCCTTATCTCCTAGATACTGAGTCCAATCCTCTTCACCTGTAAGAAACTGTAATGTGAAATCTCTTAGTCCAGTAGCCTGTTCATTAAGTACAACATTGTTAGCTACATGAGCCCTAAAGTATTCTATGACAGGATGATTCTTCTGCTCTTCATAATAGATATCAGTAGACTCTGGATCTATACTACTCATGAAGTTACTAGCTTCACTTGTAGTATAAAACTCATCTGATAGAGATACACCATTTTGATCTCTACCAATGATCCTACTCTTATACTTTAGCTCTTTCCACTGGTAGTCTCTAATCCTTACTGACTTTGATGTTCTATCATAACCAGTCATTAAGATATCGTTACCAGACTCCTGACTTCTATCATCTTTACGACTATAGGCTTTACCCATCTTCCTACGGATCTTCTCAACCGTACCTTCCATCTTAGCCCCGTCTTGGCGTCTGACAGCATTGAGAATATCTTGAGCGTCTGGGTAAAGCCTTTCAAAAGTAGTTTCTGGTACGAACCTATCTCTGTAACAAAACCATCTATCTTCTACATTAGGCTCAATAGCAGAAGGATCAAATGCTACATCAAATACAGGTGCCCTACGATATAGTATCTGACCATCTTTATATCGGCTATAGTCCAGGTAGATATCAATAGCACCGATACCACAAATAGCTAAGTCTTGGAAAGCTAGTGACTCATGATGTTCGCTCTTACCATGTAGTCTAACCCAGTTATAGAAAATATCAAAGACTTCTGCTGCTTCTCTATCCTTCTCTTCTAACTCTAGGTTGAATCCTGTAAACTTAGCTTTATACCTACCAGTCATCTCAGCACCAGTAACAGCCTTGATAAGTGGTCTAGTTACATCAAAAACTAGAGCAGGTCTTAACTGTTGTTCTAGTGCTTCTCTATCTTCTTCTTTCCATTGCTTTAGAGCAGCAAACTCAAAGTCTTCTCTAGCTTGACGAAGCCAAGACCACATATAGTCCTGTGCCCTAGCCACATTATTCTTGTATTCGTCTAGGTTAAGAAAAGCCATTATTGACTCATCCAAGAACCAGAGGTACGTCTATTCAACATCTGTACTTCTCTAGCTTGTCTATAACTATCTAACTGTGGGTTACGTCTGAACTTAGGAAACTGTAATGGTAAGTCAGGTTCTGCTATTCTACTTAGGGAGTCTAGACCATCATCTCTTATACCTTCGGGCCAGACAGCAAACTCTGTCTCTCTAAAGGTTTCAATAATATCTATCTCTTTACCTTCGTGTCTAGAATAGTAAGGAATGGTGACTGGAAAATAGAATCTGTGGGCCTTAAATATGGGAAGTAATCTTTCTATTCTATCTTCTTTTTTAATATTACCGGCCACAAGAGTAATTTCGAATCTATAATTTCGAATACCCATGACATATTCGATATGCTCAATATCTGATTGAAATGCGTACTGTTCATATCTTACTTCAATGGGTTGCCATCTTTGGTGGAATTCAAATAGGGCATCTGTTCTCTGGGATAAATCTAACCTATCAATAATCCCATCTAAGATATAATAGTTCTGGTCATTACCTAAACCAACTGCCCACATTACAAAGAAACTTCTACCCTTTTTACTAGACCCTGCTGGATCTACAAGTAGGTAGACATTATGACCTCTTCCAGTAGCTACCCTATCACTAGTATATGTCTGTATCCAAGATATCTGAAATGATTTAGCAGATGCAGCTAGAGGATTACAAAGGAATTGAGCACCAAAAATCTTAGGAGATTTAGTTTTCTCTTTATCTCCAAAATACTCTGCGGAATATAATACCGGTTTGTCATAAAAAAATTCTAACTTCTGAGGTAAACCATTATCATCAAATCTCGACTTCTCATAATCTATTTCATAACAAGGGTAGAGCCTAACCCTAGTACCCCTACCAGCGATATCATGATAGGTGTCACCGTAAAGGTAGAAAGTGCCAGAGTAACACCTAACAGTACCAGGCATACCAATGTCGAGAGATAGATCCCATTGGTCTGTAACCTTACGAGACATATCCGGAGTTGTGACAGAATGTTCATTAACAACATCGTCGTATACTCCATCAGTTATTCTGGCACCTGTATAGTTAGAGTCTAATAGACCATAGGCGGATATAGTACAATCTCTAAGGTTTAGAGATCGTTTAACTGTAATGCCTACTTGTAGGTTCCAGGTCTTAGACTCTTTTCTTGGATCTGCGTATAGAACATCAGGATATAGGTCTATTAAGAAGGAATTCTCTTCAAACTCTGTCTTTATCTGCTTTAAGAAAGAGGTAGCAATATTAGCAGTTACAGAGAAAATACCTATAGTTCTATTAGGGTTTTGTAAGATTCGAAATATTGTTCTGCCAAATGTCTTGATAGTAGACTTACAACTACCACGGAACCAAATATCAATAACATCTTCACCACCGAACTGTACTTCCCTACACCTGTCAAATACCCACTCTTCGTCAAATAGCTTTTCACCTGGCTTCTCTGGATGTATCCACATCCTAGTAGAGAGTATATGCCTAAGTAAGAAGTATAAGTCTGTCTTACCTCTTAGTCTATACTGTTCTGCTCTATCTAACTCAGGTAGTCTATCAATTAGGATCTGTAGATTCTTGTGATCCTGTAACGTCTTCGGTAACGAAGGTGGTACTGAGAAGTTTCTCTGAAACCTCTCTTGCAGACTCTTCTCCTTGTCTTGTGAACCAATGAGTGATACTGTTTGCATTCTCTGTGCGTCTGACTGGCGGACCATATGTATCCTTCATCCTACGTTCTAAGAAGAATTGTACATTATTACCTTGTCCAGCAGCAGCATTAGCAAGGGCCATATCTTCAATAGCCCACATATCAAACTGCTCTTCGGAGTACATGAGATCATCAAAATCTTTGTCATACATACTATGTGCTGGATCTCTCCAGTCTTCATATGTAGACACTGGTACTCTAGTATATACGCAAGCATCTGCCCTAGAGCGATTTAGTCTGTATCTCTTAATGTAACAATCTTGCTTAGATCCCCTTACTGGATGGTTAATCTCACTAACTAAGGCTGAATTAACAACCTCTACTGCTAATCCACTATCAGTACCATCTATAACTTCTTGACAGGCTTTAGCGTATACAGCATCTTTCTTACGCCAAAGAGTATGGGTAGGTACTGGTAGTCCTACCTCTTTACAAGCCTTAGCAGCATTCCTATGAATCCTAAACTGTATTAGGAATCTTTCTTTCATCTCCTCAGGAGTGTACTTATCTGCCCATGCAGAAGCAGCACTAAACCTTTTAACAGGTTCCTTTGGGAGATCAAATTTCATCCGGCCAACCTACTTGGATAACAATATTTATAAGCATTGCAAATATAAATCCAAGGAAGAATTCCATTAGGGATTAACACCATCACCAGTTAAACCAAGTCTCTTAGCTCTCCTTGGTTTAGATGCTATAAGAGCAGTACGTCCTGCTGAATCAAGACCTTCTAAGTTACCTACGAACTTACGAAGACCATGACCCTTTGGAACTGAGGCTGCTTTACCACCACCACCAGGATCAGGAGTAGGACCACCACTAATACCTGGAGGAGTAGCAGCATCAGGTTGTGGCATAGGATTCATACTACCATCACCAATAACAGTGCCACCACTTACCTGTTGAGGACCACCAGCTATACCAGGAATACCAGGTTGTTGCCAACCAGGAGTCCAATTAGACTTACCACCAGAACCACCACCACTATCCATAGGTGGAGGAGTAGGTCTTTGATCTGGAGGTATCCACTCACGACTAAATTGAGTACCAGGATCACCACCATAAGGGCTAGGACCACCCCTTATTCTACCACCACTATCTCCACCCTTACCACCAGGACCAGTAGACATACCTGGACCACCTTGACCA
>SDBT01014526.1_pt1 | contig 12552 bp, 23 predicted proteins | sample 2277101 | NCBI WGS metagenome assembly SDBT01 (sample SAMN10404973, study PRJNA504765) | marine sediment metagenome | isolation source: marine sediment core GS10_PC15, 103 cmbsf | place: Arctic Ocean: Southern Knipovich Ridge | collected 2010
CTGCAGTGAGGGTTTCTGTCCTGGCTATGGTCTTGGCTTTGGATGTTGCAATCCCATCAAAACTTTCTTCAATCCTAGCCGCAAGCTCTCCAACAACAACACCTTTAGCAAAGGCCCCTGAGATGATATTTTTAAGCTGGGCTAAGGAGGTCTTAGTGACAGATTGGACATTTCTAGTTGCGAATTTTTTCAATATCTTTGCAGCTTTGTCTTGTTGAAAGGGCATTGATTGACTTGCAATGTTGTTGAGGAATCCATGCTTACTGGAATCCATCATGGACTTTGCAATTTTGTCTGATTCCTTTTCAATAAATACATTCAAATCTGATTGACTTGGAAGGCTGGCTTTCACAACAAATTTGGTTCCTTTTTTGAAAGCCTTCTTTGTGATTTTGGAGATGATGAATTTTTCCAACCGTTTCATAAATTGGAGAGCTTCATTTTCTCTTTTGCTGATTAGTTCTGAAACTCCAGCTCCAACAAATTTCTCAACAGCCCTATCTAAAATTTCTTTTGAGAACCCATGTTGAAAGAATTTATCTTCTTCTTCAGGTTTTGCTTTTAAAGGATTTTGTCCGAATTCTGGCCCTGTGGTTCTGCCTTCTTTGCCTTCTTCACCATGAGTGTGGCCATCTTCATCTGGATCTGATGTGGTTCTGCCAACTGAATTTCCTTCACCATCTAAGAGTTGATGATAGTGTTCATCACCATCTTGGATTATTGGCCCTGTAGGATAATTCATTGAATCAATATGGAAGTGCTCATCAGATTCTTTGGTCTTATCTTCTTCAGATTCTTCCAAAGGTGGGAATGAAAACCCTTCTTGAATAGCCGCTTCAATGGATTGGCTAACGGCTGTCTTGGGATCAACACCTTGCTCAATGGCTTGCATGGCCAAAGTTGCAACTCGATTTTGAAAACTGGTTCTGGTTTCAATAATATCTGAAAGGGCATCATTGTCGTTTTGATTATTTGAAGGATCGACTTTTCTTTTCCCACCAGGAGCCATCAATTGTGTGAAAGATGTTCTTGAAGCTTGTTCAATGGCTGGAACAATCTCTCCACCATCTGTTGGCCCTAGCTCCCACACTCTTTCTCTAACTTCATTGACTGACATTCCAGACTTCAACATTGAAGCGGCATTTTCAGCCTTCAACTTCATATCTTCTTGAAGGGCTTCGATTCCTGAGAAATCATATCTCAATCTTAAATTTCTACTAGGTTTTAAAATTGCATCAGATTGGGTGATCGCTTGGCCAATCAATTCTGTGAGAGGCATGATGGTATCAACATAATAAGTTTTGTTTTGGATCATTGCATTAGAAAATGTGGCCCCATCCAAAAGCCCAACCTTGATTGGTGGAACATTGTAGGCAGAAAAAATTGGCTGCTTATTATTTTTCATGAAATCAATTAATGAACTCTCCACAGGATTCTGCTCAATCGGAGTGTATTTCATTCCTTGTGGAAGGATTAGAGTTTTGTGGTGATTTCTTTTCCCTGTATATTGGGCTGAAAAAGTTCTCTCTAATCTGACAATCTGATCAGGAGTCAACTTCTTATCAGTTTCGATTGCTCCACCAAGCCTTGCTCCTTGCTTATAAAATCTCATCATGTGTTCTGTTGAATATCTGTCCAACAAAATGTTTTTCATTACAGGAACAATTGGAGCCAATCCAAAAAATGCATCGCATGGATTTGGAAGTCTTAGGTGGATGACTTCATTTCTGTCAAACTGGAAGGTTCCCATCTCTGTATTCATTTCATAGCCATCAAGGATTCTGTGGTCATCATCTGAAACCAAAGGATTGACTAGAGAAGCATTCAGCCTAAAGAGGCTTTCAATATCTGTGTGTCTAACTCTGTTGATGGCATCATGGAGCCTTCCTTCTGAAGTGTCCCCAGTTTTTTCTCTCTTGTGTGTGTAAATGAAAGCATCTCCTGTGGCCAAAAGATCAATGACCACCAACATCCAAAATTCAATTGGGGTTTGAGTTTCATTTGGGAATCTAAAGATGTTGAACTCTGGCTCACCTGTGGCATCAATCCAGGTTTCTTTATGGACTGTTTCAACACTTCCATCAGCTTGAGAAACTTCCTGCTTTGTAATCTTTTTCTTTTCAAGAATTAATGGAGTCGAAGCAATTGTTTTTGCAATGGTGTGAACCACCACAAAGAACCAGCCCTCTGAACAATAAAGCTTTTGTAAGGATGACTTGTCATAGAATTCATCAACAAGTCCAAAGGATGAGCCTAAATGATTCTGATCTCCTTCATTGGTGAAGGCTCCTTTGGAGTGGGCTTCCAACAACATTTCTTCTGTGATTCCAGAGTCTTCCAACTTATCTTGCAGCTCGGTGATATCATCCTTTAAACTTTTTATTTTAGTTGAGTCTGAATTTTTGCTGAAGGGAAGTTTCATATTATTCCTGTAGCCTTTTTGTAATTTAATAATTTACAAAGATTCTATTTCTACTGGTTATTTACAACTTCTTTCGACTTTCTTAATTTTTATATTTTCATTTACCATTATGTGCAGTTTTGAATTATCCCTTTGACGATATGTATAAATATTATGTGATTATTTTTTTCTTAAATAGGGCAAGGAGGTTCTATTGTCAGATGATAAAAAACCAAAGCTTACAAAACGTGCTCAATCAATCCTTTCAGAAAAGGCAAAGAAGTATAATTCAAAAATTACAGCTCAAAAATGCATAGATGATTTAAGAAAACTTCAACAGTTGTTTGAGCATTCCTACATCAGCCGTAATTTTTATAGGATGAATGGCAAATATTCTGACAGGACTTGGAACCGTCATTTTGGAACCTTCCTTGAATTCAGAAGACAAGCTGGCTTGGAGCTTCCAAGACAGGCTCATCAACTTGAAAGGCAAATTGCCAAGCAAGCTTCTGTTGATCATTACAGAGAATATTATGAAGCTGAAGTTCTGCCCTACCACATGAAATATGAAAAGGATCACACAGGGAAGTTGATAACCATCATGGTTTTTTCAGATCTCCATGACAAAGAAATGTGGAGATTCACTTGGTCTATTTTTCTAGATCAAGCAAAGTTGATTCAACCAGACATCATCATAGCCAATGGAGATATTTATGATCTCTATGAATTCTCAAGGTTCAACAAAGATCCAAGGAAATGTGATGCTGCTGGAAGAATGCATTTTGTACGTGACAATGTTTGGAAACCCCTTAGAGCAGCCTGCCCAAATGCTCAAATTGATTTGGTGATTGGTAATCATGAATACAGACTGTTGAGACTTTTTGCTGATGCCAATCCACATCTCATGGTGGTTCTTTCTGATTTTGTTGGCCTAAAGATGTCTCAAATTTTTGGCCTTGATGAGTTCAACATTAACTTGATCTGCAAATCTGATCTTTCTTGCTACTCCAAAAAGGATATCGAAAATGAGTTGAAGAAAAACTACAAAACTTATTTTGATTGCTTTGTTGCCTGTCACAAACCTTCCTCCAGATTTCAAATGTCTGGAACCAATGGCCACCATCACAATGGAGAGTTGAAAACCTGGACAAATGTGAGCAAAGGGGAAATCACACAATGCTCCTGGCTTCAGACTCCAGCTATCCATGCTCCTGATACTGATTACATTGAGGGAATTGGCCAAGGGAACATGGGGTTCTCAATTGTCAACATCAACACTGATACTAAAGAAGTTTCTCAACAAATGGTTATGGTTCATCTGAATTGGGCTCTAGTTAATGGTAAATTTTACAAAAGGAAAAAATAATGAACATCCCTAAAGAGATTCCTATTTTTGGCATATGGGTAGCTATTAAAGAAGTTAAAGAGTTGAAAGATGAAAATGGAGATCTTGTTGATGGGATTTGTCATTATGGCAAAAAACTTATTGAGATTGAAAAGAGTTTGAAAGGTGACGATAAACGAATTGCCCTTCTCCATGAGGTTTATCACTTTGCCCTCAATAGATGTTCAACAAATCAAACCAATATTTCAGATGAAGCTCAAGAAATTACTGTTGATATTTGTGCAAAGATTACTGTTGAAATTAGCAAGATTACTTTTAAGATTGAGTTTGAATAATGAAGTATATTATTATACTTCATTTTTTATTTCTCTTTGGCTGTGCTCCCCAAATTATTGTTGAGAAAACTCCCCAAGAATTTAAGTGTGAAGAATTTCATAATGAAACAATCTATGCGATGTGGGTTGATGGCTGCTTTCATTCCCTTCACAAAATTTATTCAACTCGTAGAGAATATGTGAACCCTTTGGTCTTGAGACATATTTGCTATATGTTTTTTGAAGAGATGTCACACCTTGACTCAGAGCCTTAAAATTCCCCTATACCTAGAGTCCTATTTTTCATTTAAGTTCATCGTGGGGCATCCTTAGAGGCAGGTTTTGGCTTTAATGAGTCCCTTGGCCAGCCAGATAAACCAGGATCTGATATTGGCATCCTGCGACTGTTGGAAGGAATCTTTCTTTCACATTTAAGAATTGTTCAACATTATCTATAGAAACTTTTGTGCAATAGCCACCCCAATGATTTTCATAAATTCTATATCTCAAGCCTTCAATATAAAACTCTTGAATTATTCTCATTTCCTTATTCCAGATACCTCTCAATAATCTTCTTCCAAGGTTTATGAATTGGTGGAGGTGTGTCTTCAGCAGAGAAAGCCCTGCTAAAATATTCTTCCATAACTTCATTCGGGCCCCTGTTCAATCTCAATAGCCATTTAGCAACTCCAGTAAGAAAAGTAGGATAACGAATGCTAGCAATAGTAAGGCGGTGGACATTTTTAACATAGGAAGACTCGCTATCTGAAAACCAATCAGTTATTGAATCTATACATTCAAAAGCGTCTGTGACTAACCGAATCAAATAAAAATGTTTTATGTTGAGAGATCTCTCGAAGTGCATCCACTGTTGAGGCCACAAAAACCCTGAGTGTTTATTTACTGCAAGTTTGGCTTCATTCCCTAGCCCACATTCCTGCATGGGAAAAACTATTGAAGTCAGTTGATCCCTATTCCAATATTTTGTACGGCCATCAACTAGAGGGTGTCTTCTGAAAGCATCGGCCTCCATTCTCTGTAAAACTCCTGGCCTCAAATAAAGAGAACATGCATATTCATTTGATTTATTTATTTCAAGGGCTGTTAGCCAAAACCCTGTGTGGTGTGGAGAATCTCCAAAGCCATCTGTGTAATGTCTGGGATCTGATCTGTGATGAAAGTGGAGGAAGTGGGAATCATCAACCCATTCATAAATAGGATTTTGAACCTCTGAATTTATGAACCAGTAATCTTTTCTGGTTGTCTCACCCTTCACAATTTCTTGACTTGATGCTGTGTAGATAGAACTACAAAAAATTGTAGATAGAACTACCGCTAACAAAAATTTAGATGTTGAAGTTTTCATTTATGGTCCTTAGTTGATGAATATAATTCTTAAAATGTCCATAGAACCTGCCATGCTCTGTGACACTTAGATTACTTACATCAACCCATTGACCATTTATTTTTTCTTGAAACTTTGGGAACCAAGGATTCCAGGGACATCCAGTGTTGATGATTCTGAATCTATCTGACTCAAATTTGCATCTAAGTTTCCAACCCCGATAGGCTTTAATTCTTGTGGTGAGTGTCATAGAACCTCCATCATGGACTTAGCATCATAGGACTACTGGCTTATCCAAAAGGAAGGTTCTGAATTGCTGCTTGGCTTTGAGAAGAGTCTCATGGGTGGTGACAACTGGCCCTGGTGTAATTGTGAGTTCATAGACATCGCCAGGAACTGCAGCAAGGTCTTCAACAATGACTCCAGAGAATCCTCTGTTCACTCCCCTACTTTCCCATTCAGTACTCGAGGTTTTCTTGAAATCCATGAGTGGTGAATTATTTCCTGCCATGATCTATACTTACCCTTTTTAAAGTTTCTTGAACGTAAAATTCATCAACTTCCATTCCAATGCATGGCACCCCTACATTTTCACAACCTATGATTGTTGAACCGATTCCTAGAAATGGATCTAAAACTCTGGTGATTTTATCAACACCATGAATCTTTAAACAGTTCTCAACAAGCTGAACTGGGAATGTGGCTGGATGCGGTCTTTCCTTATCTCTACTCTGAATTGTTTTATATGGAATGAACCAATTATTTCCCCTACATCTCAAACCCTTTTTGTTCCCCCATCTTTTTGCATTTGAATCATCAACATAAGGAACTCCAATTGCTTTCCGATCAAGTTCAACATCTCCTTTTTTAGTAAAGTGAAAAATATACTCATGACAGTTATTGACAAATCTTGGAGAATTGACTGGCTTGTAATGACCTGATGATTGTTCTCCAACACTGATTGACTTTATCCAATGAAATGTGTTTTGGAGTTGAAAAATCTCAGAGACAAGGCTCACCATTTTAAATGGCAGCAAAGGTTGAGTTGGTTTTGATCCGATGTTGAGAAAAAAAGATCCCTGCTTCTCTAAAACTCTGTGGATTTGATGGACCCATTGATTGACCCATGAAAGATATTCAACTTCTTTCATATTGTCTCTGAATGAATTGTAGCTTGTTCCAATATTGTAGGGTGGGGATGTCACACACACACTGATGAATTCATCTGTCATATTCTCCAGGTGGAAGAGGCAATTCCCATTCTGGATTTTATGAATTCCTATTTGATATAGATTGGTTGGCCCCATTATTTTTCCTAATTAAACTGGGCAGAGAGAAAGGACTCGAACCTTTGACCTCAGTACGATGGGCGTTCGGTGGTCTAACGGGAACCTTCAGCAAATTTAAAATCCATCTATAGCTAGACTTTAAACCATCTTTTAACAACTGTGCTCAGACCCCTGAGCTACTCCCTGATATTTTTACTACAAAGGTGTGAATATTTTGTCTACAAAGTTTCAACACCCCAAAAATTATTTACTCAATAGTTCTTTATACTCATCCCAATTATCTCAACTGCCAAAATTATAAATGATCTCAAATTGATTGCTCAGATCCCAAGGGCTTACTCCAGCTAAATAATCAGAAGATCTATTGTAATTGCTTAAGAATCCTATTTTGAATCTGCCTGTTATCTTATGTCTAATTCCAGCGGTTAAATCAATTTGATAATTGTGGGCCCATTGATATAGCCACCATCTGCTATACATTTCTATTAAACCAATTTCTTTTTTCATATTGATATGGTGGGCAATAAGAAAATCATCTTCACCATTGCTGTGTCTGTGCCCTACACCTAAGCCATACTGCAGCCAGGGGAGAAGTTTATACATTGCGGTTATTGATTCTTTGGACTGAAAATCAATCTTTTTCTTTAAGTCTTGCCCAACTAATCCTGAAGACAATAGGCTCCATTTTTCACTCAACTTAATTTCATATCTTAAAGTTGCCTCATGCTTCCAAAATTTATTAAACTCTTCAGAATAAAGTTCAGACAATATTTTTGTTTCAAGATTCTTTGTTTTTAATTCAGCACTCACTCCATACTGAGTTAGCTCTGTATTCCCACGTTTTATTAAACCGTTGCCTAATAAACTGAAATCAGCAGCAATGCAATTTAATGAAATTAATAATGTTAATAGTAATGTAATTGTTTTCATTTTATAGTTCTCCATTTTATTTCAACCGCATCATATTTAATTAATTTAACACAGCTTTTTAATCCAATAGTTCCTAAAACAAGTATCAACACACAAATGATTGGGAAGAGCCACATACCTAAAGGAGTTTTCTGTTTCATTTAATGAGCCTTCAAAGATTTGATTGATCCAGATAGACAATTGGGAGTGGTGCAATAATAGATCTCTTTCTTTTCATCAAAAACCATTGTCCCTTTTGGGCATTTAGGACAGCCAAATGTATTTTTGAATCCTAGCTCTTGGCCTTTGATGACAGCTTTGTATCTGTCCACAACCCAAGAGAAAAATACTTGATCATTGATTTGGCTATCTGAATCCATTAACTGCCCATTGCAGTATTAACTTCATCCTGCACTTTGCTTGCTTGCTCTGCAGAAGCCTTCACACTTTCTCCTGTTTGAGGTGGGGCATCTGAATCTGGGACATCTTCAAAGAAAGCTTCCTTTCCAGTATCAACATCTTTAGTCTCAGAAGCAGATTCAACATCATCATTCTCTTCAGCTGTTTCTTTTCCTGTGGGCATAATATGATCTGGCCTGTTTTCAAAGTCATAGTCACTCATCTCCACTTCTTCTTTGACCACATCATCAATAGTTGCAAAGATTTTTCTCTCTTCATAATTATAGATGACAATGCAATCAACTTCTTTTCTCTCAGTTCTTGAAGAAATGATTCCAAAGATGTCATTCAACTCTGTAGTTGCAACTTGAATCTTCCCTTTGAAATTGTCTGCAGCTTTTTTCTTTTGGCTATTGAGATCTTCAATCTTGGTGTTGAGAGCTGAAGCTTTGTTGGCCTTCGCTAAGATCTGTTTGTCATTGAGTTCAAATGTGATCCAGCGAGTCTCTTCCCTCTTTTCAATTGTTGGGATTAGCTTTGTTTGGTCTGGCTCTTGTGCTTCTTGATTTTCCATTCTGTCTCCTTCTTGTATTAATAATTGCTCCTAAAAATGCTCCACTCATAAGGGCTAAACCTATTGGGCCAAATACAATTGCACCAAACACCTCTGGCCCATCAATACTTTTTGTTGTTTTTGCATTTGCTTCTGAAAGCATCAAAGCAAATCCTTTAATAAATAAACTTATCAGTCCACACATAAACCAAACTAGAAACCAATAGCCCCAATGCCAAGTGAAATTATCCATTGACTTCAACCATCACACTTAATTCAACTCCATTAAGGTTATGGTCATCTGCTTCCATAGCTGGACCAAAGATAGCCATGAATTCATACATTTGCATTCGATAAAACCCATCTTCATAACAGTCTGGAAGTATGGTTTTTGTTTTCTCGATAGTTGCATTTCTGTTGATATAATTCAGCCACATCTCTTTGCCATTATTGGCCAGCTTAAATTTAACAAGATTAATCAAGTTGAACTCTGCAAATCTAGGATCTACTTCACCTTGGAAAGTCTTTTGAGCTGTCAACCCTTTTTGCATCTGTTCAACCACTTCTACAGTTGAACCTTTGATGCTAATCACATCTTTGAAACCTTCAACAATGACATTGGTAAAATTGCTTTCACCTTCAACATTGACTATCGCAATGATTTTATCAACTCTAATGTAATCTTTATCTTCTGAAATTAAAAAAGCTACTGGTTTTCGCATTCGGTTTTTCTCCTTTTTTCTTTATCCCTGTGTTTAATTTTTACCTTCCAATGAACTCTTTGTGACTTAGACTTTTTAATTTTCTTCTTTTTTCTTGGCTTAAGAAAATATTTGCCATCTTTGTTCTGGCCACTCCATTTGTTTTTCAACACTGTAACTACAATGTGATGCTTCTTGTTATAGACAACTGTGAGATTTTCATTCCTAAATTTAACTCTGTGAACTGATGTGGTGTTGCTTACTTTGAAAAGATGTTGAGACTCTTGCTTGATGATTGAAAGAACCATGTCAAAGTATTCTAATTCATCAATATAAACCCCAAACCTAGTCTTCAATCTTTTGAGACAATGCCAGACCCTGTACTGGATGATGTTGTTTCTTTGCTCTAATCCCATACCCTATAATACTATATTGAAACATTATAGGAACTGTGGATTTTAAAGATGCTCAGAAATATCTATGTGGCAGCTGTCAATTGTATTATCTAAAGCTTCGAGCTGTCTCTCAGTAAGAGATCCCCATTGCTCAAAATTCTTAGTGAGTGAGTTGATAAATGATGGGTCAAAATGTTGCTTGTCATCTGCCCAATTGCAGACTGCAGTTAGTTTTTCATCAACAGTAAATTCTTTTGTGCTCATTGGAGTGTTCCTTTTTTCTTTTTCTTTCTTCTCAAGTAGGTTTCTGCATCAAGTAGGAGCTTTCCAAACATTTTTATATCTTCCATTGAATCAAATTGAATGCAAACTGCTGAGTTATCTTCATCATAAAATTCTACTACCAACTGGCCTGGATATTCTGAATCATCAAAGGTAATTCCATCACCATTCTCATTCATCTTTAAAATCATATTAGCTTCCTTGCTGTTGATTTTTAATTTTGGCCTGTCTTTTCGTAGGCCTCCACCTCATAAGGTATTTTACGATAGGCCATGTCAAAATTGAATCTATATTTGAAGATGTTGATAAACCAATAGAGGTTATACATAAAATAAAACTTCAACACCCCTTCTTTTTGGATCTGGCCCCAATGAATCATCTCATGAGTCAACACAATTCCAACATCAACCTTGTAAGCTCTTATTAAAATGAATGGGTATAGTGTGATCCCTGAAGCTCTAATTAATTTTGGTAGCCAATGGTTGTATCTGATCTTTGGATTCTTCAACATTGATCATCTCCTTTGCCATCATTCTTTGGCCAATCTGTAGGCTTAGGGTTTGCACCTAAAGTGCATCCTTTAAATTTACAAACGGTTCCATCTGGATAGGTTCTGCAAACATCGGGTCTGATTTCATAGATGGAGCAAAGCTTATCCTTTGTTAAATGTTTGCAGCTATAAACTGGAAAGGCTTGTGTTCCTATCTCCTCAACAAATTCTAATTCCTTAGCAGATGCTGGATGGATTTTAGAATAACCAAGGAACTTCAACATTGGATAAACTAAATGAATGTGTCTTGGAATTGGCTGCTCTTCACCTTCATCATCCACATAATGTTTTTCTTTATTATACCAGGCATCGTAGGCTGCTCTCAACTCTTTTGGATGATATGGGATGCTGATTCTTTCACAGCAAGTTCCAACACAGCTCATTATATAAAACTCACCTTTCCTTTGAGAAACTTCTTAACTTCCTCATCAATTTTTTCTTTTGGAGCCTTTAATCCATATTCATTCATAACCTTACAATAAACCTTGGCTACTTTTGCAACTTCAATATAGCTTGCAGATGGATCTTTTGAAATCTCTTGCCCTGGCCTATAAGTTGCCCAAATCCTGTCCCTTATCCATAGAGGTAAAGCAAACCAATGCTTCTTACAGCCCCAAAGTTTTGGAGGAACTTCTTTATAACAACCTTCCCAATGACATTGATGGGTCATATTATTCCATAGCTTTCATCCAACTTGCATTTTAAACAAGGGATTATAAAAAGCTTTTTTCCACATCCTTCACACTTTTGAATAACATTCGCTTCTGGAGAGTAGGTGTTGGCAACTTCGAGACCACTGTATTTTCTATAGTCTGCCCTCATTTTTGCTTTTTTCTGTCTATCGTCTTGAACTAGATCCATTTAAAACCCTTTTACTTCTATTGGTTTGCTTTTTCTATCTTTCAACTCACAATGAATTGCTATTCCATTTTCAAAATATCTGTAGTGTGGCCAATTGCATTTAGGGCAAAGTAGGAAGAAATCTCCTGTCTCTTTCTCATGAAGATTTACCTTAAAATCAGAATCACAATGCTTGCAATAATGATCGGTCCTATTTGTCATTTATAAAATTCATACTCCGAGTTGAGGGTTTTGATTATGAACCCATTCTTATTATCAATGATTTCTTTTACCACTGAGGTTGTGCACATTTGATTGGGTTCAATCCCATTCTGAAGTTCAACTGTCAATCTTTTTCCAACTCCTAAGACTGAGCAGATCATAACTGCTTTAGGAACCTGTGTGGGAAAAGCTCCGATGTTGGAGCTTTTCTTCACCATATTAAAATAGCCGAGATACTTTTTAAGCATTGACTGAAGGGACTTCAGGAAATGTTCCATCTGCTTTCAAGATGATCTCTGCATCTTCAGCACCAAAATAATCTCTTTGGGTTACAACTGCTTCTTCAGATTTAACTCCAAAGTCAAATTGGCCTGTGCAACTTTGTTCTCCTGAATGAATCTCAGTGATGACTCCAACAAATTCTCTGTCAGGTTCAACGCCAAAGTTCTTTTGATTGTATGGTCTGGCTTTGATGACATCGCCAACTTCAATCAACCTCTTAAATTTATCATGTGGCATATTAGCTCCTTTATTTTATTTATTGTTGTCTACTATATTTTTACTCTAAAAATTGGAATCAGTAACAATATTCTTTATTTTATTTATCAACACTTTGAATTGCTGGCTTAGTGATGATGGGCTCATCCTCTTTGAGTTGGCTCAACAGTAGAATCAGGGCTGATAGAATTACCATAAAAGCTGCATTGAAAACTATCTTGGTTTTAAGATCCATTTGAATCTCTTAGAGGTGGGATTCTTGGGCGTAAAGTGCACTACCACTCCAGGGTGAGGTCTACCAACGATATCGCCTACAGAATTGCCCTCGAAGGAGGAGAGGAAGGCGAGGCCGTTTTGGCTGAGGAGCAGACCCACGGGAAAGGGCGGGGAAGTCATTCTTGGTTTTCTCCTCCGGGGGGCGTCTGGCTTTCTCTTGTTCTTCGTCCATCGTTCTCGATTCCCTATTCTGCGACTACGTAGTATCCGCCGATGAACACGCGCACGGTCGC
>SDBT01014527.1_pt1 | contig 12552 bp, 17 predicted proteins | sample 2277101 | NCBI WGS metagenome assembly SDBT01 (sample SAMN10404973, study PRJNA504765) | marine sediment metagenome | isolation source: marine sediment core GS10_PC15, 103 cmbsf | place: Arctic Ocean: Southern Knipovich Ridge | collected 2010
CAACTGAAACAATGTAATGATAGACCTGATATAGTCCATCTGTTTCTACCGGGGTGAAAGTTGACGTTCCTTCTCCTGATCGGGAAAGCATCCAGGTTGGACCGGATCTTGGTTCGAGTAAATCCAGGGTTTTCTTTCGGGGGCGCCAGTGAAATCTCACAGGGAGAACAAAACATAGACAAAACCTGGACAAACCCTGGATACCCTGTACAGGTGTACTCCATATTCTGTCCATATATTGTCTAGGTTTTGTCCATATATTGTGATACACTGGAAACATGCCGGAAGAAAAGAAATTAGATAACCGGAAATCATCAGGTGGATCATCTATCTTTTCGTAAACAATCCACCCCTATAATGAAAGGAAGTGCTGACGATGGCTCGCAAATCACCACAAGCAAGCGGCGAAAAATGGGTGCGTAATACGAAAGGGGCCACGCAGGATATGCGTGATGGAATTGATCGAGTAACCGAAGCTCCTGGAGCCAAGGCCGCAGCGAAGCAAGAGAAAATGCGCCAGGGAATTCTGGACGCAATTGACAGTGGTAAATGGGCGGAGCGTGTTGCATCCGTTCCTCTGAACGAGTGGAAAGATGCTATGCTGACCAAGGGTGTTCCCCGAGTGTCCGCTGGTGTTGAAGCCGCAGCTGGTAAAGTGGCACAATTCCATCAGCAACTTTCCGATCACCAGGATCGAATTGATACGACTCTCAAGGGTATGCCAGATTTGACCCTTGAAGACGGCATCAACCGCATGGTTGCTCAAGTTCGTGGAATGAGCGACTTCAAGCTGAAGAAATAAGAAAATGCTATCAATCGCTTTGTTGGTCAGTCCGGTTGGTTGACCGACTTGAGAATGTAAAAAGTAGGAGCTAATAATGCAATTAATCCCGCAGTATTTAGTCAAGGAACGTTCGTACACGTCGGATACCGGCGTGATCCAAATCGAGCTGCCCAAAAACGAACAGATCAGTATGATTATGGTCGAGATTGATGCAACTGTGTCCAGCACGCTCGACACCCAGAATTCAATTCTCCATTGTGTGAGTAAGATTGAAGTGCTGCTTGATGGTAGTGGTGTAGCCTATTCGATGACCCCGGAAAGCGGGTCATATCAGGCATTGCTGACTGCCGGTCATGTTCCACCTCACTCCCTGGGTGATCTTCAATACTTTCAGGACACCATACGAATACCGATTTACTTTGGTCGCTATCCTGGCGATCCTGATTATCTTCTGGATACAGCTCGATATTCAAACTGTGTTTTGCAAATCCCGTATGTTTTGGATACAACCGACTTTGACACAACCACATTGGATGCGACGGTTTACTACCTGCGCCCCTTGGAAAAGGTTTCCCCTCGTGGTTTTATCCGGGCGCGCACCATTAGTGAAATCAGTAGAAGTGCAGCGACTGGATTTATTACAGTCGATGTCCCGACTGGATTACCCTGGCGCAGTGTATTTTTCCGCTGCTATGACTGGGATAAACATATCTATGAGGACGTAACGGATGTGAAGTTCGAGATTGACGATGGCCGCTTGCGCCTGTTTGATGGACGCACCGAGGAATTGTACACTCTCGAAAAGCTGCACTTCGGGGGTGATTATCCTGGCAACGTTTTGGAAAGTCAAGCTGGTCAAGGTGATGCCATGGCTACTTACATGGGAGCGGCACGCAACTTTGCCATGACCAAATCCGGTGCCTTGCCTGACATTTTTGGTACGGTTTCCAAACGAGGTCAGAGGGTTGTACTTGCCCTGCATGATGACGACGGTAACAATCAGGCTACCAATCAGAACTTTTACTTCCAGCCGACCGGATCCGCCTACATGGGCGGTTTGATCTTAGCTCATTTTGCTGATGAACCTTTTCCCGCTCCCAAACACAGCGATGCTGTAATTGAGTATACGGCAGGGAATAATGACTTTGTGTTGGAAACCAATCTGGTTGAAGTTGTCGAAGGTGTTTTGTAGCTCGGGAATGTTTTGACCTACTGGCCGAGGCGCCGAACGCAATGAAGTAAAATAGAATGATTGAGGGTGAAAAGATGACCGGAAAAAGGCGACCTTTCAACCGTCGGATCAGTAAACCAGCCGTAGGGACCCTGGACACACTAGACGATCGTCCTGTCCCCGCTGGCTGGTTGCGTTGTTATCAGCGATTTGGTGGTTTGGATGTGGATAATACCACTACTTATTTTAGATTTGTTTTCGGAGGATCAAACCCAACTCAGGTTATTTGGGAAAAGCGAAGTACGACCGCCGATAATTTTTATGGTGATGCTAACCCGGTTTGGATGCGGGAGGGTCAGTACATGAGGGTCATTGTTGGGGGAGCTACAGCGTCGGATGATCTTAGCTTGCATGTTACCGGATACGATTTGAAAATCTAATAGTGCGACGGAGGTCAGATCGTGGGTGAACCCAAGAAGTACGGACTTATTCTACTGGCTCTGGATGACGCTGGTGAAATGCGATCTTGTGAAGTTGATGCTAGTGACAATTTGAAGGTTGCTTTATCTTCAGCGGCGGGTTCGGATTTATTGACTGAGTTAGCGCTGAAGTTGAAAACAACTGACCTTGAATTGGTCAGTAAAGCATTGAGTGTTGGCAGTCATGGATGGTTTGATGGCGCTTGGCGAAGAAATCCAATATCATTGGGTTATTCGGGTAGGGTCAGAGAACTTTTTGTCGGAACATCCACAGGCGCAGGTAGCACAGATGCTCTTTCAACACCTGTACCAGCTGGCGAAATTCATATAGTGAATTTTTGTTCAGGCTATCATTCTGAAGCAAGTTTACGCGATATCACTTATTATTTGAATGACGGGGTGTCAAGTTATCCATTTGCTTTTTTCAGCGAAGCCATTCAATGGGAGATAAAACTGAGCGACACTATGTTTATTTTAGAAGCTGGTGATTTTCTCAAGCTCAGGTGTTGGAGTTTAGCGGACACTAAAACCTTTACTGGTAGTTATTGGGGTTATCGGATTGACCTTGACAAGTAGAAAATTATGGCATATACGATTGACTTACTCATTCCACGGAACACGCCTAAAACAGCGCCTGTCACAGGTGATATTGACTTTGCGCCTATGTTGGCGGATAATGTGTCCATAACGTTCCCGGCGGGCTGTGTTGGCCTCGTCGGGATACGTTTTAAGTATCAGTCAAGAGTGTTGTGGCCTTATAATACCGATGCTTGGTACAAGGGCAACGATCAGGCCGTTGAATTTACTCCCAACTTGAAACTGGAAGAAGAACCCTTGACTTTGACGATTGAAGGATACAATTTGGATGACACTTATCAGCATACGGTTATTGTCTTGCTGGACGTTGAATTCAAGGGTGGTATATTGGATCTTTGGAAAACCATCTTTTTTACGGGGAAAATAACATGAGTCGAGGGCATCCGGACTGGTTGGTTAGCACTGATTATTATAGCCATGTGGACAGCGATGATGCAGAATTGGCTGTCAGGCTTGGTTCGCCGTACCGCTATAATCGCTCAGGTAAAGTTATCGGGATTGAACAGCAAGGGGTAAAACTTGCTCAGTGGAATACGGGGGGGAGTGGTACGGGGAATGCAATTGTCGAGGATACTGACTGCGCTTTTATAGGGGATCGTTGTTTGAAGTTGACTCCCGGATCGGATGTGAACAAGTTTGCTTATATGTGGCGTTCATTCCCCCGGATCAGACACGGTTTTTATGCAATGGAGTATTTATTCTGGCTGACAGATGAAGATATTGACATCGTAAGCCGCTTCCAACTGCAAACCGATAAAAACTATTATATTTTCCAGGTCAAATTGGATGGAGGAACGAAGGTTCTAAGCTATCTAAACTCAGCAGGTGGTTATACAGCGATCACAACCCTGACTTATCCATTGGAGAATACAACACCAGTTTGGCATTATATCCGTTTGTTGATCGACACGATCAACAAGAAATACGTGGAAGTTCAAGTGAATGACGAAGTGTTTAGTTTGGGACAACTTGTAGGTACAAGCGGAGCATCATTGACCGTGGAACACTTCCAGACAACGATCACAACCTACGATCTGAGCGGGAGTAAAAACCCCGCCTATGTGGATGCTTTCATTGTCACCCTGGATAGTCCATAATAAGGGAGTATTTGCAATGATGGAAGACGTCATAAGTGTACTACTTTGTATTGCAGGTGGGTTGGGGTCAATTGCTATATTATTTTTACCTGCTTGTGTGGTGGCATTCGCTTTCAGGCTTGTCTCAGTGAGACGGGGACCATAAAAAAGTATGAAAAGGAGTAATTGCTATGAATTTTGGAGATTTTTTCGCTAAGTTCATCGGAGTTCAGGGTGTTCTTGCCTTCTTGCTGATTGCAGCGTACGTGTTTGCTGCGCTCAGTGGGATCGTTCTCCCTGAAGGGTTCACCGAGATAATGACGCTTGTTTGCGGCTTTTACTTCGCCAAGAACGGGGTCGGGATTGTTTCGGCTGTGAGAGGAAAATAATATGAAAAATTACGTAGTTGAAACGCAGAGGCCAAGTTTGATTTTTGACAAGAAGGGTAATCCAACCGAGGGATTTATTGTGGAAGGGACGCTTTTTCCTTGGGGCGAGCCGTTTGAAATCAAAGTTGCTTCTCTTGCCCCGGATGTGGTCAAAGCCGAATTAGATCAGATCATTGAATTCAGGCAAGCGCTGGATGAATTAGGCTCTGAACAAGAAGGGGAGTAATTCCAGTGTGGAACCTACTATCCTGGATGTACGGCAAAGCGAGCCGGGTTTATAACGTCCTGCTTTATTATTACAACAGGATCATAAACTCAGCTCGCTACGCGTTGTCGTGGGCCAAGTCTGAAGCAAAGAAGGTTTATAACAGCGCTGTATATTACGCCAGGAATATTGTCAACAGCCTGGAATACGTTCTAAGGGGTCTGATAGATATTTTCTTCACTTTAACATACAATGTTGCCAAATCAGCCCTTGGCGCTGCTCTCAGCGCCATCCAGTCGGTTGAAACATGGTACAACGCAAACATAAGGCCGCAAATAAACGATTTGAAAGCCAGATTTTCACGCTTGGAAAGTTCGATCACGGCTACAGTTGAACAATGGCGTAAAAGTTTGCTCAATACAATCACCGCTCTTATAAGCAAGGTTTTCGCGGATGTGATCCGCTTTATCCTGGTCGATAGTCCGCTGAATGGGGTCCTGACTTTCTTCTCGGCCGCAACTTTGCAGAAGCTAAACGATTTTATCAATCGGATGTATTATTTTCTCAATAACCTGATCGACAATCCGACCGGGTACATCATGGCGTCTGTTGAAAGCGTGTTTCTGCAATTCTTTGAGTTTGCAATGGCCTACGCTCTGGGGACCGCAGAAGCAACTTTACCACCTAAACCGATCTGGGATAATATGAAAGTAAAATATCCTGACCCGGGGAAAACACCTTCTGGGAGCGGATCATTGGGCGCCCCTGTCAGTCCACTTTGGATTAGTGGGTACACTTACAGCACACCTACCGGACACAAAGGTATTGACCTCGCTCTGGTGGTAGGTCAAACCGTGAAAGCATCGCACGATGGAATTGTGCAAGAAGCTGGATGGTCAAACGTGGGGTACGGGTTTACGGTCACGCTCAATTCCGGCACATACTGGACAAGATACGCACATTTATCAAGGGTTGATGTGCATGTGAACCAGCGCATAACCAAGGGGCAAAAAGTCGGTTTGGGTGGATCCACCGGGAATTCAACCGGCCCACACTTACATTTTGAAGTCAAGGTCAATGGATCTTACAGGGATCCCAGACCGCTTTTAGGCATGTGAAACAAAGGGATACAACATGAGCAAAAAAGAAGGTCCATTACGAATAGCTATCAAGGATTTATTTTCAACTTGGGTCGCTCCCACCTTCGAGGGTTGGGTAACTAAGATCCTGGAAGCGGTCGAACGGTCCATGCGGCGAGTTTACTCAAAGGCTATTGATCGCACACTTAGCGGGATGGAGCTTCCTCCAGAAGCAAGAGAAATGATAGACCAACTACTCAATCCCGGCGAACAGGGAGGAGCTGCCGGATTGTTGGGATTTGGTACTCAAATGGGCATGAGCGCTGCATCTTCTTTGTTGGCACCCGTTATGCGATATATCAATTATGGTATGGATCGCATCGTAAAATCAGCAAGGGTCGATCCATCGACTGCTATACAAATGGCTTGGCGTATGCCGGAATTTGCGCAGCAAATCCTTGATGATATGAATGATTTGGGATGGCCGGAACACATGCAGGAAACCTGGAAAGAAATCCTGAAACCCCGGATGTCTATCCCGGATCTGGTGACACTGAAACGCCGGCAATTATTATCCGGGTCAGAATTCAATGAAGAAATGACCCGCCGTGGTTGGTCAGAAGATACGATCAATCAATTGCTCGAAGTGACCACGATCATCCCCGGAGTAAACGATCTTATCCAAATGGCCGTCAGGGAAGCATTCACCCCTGCCACGGTTGAGAAATTCCGCTATGCTGATGACTTTCCCGAGGATGTTGTACCCTTTGCTGAAGCTCAAGGATTGAACCGGGAATGGGTCGAACGCTATTGGTACGCACATTGGCAACTTCCCAGTACACAAGCTGGTTATACGATGATGCACCGCTTGCGGCCAGGTACAACAGAAAACCCTTTCACGATCAAGGATCTTGAAACACTACTCAAGACAGCTGACATCCCTCCATTTTTCCGGGAGCGCTTGAAAGAAATCTCATTCGCAACCTATACAAGGGTTGACGTTCGCCGGATGTACGGCGCCGGAGTGTTGAATGCAGACGAAGTTTACTCTGCCTATCTTGATCAGGGCTACGATGAGGACAAAGCGCAGAAATTGGCCGACTTTGCAATCGTAGACGCCGGCACTGATGATCGTGAGCTGACCCGATCTTTGATAACCGCAGCTTATGAACGAGGGACAATTAGCCGGGATGAAGCGCTCAAGATCCTGCAAGAAATTGGCTACCCCGCAGCAAAGGCAGATTTTATCATCACGATTGAAGATGCAGACATTTCAAAGAAGAAGCTCAATGTGGAATTAGAAAGGGTTGAGTTTTTATATGGAGCGGGTGAACTGGATGAACCAGGTGTTTATTCCGAACTTGGTCCTTCAAATCTCCCGGCCGAACAAATAGCAAACCTGATCGGAAAATGGGATCTGGAGCGCCGCAAAAAGCGAGCGCTACCTGGTAAATCCGAACTAGAAGACTGGTACAAGCGAGACATCATTGACCTGGCTGAATTATCCCTCGGTTTGGCAAATCGCAGATATGTCGAAACCGACATTGAAAAGTATCTTATCCAACTCGATCAACGCATTACTGAAGATGCAACCAAGGAAGTAGAGCGAGCGCAGAAAGAGCAAGACCGTTTGCTTGCTTCAGATATTGTGGATGCTTACTTGAAGGAGAAAGCCGGGTTTGACCTGGAGATTGCCAAGTCAGTTCTTGCCATTGCCGATCTAAAATTATCATTGCATGACCTGGATGACGCTGAACAGATTGCGCAAGCAAAAGAGCAAATGGACCGTGTACGTGTTTACATCGCAGAAGTGCGAGTAGTCAAATCTCAGATAAAACTCGAATTGGAGTAAACCATGAGCAACGAATTAGACAAATTGCGTGAAACTGTGATCAAAGCCAGTCGGCTTACAAGGGTATTACGTCTTGTAACTGAGGAAGTGCCGTTAGAACACCCTCGGGAATTGGAAGCTGAAAAGAAGCGATCCATCCGTCGTGGCAAACAATTCCCGAATGAATGATCCTTCTTTGATGTTTGATCACTTCTTGGGTCACATATCCTTCCGTAATTCCTGCCCGGATCAACCCCGGCAACCCCATCCAATGCGTTTGTTTATAGACACCCTCGCCCAATTTTTCGGCCTTGGGCGAGATTCCTTTCATTCGGTTTCGCCCTTGCATAGCGTAGTCTTTCGGAGCGTAAATATCAAGCCAAGGTGACTGCTGCTCTATCTTCAGCGCTCCAGTTTTTCCCGGTTCAATCTCATCTTTCAATGCTTCGTATCCCGTCTGGTCAACAACCAGCGAATCGGTATCCATATAAAATACGTGCCCCACAGGTACAAGATTTGCAAGACGATATAGATACAACCTTGCATAAGCTGTAACATGAGCGGCAATTGCTGGGAAGCTGTGAAAGCTTTCCCCGTCTTTACTCTCTCTATAGATATATCCCGCCAAGTAAATCTGATCGAAACTAACTCCCGGTTCATCTGTACTCACCCTTTCTGTCTTGATAATTCTCGGATCACATTCGCCAATAATTTCTATCTTCAAAGCCCTTTGTCCAAACTTGCCATACAAGCCATTGACCAATAGCTTGCAAATCTTAGAAAATCCTGCATTATCCTCTGCATCATACTTCTTGCGTAGCTCACTAAACGTGGTCACATGATCATCAAAAAGCATGGATTGTTGATACCATGCTGCCCTATGGACCGCTCTCAGCCACCCCTTTGCAGCACATAATTTCAACTCTGGCGTGGTCAGAGTGGTCCTAAATTCCCCCACCGGGTAACAAGTTTTCCGATTTAGCTTATAGGGAAACCAAGGCTCTGTGATGTCAATCGTGACATCTGCAATTACGGCATAGCGCTCCAGTTTATACAGTAATCGATACAGGTCAATCGTGTCAGAACATGCGTACAAACGATCAGGGAAATTCTTTGTAGCCAGAATGTGACCATACATGCTATTCACATCGAGATAGTAAAACGGCCCGTCTGAACGCTTCCCAACCCATAGACACTCGCTTCGTCCTCCTCTGTAACTGGCACGTTCGAGAGCAATAGCCGCTTCATCCGTGTGAATATGCACCATCGACTTCATAAACCTGTGACGCCACGTATTGAAAGCTGTACTTGAAACCGTGGGCTTGAAAGATCCGCAGTCATGTTCATCCAAAAAGCGAAACCACAATTTCCAGAGTTCAATTATAATATCGACATCACGCTCGCAGTAAATGAGCAATTCAGCATCACTGACAGTTTTGAAATCAACCCCCAGCTTGGGAAGGTCTATCAGATCACCCCAATATGCAAGCGTGCCGTTGAAGAAATTCCCGTTGTCAAGACCTTTTATTCTCCGGTCCTTTTGCTTCCAATGGAAAATATTGACCCTGTTCTTGCTAAAGAAGCTGGTCAGCTTCCAACCAGATAAAGCCAATCTCTTGATAACCCCGCACACAGCCAGGTCGAAAACAAGGTTGTGCGCAACAATGTAAAGTGTTCTTTTCGACAAACACCACCGCTCAAGAGTATCAATAAAAACACCAGATTTATCAAAGACGACACTCTCAAGTACCTTCAATTCTCCCCCAGGGGATAACTCCGTTAGCTTGGCAACTCCCATTCGTAAATCGTGAAATTCTTTACCATTATTGACCGGTCGCTGGTCGGTTTCCGTGTCAAAGAAAACGATATGACGGGGCCGCATTGTGCCGACCGTCTTTTTAATCCAATGAGCTTTTCTACTCATCTACTAATATTCTTTCCGGGAGCTACCCAAACCTCGGTCAAGGTTGCACCCAATAAACGCAAACCATATTGCTGAAGAACACCCATCATATCTTGTACTATTTCTTCTTCTGCTTCGGATTTTGTGTACCAGTTATTCGTTGCTCTCGCCCGTGTCATGGTCTGCATCTCTCCGGTTTCATCATCAAATACGGTCAGTTTGAAACGATATTGAACCTTTTGAGATAAAGCGTAGGGGACTTCTTGCATCCATGCCTTGGGGACAATCTGGTTAGGATCTGCATTCGTCAAAGCGGTCTGATATTTATCCAAACCCCGTGAGAAGCGCACATCCGCCAACATTTGCGAGCGGTTGTAGCCTAACCCAACCGCTCGCATATTACTTATGACTTTGTTAGCACTGATGCTTGTCCCCTGACCGGGGATCAGGGAAGCTCGCATGAAATTACGCATCGCATCACGGCTATTGAAAACATCACGCCAAGACTGAACAGGGGGCATTTAGCAAACCACCTTGTATGAGTAGAGAATTAGCTGCTTACATCATTTCATCTCGGAAGCGCTGAAAAAAGGACTGGACTTCGATAGTAGCCTTTGCGATGTTTGAAATCATGGCGTGATGCGTAGGATGACCCTCAGCATAAGCTTCCTGTAATTCCCGCATCCTGCCTAGCGCCCGGTCGAAGTCATTCATTCCCTGATTATGCTTTCTGAGTAGATAATCCCGTTTCGATTTAGGCATTTCTGGCTGCCCTTCCGGGGGTTGGGTATAACTCGCAGCGTGGATGCCTTGGTTACCCCAACCCCCACGAACAGAAGGTCATGCTCTCATTCTAGCATAACTTCCTAGAAATTCGGTTCTTCTTCTTTCTCATCCGCTTCTTTCTTCTGCAAATGGAAGTATTCCCGGCCCTTTCCTGATGTGGTCATTTCAATCTCGACCCATACAGGCAGATAAGGAATGAGCGCATCAATGTTGCGGATCAAAGCGCCGTGTTCGGTCGAAAACCGGAACGCTTTGTCTTTCTCATCTACGCAAGTGCAGCGCAGCTTGCGCTCTCCGAACTTCGGTTCGTCATCATCAACGGTCATAATCAGCACACGATCACCGACTAGGTCCTTGACTTCCTGCCACTCCAATTCAGGTTCAATCATCGCCAGAAGTTCGGCCCCTTCTTGGGCCTTGGCTTTCTGCGCTTCCACGTAGCCATCAAACTTCGTTGCTTCTTTCTTTGCCATCTCATGACCTCCCGGTCTAATCACTTGGAATTACCCGGACGTACTTTGGCTCTTTCAATGTACGCATAGCTCCCAAATTTATCCAATAGACATCCTTTATTTTCCAGCGCACCATATAGCAAGCTGTATCAAGATCAAATGCTGACAATTCCACAACCTGACCACTATGCTTATGCTGCAAGCGGTAGCGCAACTTATCGTATGGCATGGGTGTCATCAACCATCCGCTGAAAACATTCCTGCAAGTTCTTGCGCCATTCTTCCAATTCACTTACTCGCCCATCCAATGAAGAAGGGACCGGCGCTTCAGCAACACCTAGCCACTCGTAGAATTCCTTCTTAGGATCCATCGCCCGGTTATAATCACACTTCTGCTGCTTCGTTCCCAGAAGGTATCCATCGCCTCGGGCCGTGGTTTGATGGATCTTGACCTGGCTCATTTTCATGTTACCGGGTAAGTCTCTATCAGACAGGGCGGGTTTTTCCCGAGTATTGGACCAAGAAGCGATCCAGAAGTTCATATCCTCCATCCAGCTTTGCCATGGCGAATATTGGTCGATTACCCACCGGCCCGTATAAATCCCGGTCAAGGGGATGTCCCTGTACAATTCATCGGTAAAGTATATGACTTCCTCCAACCGGGATGAAATCAAGTTGTTGGCTACCCCGTTTTTCAGTTCATGATCCCACCACAGACACAAGGGCATGTCCCCAGCATCCTGAGCCCGGTCAAAGGCATAGTTTACCTGATAGCGTGTATCAATATAATTGGGTAAGAACACATGGTATTGCATCCACGGAATTCCGACCCGCACAGCCTCCTGGACATTCTTGATAAACTTGGCGTCTTCATAAAACTCCTGCCTTGCGCCCACCGTCGGGTGGCCTTGCCCGGATCGCAGAATAACGTAATCGACCGGAGGATTTTTGAATGCGGCCAACTTATCCCAGTCAATTACTCCCGACCCTTGCCATAGATCCACTCCAAACGGACGCCAATCAACATTGTCGGGTTTGGTGATTGCAGCTACAGACGTTGCCAGCCTGTCCAGATACGCCAGCATTCCCGTTCTTCTGCCAGCTTCTAAGTGAGTTTGCATTTAGTCATCCTTTCCAAGGTGTACATTCCACACACAAAACCAGTATAAAGATTTATTAGCATTGTAGGCGAATTCAAAATAAAGTTCTTTGAAACCCCCTTGCTTCTCATCGCTCCATAGGTCTTGATAGTGCATAATGTTTGAATAAAACTTGTCCTGGCGAAGTCGCAACAGGCGAACCGCCAAAATAGCGCACTCGTTTCGCACGTAAGCGACCCAGCGCTTTATCATGACTATTCAATCGTGTCTGAGCGGATGCTGCGCACTCCGAGGGAAAGCATGCACGCATTGCAACGGATCGCACCTTCATTTATCCGCAGCTCTTCTGTGTCGGCCATCACACCACAAGCCGCCAGCTCCTGGATAATGAGCGGGTGTCCACTATAGTAGTGCGACACTCGCGAATTGTAAAACGACTTCCAACCCAGGGTTGTCAATTCGTCTTTTGCTACCATCCGAGACCTGCCCTTTCTACGAATTCCCGCAACGAGAGCTTAAAAGCGTGATTACGTCCAGCCCACTCAAGAGCCTTGGAGTAGACTACCTTTCGATCCACGCCAAGGATTGCAGCTTGTTTTCTCAACCGCTTGTGAGTAAGTTTATCCACTTTCACCTGTAAGGTGACAAGTGCTTCTTTTTCATCCATCGTCTATTCCCTCCTGATTGATAATCTCTTGAC
>SDBT01014528.1_pt1 | contig 12552 bp, 9 predicted proteins | sample 2277101 | NCBI WGS metagenome assembly SDBT01 (sample SAMN10404973, study PRJNA504765) | marine sediment metagenome | isolation source: marine sediment core GS10_PC15, 103 cmbsf | place: Arctic Ocean: Southern Knipovich Ridge | collected 2010
ATATCTGCAAGACCATGCGGAACACGCTGGACGAGCAGGAATTCATCGAGGTCGAAACGCCCTTCCTGACCAAATCCACCCCCGAAGGCGCCCGTGACTTTTTAGTGCCCTCGCGAATGCAAGAGGGCGCCTTTTACGCCCTGCCGCAAAGCCCGCAACTGTTCAAGCAGATCCTGATGATAGGCGGGCTGGACCGCTACTACCAGATCGTCCGATGCTTTCGCGACGAGGACCTCCGCGCCGACCGCCAGCCGGAATTCACCCAGCTCGACGTCGAGATGAGCTTCTGCACGCCGCAAGACGTCATGGACGTGGTCGACAATGTGATGCGGAAAGTCTGTGCCGTAGCCGGAAAGTCATTCCCCGATCAAGTTCCAATTATGACCTATCAGGACGCGATGGAGGCTTACGGTTGCGACCGGCCTGACCTGCGGTTTGACCTGAAGCTGGTGGACGTATCCGACATTGTCGGCCAGACGGACTTCAAGGTGTTCACGTCGGCGATTGAATCGGGAGGTATTGTAAAGGCGATCTGTCCGCCCGGCGGCGCTAAATTCACCCGCAAGGAAATCGACGCATATACCACTTACGCAGCACAGTTCGGCGCGAAGGGCTTGGCATGGTGCAAGGTGGAGGCCGACCAGTTCGCAGGCGGCGTGGCCAAGTTCCTCCCAGCCGAGACACAGACGCAACTCCGCAACGCTCTCGGCGCCAACGAAGGCGACATTCTATTCTTCATGGCCGACGGTGCGGCAACGGTCCACAAGGTTCTGGCCGCCCTGCGGTGCAAGCTTGGCGAAGACCTGAAACTGTACGATCCAGAGCACTTCGAATGGTGCTGGGTGGTGGATTTCCCGCTGGTCGAATGGCGAGAGGAAGACCAGCGGTGGTATGCATTGCACCACCCGTTCACGGCCCCTCTGCCGGAGGACATGGACAAGCTGGAATCCGACCCCGGCGCAGTTCGCGCCAGAGCGTACGACATTATCTGCAACGGATTGGAACTCGGCGGCGGATCGATTCGTATCCACTCGCCCAAGATTCAGCAGCAAGTGTTCGGCCTGCTTGGCATTGACAAGCAGGAAGCCAACGAAAAATTCGGTTTCCTGATGAATGGGCTGAAGTTCGGCGCGCCGCCGCACGGCGGAGTGGCGCTTGGGCTGGACCGTGTCGTGATGATCCTCATAGGCGGGCGATCGTTGCGAGACGTCATTGCCTTCCCCAAGACCCAAAGCGGAGCCTGCCCGCTGACCGGAGCCCCATCGACGGTGGACGAGGTCCAACTGGCCGAATTAGACCTGAAGGTGATCGTCCCACCCAAAAAAAACCCGTAGCGAGCCAGGTCGGCCACTTTCATGACCCTTTCCGAGCCCTCTGCCCAAAACGGAGGGCTCGTATTCTTGGCCTCTCAGTGCTAAGAGCCTATCCGAATATCCCCGCGAGCCGTGACGGTGTGGTTATCCGGATAGGCTCTAAGGTCGGCCCTCAATCTCGCCGATATTTCTTTTACACCGCGGCGCACTTCGAGCCGCTGGTTTTTGTGGAGAAATATCGGCCATGAAAGATGTTGCACGCATCGATAGCCTGATTCAGCGGGATGGTGGCTTGGTGACGATCGACGCTTCCGTTTCTGTCGCCACCGCCGCCGGACAAATGAAGGCCAACAATATTGGTTGCCTGATAGTGCTGGACGGAAAGGATGTCATAGGAATCCTTTCCGAACGCGACATCGTGGAGCAGGTGGTGGCGACATCGGCCGACCCTGCCGCCATCGAAGTTCGCCACATCATGACCGAGCATATCGTCTCGGCTCCATCGACGGCGACCATCTCCGAAGTTCATCGGCTCATGGCGTCTCACGGCATCCGCCACATTCCGATCATAAACAAGGGCGTGCCGGTGGGGATAATTTCCTGCCGAGACCTTCTGGACCAGGCACTCGAAGAAGCCAACCTGCGCCTGATGGAAGTCACGAAACAGGCCGAGAAAGCCACCAATGCCCGCCACGAACTACTGTCGAACGTCAGCCACGAAATCCGCACCCCGATGAACGGCATAATCGGCATGACTGACCTGGCGATGGATACAAAGCTGACCACCGAACAGCGAGGATGCCTGGGAATCGTCCGGGATTCCGCCGAATCGCTACTCAACATGATCAACGAACTGCTGGACTTCTCAGGAATCGAAGCCGGCAAAATCGTTCTCTACGATGATGAATTCGCTCTCCGCGAAATAATCGGGATGATGATCGGAACGTTGGGTCGCAAGGCCGAAGCCAAGGGACTTAGCCTGACGTGCCGAGTCGCACCGGATATACCCGAACACGTCTTCGGCGATGCGGCCAGACTCTGCCAGGTACTGGTAAACGTCGTGGACAATGCCATTAAATTCACCGATACCGGCCATATTTCCGTGCGTCTGGAAACCGAAGAATGGCAGGAGAAGGACGTCCTGCTGCATTTCCTCGTAGCTGACACAGGAATCGGTATCCCAGCCGACAAGCATCAATCGGTCTTCGAAGCCTTCCGTTACGCCGAGGATGCATATAAGCGAAGCTGCGGCGGCATGGGTTTGGGCCTGGCGATCGCATCACACCTGGTCGACCTGATGGGGGGCAAAATCTGGTTCGAAAGCCGCGACGGCGGAGGCACCCAGTTCCACTTCACCGCTCGCCTGGAACTTTGCAGCCAGTCCGAGGCGTGGGAATATCACAACCAAAGTTCTGTCTGATGAGAAGAAGTAAATTTCTACTGACTAACGCCCCGTAGTATTTCGGTGGAATAATAAAAAGTCTTGTCGAAGCAGAACGCCATTAAGGCGCCTTGGACGAAAACGTCGAATCGGATGGATCTTACAACGATAGATTGGCCAGACGCTGAGCTTTGTCCCTGGCTATCAGCGCGTCGATGAGTTCGTCAATTTCGCCCGCGATGATACGATCCAAATTGAAGTTAGCCCCCTCTTGCCCCTCACCCTTGAGACGATGATCCGTGCAGCGATTCTGCGGAAAGTTATAGGTGCGAACTCGTTGCGACCGATCACCCGAGCCGATCATCTCCTTGCGAGCAGCGGCCTCAGCCGCCTGCTGCTTGCGAAGGTGGTGTTCATAGACACGGGCAGCCATGATCCGCCGGGCCTTGGCGCGGTTCTTGTGCTGCGATTTTTCATCCCGCATCGAAACGGTAATTCCGGTTTCAATGTGGTCGAGGCGAATGGCGGACTCGACCTTGTTGACGCTCTGCCCGCCGGGGCCGCCTGCGCGTGAGGTGTGCTCGAGCACGTCCTTGTCCCAGTTGATATTGATTTCGACGCTGTCCGGCTCGGGCAGAACGGCAACTGTGGCGGCCGAGGTGTGAATTCGGCCAGAGGCTTCGGTTTTGGGCACTCGCTGAACGCGATGGCCGCCGCCCTCGTAGCCGAGACGCGCCCAGGCACCCTCGCCTTTGATGTTGATGATGGCATCTTTGACCCCGCCGATGTCGGTCGTCGAAGCCGAGAGCAACTCGAACTTCCAGCCACGGCCTTCGCTGTAGCGGCGATACATGCCCAGCAGATCACCACAGAACAGCGCAGCTTCATCGCCGCCTGTGCCCGCGCGAATTTCCACCATCACCGAGTCGATCTCGCGGCCGTCGCTCATGACCAGCAGGCCCTTAACGTCATCGAATGCTTGAACGGCTTGGGGAGCGGCCGACTCGAGTTCGGCTGCGGCCAATTTCCGGAATTCTTCGTCGCTTTGGGGATCGTCGATGATCGCCCGTGCCTCTTCGCATTGGACCTCAAGGCGCTTGTATTTGCGATAAGGCTCGACAATTTTGCTCAGCCTGGAATGTTCCTTGGCCAGGGCGATGATCTGATTCGGGTCGGACGCGACGGCCTGGTCGTTCATCTTCTCGACGATCTCGGCGAGTCGAACGTCTAACTCGTCGAGTTTTGCGATCAATGTGTCCTGGTTGGCCATGTCGTCGGTTCCACAAGAGGCAATTCATTTTATCGCCGCCAAGGAAGGCGACGAGGCGGGGTTAATCCGTAATCCTTTTACCCGCAGGATAATGGAGACAGAAAAACACCGACTTCCATGCTGAAACAGGAAAGTCGGCGTTTGAATTCGCAAACGTTGCTACTTCTTGTCGTCGCCCGTGCTAAAATAGTTGCCGCCGAACTTGCGTTGGAATTTTTCCACGCGGCCGGCTGCATCGACGAACTTCTGCTTTCCGGTGTAGAAGGGGTGGCACGCCGAGCAGATATCCGCGGGGATGTCTCCGCTCGTCGAGCGCGTCTGGAAGGTATTACCACAGGCACACTTGACCGTGATATCCTTGTATTCCGGGTGGATGTCTTTCTTCATGATGCACTTCCTCGTCTATCGTAAATCCTGGAAACGGGCAGTGTACCACAACGCATCGCAAGATCAAGGGCCGAATTCAAGGTTTTTCCGCCCTTTCACACCATCGGTTGAGACGTCGCCACAAACCCCGCTAAACCAGCCTGTTCATTCTTGCCAAATTATGCCAAAAAACGCCATGCAGGCCGTCAGTTCAGCAGATCGCTGAGCAATCGAACGATCTCTCCCGCCTGCCTGCTTACCAGGGCAAGGGGCACGACGAGCATCGCGGTGGCCGCTAGAAGCATCGCCATGGCCATGGGGCTGGTTTCGGCCGGTACTTCCGCCAGCGCGGCGTCCAGGGCATATTCCAGCCGCCCACCCAGGGCTTTGGTGGCCTTGGCATCACCCTCGACTCGAACGGAAACGTTCCGCAGCAGAGCGAAGCTGGTGATGCGCAGGGTGATGTTTTCATCGGCCAGGTGGAATTCGCCGCGTCTGATGCGTTCGGGGTTCAGGCCCATCCGCTGCAACGTGCGTTCGACCAGGCGAGTTGCCGCCGGCAGCGAAATATTGTAAATCACCCAACTGGCCCCACGGGGCGCCACCGCCCATATGCCCGCCAGCACCGCAATGCCCGCCACGAATATCCGCACCGGCGATCCGGCAAGCAGCGGCCAGGCCGGGGCAAGGAAAAGCGGACTCAGTGCGCCGACGAGCAATGCAAAGTCGTTTCTCCCGCGCAGCATTTGCGGGCGCGATCGACTGTTGAGCAACCCCAGGATGAGGAAGTACCCCGCCACCGGCGCCACGATCGTGGCCAGGTGCAGCGGAAAACCGGGATGGAATGCGCCCAGCATGTCTTGCTCTTTCCTTTGCGGCAGTTCAGTTCACTACCATTTTACTTGATATCGCCCGGCTCGGCAACCTTGCGGTAGCCCAGCGCGTGCATCACGTCCAGCACCTCAGTCCAACTGGGGAACGGACGCTTGTTCACTTCTTTGTACTCGTTGATGGCCTGGAGAAACGCAAACTGCTCCTTGGTCATCTCGCCTTCTTCAGCGGAGCGTCGGTCTTCGCTTCGGCGTCGTCCCGGCCCGCGCCGCCGATCCAGCCCACTTCGGCGGTCCACAACCGCTCTGTTGTCGCTGCTGCGGTCCGGACCTCTTCGTTCCTCTCCTTCGAACGGCTCGGCCTTGGCGGTTTTATCAGCTTTATCGGTCATCGTTTTTTCTCCTGCATCCGTGCTATTCGAACATCCAGTTAATTCAGTTACCGCCGGTCGGCAATTGCATAGCAAGGTACTCTAATAAATCTCATTCTTCATCTTCGGATTCCTCATCACCGTCGGGGTTGAGGAACGAATCGGCGTCGTCGTCTCCACCGAGTTGTTCGTCGGACAGTTCTTCGCCGAAGCCGAATTTCACATCGTCCTCGTCGTCGATCTCGTCGGCGATCTCGTCGGAGTCAGCAAGATACTCGTCGGCATCCTCGTGATCGGCGATGATCTCTCCGGCCTCATCGATAAACTCTTCGGGCACGAGAACGGGCACGCCGCGCGAACTGCCTTTGTCACGAACGGCTTTTGGGGCGTCTTGCCCATCCTGGTCGATTTTCTCTTCCGCCACAGCCGCGGGAATATCGTGATCGTTCAGCAGTTCACAGTATTTTTCCGCGTCCTCGGCCGAGCGAGCCACCATTACCGGAACAAAATCTGCGTACTCTCTTTCTTCTGCCGTCATGGCGCCATCCACCTCACATTAGAGCGAATGCCTACCTGTCAGTATAATAGTTTCATCATCGTCCTGCTGGCGGGATTATTTTAACTATTTTTACCGTGATTCGATCCTGCCCACATCAACTATTATCGGAAAAAAACGCATGCCAAATACAGGAAGTTTGTATTTTACCTGCGTATAGCTCTCTCGCTAGAATATCAGGCAGTGAGCGACGTGGGCTAAACAGCCCCCGATCGACTCGGAACCTTAGTTTGCTCCTTCATTTTCGACCGAGGGATAATAATGAGTCGTACGACTTTTGGCGTGTTGATTATTACGCTGGGGCTTCTGGTTGGCTGCGATTCCGGGCCAGGCAATTCCTTTTACACCACCCCAAGCAGGATGGCCAACGGGCTGGTGATTATCCTTCCCGGAATTGAAGGCGTAAGCTCCAACAACATCAACATCCGCCGCGGGCTCGATTCGTCTGGCTCAAATAAAGCCATGCCCATCCATAGTTGGGGCCGACCCATCCCAGGGATCGGCATGCTGCTCAACCAGGCCGACTTCGTGGGCAATAAGCTAGCCGGCGTGCGAATCGCCAGGATGATCGAACAATACCAGGACAATCACCCAGGCCAACCCGTCTACGTGGTGGGCCACAGCGGAGGGGGCGGAGTCGCGGTTTTCACCGCCGAGGGTCTCTCGCCGGGCAGGCAACTCGACGGACTGATCCTGCTGTCGGCCAGCATCCACTCCGAATACGACCTGACCAGGGCGCTGGGCCACTGCAGGCAGGGCATTGTGAATTTCTACAATGAAGACGACATCGGCCTGCTTGCGATCGGCACGACGCTCATCAGCAACGTCGATGGCAGAAGAGGCCCGTCGGCTGGACTGATCGGTTTCAAAAAATACAAAGCCAGCGACTCGCACACCAAGGTCTATCAACGCAAAGTTTCCACGGGCTTCGGTGACCCTCACACAGCCGCTACGCGCCCGAGCTTTGTCCGCAGGCGCGTCGCGCCATGGATCAACTCGGTCGACTGGGCGGCTGAATTCGGCTCGGTGGTTGTTTCCAGCTCGCAACACTGACCCGCCGCGCCGCACCAATAGCAGCCTTGGGTTTGTCCCTGCCAGTGGGGATATTCGGACAGGCTCTAAGTCCAAACCGGAAAGAACGCGTGCATGGTTACCAATCGCTATCCACACATGGTGCACGAGTACTACGTCACCCGAATTCGACGGATTCTCGAACAGCGTCGCAGCCGCATCGACCAGTTACGCACTCGATCCGATGCCGAAGCCTACGTCCGCAAGACTCGCCTGGCCGTGCGGAAATGCTTCCCGGCCATGCCCAGGCGAACGCCGCTCAACGCGACGATCACCGGCAAGTTGGAACTGCCGGAATACGTCATCGAAAAAATTCTCTTCGAAACCCGGCCTGGTTTTCTGGCCAGCGGGAATCTGTATCTGCCGAATCTGCCGAAAAAATTATCGAAAAAACTATCGAAAAAAACTCGCGGCAAGCGCCCTGGCGTGCTGGTCATCAGCGGCCACGGGTGGGACGGAAAGGCCTTCGGTACATACCAGGCCCTCTGCCAGAACCTCACGCGGCGCGGGTTTGTGGTGTTCACCTACGATCCGATCGACCAGGGGGAGCGTGCCCAGTATTACCCGCAAGACGGCGGTCAGCCGCTCGGAAAAGACGGGCGGGGCAAGGTCTGTAACTGGATTGGGCACAATCGGACGGGCAACCCCCTGCTGCTGACGGACGATTTTTTCGGCACGTGGCGGGTATGGGACGCCTTGCGGGCGCTGGACTACCTGTGCAAGCGGCCGGAAGTGGACTCAGCGCGGCTGGGTGTAACGGGCACTTCCGGCGGGGGCACGCTGAGCAGCTACGTCAGCGCACTCGATCCGCGCCCAACCATGGCGGCCCCGTCGTGCTACATCTGCTCGTTCCAGGTGAACATGGAATGGGAACTGCCTTGCGACAGCGAGCAGAACCCGCCGGGCATGCTGGCGGCCGGGCTCGACCACGCCGACCTGCTGATGTGTCATGCGCCACGCCCGACGATCATCTTGGGCCAGGAGCAGGATTTCTTCTCGCCCGATTGGGCGCAGCGAGCCGCCGAAGACGTCCGCAAGGTCTATCGCCTGCTGGGCGCCGAAAAGAACGTCGAATGTTTCATCGGACCGGGGGGGCACGGCTTTAAGCTAGAAAACCGTGAGGCCGTGTACAAATTTTTCATGAAACATGCCGGCATTCGCGGCCGCTGCAAAGAAAGCAACTTCCTCACGCTTCCCGAAAAGAAACTGTTCGCAGCGCCCAACGGCGAAACGTATCGCGCGGGCAGCCGGCGGGTGTTCGAGTTCACAGCCGAGAAGGCCAAAGAACTTGCCGCCCAGCGAAAAAAACTCTCGGCCAAGGTCCTGGCCAAAACCGCCCGCAAGCTGCTGGCCATACCAGCGGCCAATGGCCTGCCCTACTTGCGGGCGCTGCAGCACACAAATCGATGGAACCCGATTCCACATCAGCACCAGCAATTCGCCGTGGAAACCGAGCCTGGCATCCAGACTATCCTGACAGTCTACGGCCCGGCCCAGCGTAAGAACCTCCTGCCGAGCGGCAACGTCTCGCTGTACGTCGGGCACACGTCCGGCCAGGATGACATCGAGAAGATTCCCGAATTGCGAAAGCTAACGCGCGGGCAAAATCCACTGGTGGCGGTCGATCCGCGAGGGATCGGCCAATCGCTGGCGCAGACGGCCGGCTCGATCGATTTCTTCGACGAGTATGGCAGCGATTTTCTCTACGCCGCCAATTCTGATCTGCTCAGCGAGAGCTATCTCGGCCGACGCGTGTACGACATCCTGCGGGTGATGGACCTGCTGTTGGCCGGCGATGCCAAACAAGTGAAACTGATCGGGCGAGGCATGGGGGCGATCACCGCAGCCTTTGCCGCCCTGCTGCACCCCAGCCAACCGCGCGTGAAACTCATCAACTATCTCCCCAGCTACGAACTCATCGCAAGCACGCCGGCCAACAGCTGGCCGCTGTCGGCGATGCTGCGCGGGGTGCTGCACCACTTCGACATGCCGGACGTGTACCGCACGCTGGCCAAGCGGCTGACGCGTAGCAAACCGTGGGACGCCCGGATGAAGCCTGCCCCCAAACGACGCAAGCGAGAATAGAAGCTGTTCCAAAAAACGCTTCGCACGCGAAAGCGAGAATTGGGTGTTTGTGATAGCTTCTAATATTTCCCGATTGCAGACATACTTGACCGTGAGGGCGTCAGACAATAGATTGAAACCCGGCCGACGCCGCAGCAAGTTGGAATGCGACAGGTCAATCTTAAGATGCTCTTATTCCCGACGCGGTTGTCGTCAGGAAAAACGATGCGAGATGGTTACTTATTTCAATAGCTGCAATTGTTTTGTGAAAGCGTAGTTACGCTTTTTGGTAGGGTGTCCGAGCGGCTGAAGGAGCCGGTCTTGAAAACCGGTGTGCCGAAAGGTACCGTGGGTTCGAATCCCACCCCTACCGTTTTTGGTTTCATGCAATATCCGTCACGATGAGTACTCTGTCACAGGGAGTTTGTCGGGTAGATGCGCAGGGCCGATGGTTTGGATGCAAGGAAGAAAAATGATGGCATATTCGCTGAATATGTCGAGCTTTTCTGACGCAGACAGACAAGCCGTCGCCGCAAGCAGATGTAGACAAAATACCTGTTACGGGGTACTAGCTACCTGCGACGCTTTACCGCCGCCATTGCTCCCACATCTCGTTGAATTTGCCACGCAAAGTCTCACGATAGAGTTGCCACTCGGCCACAGCCTCATGGTTGCCAGTCTTCTTGTTCATCCAGACGAGCATCTCGCTCACGACACCTCGACATTCAAGAATCCATCGCCCACCGGCACGTTGGGTAGGCATCTGATCAAGTCGTTTGATCTCACTTTCGAGATAAGCAGCCATGTCCTTATCGGAGATCATTTTTCCTTCCCATAAATTGAACAGTCTCCCATAAGCCTCCCGTGTGGGGTGCAGTGCGATCGCTTTTTTGAATTGACGAATTACCCGATTGACGCTGGTTTTGCCCTCGCGTTGGATTGCTATGGATCTCATGCACATCGCCCTGCTCATCGCCTTGATGGCTTCAGAGGGATACTTCGCCTCGCCATTGAGCACCTTCTCGATCAGCGGCTGCATCCGGGGCGATTTGGTATTGGCGAGAATATATTTATTATTGTTCCAGAAGACAAAGACCCAGTTGGATTCTTTCTTCCACACAGCCTTGGCGACCATCTCTTTATATCGCCCACGTGATTGCGGCATGTCGTTCAGCGTGATCATATCAAACTTGAGCCGCTCCAGCATCTTGACGTCATTGCTACCCATGATCCGCTGGAATAATTCAAACTCATCGAGGCGATACACCTGCTGGGCTCGCCCGCCGACGAATAGTTCCAACTCAGGCAGTTGCCAATGGAGAAAACCTTCCCATCGCCAGTCGTGGAACACTCGCCCTGTGACGCCGTTATCTCTCAGAAATTCAACGCCCTTGTGCGGATAGTTCTCGAAGAGCACCATTCGCTGGAACGTCGTCAGCGGGAGAATAGTCGGGTTTTGGGAATCGTAGTGTTTGATGAATCCCGGAGCAGGTCCCATCAGTGCGGGGATCAGCAGCGCCGCAGCAGGCAGGGCCAGCAGCCACCACTGTCGCGTCAGGCGGTAGAACAGGCGATAGAACCACTCGATCTGCACGGCCACCAGCGGAACCACCAGCAGGAAAGCCAACGGAATGAATCGACGAGACTTAATCGCCATAAATATGACCAACGCGGCCAGGATCAACTCAAACAAGGCTGTCACCACGTCGCTGATCTCGAACTTCCCAAGGCGATACCGCGGTGGTGCGACGCCGCCGCGCTTGCGGAGCCCCGAAAACAGGATCATTGCCACAGGCACGCCAATCATGATGGCTGGAAGCACGACGAACGAAAGATTTCGATGGGCCTGCTCAAAAAACTTTCGCTCCCCTCTGATGGGGGACCACTGGAGAAGCAGCCAGCCCACGACCAGGCTAAGTAGCATACTGAAGCCGAACAGTACGACGTGATTGAAGTTCAGTGGCAACGCCCGCTTCCTGCGGGAGGTAGCCAGGCAGAGGATCACACTGACAATCGCCAGGCCCACCATGACCGACAGCAACGAGAGCAGCTCCCAGGTCGAGCCGAAATTACCCTTGTGGATCGACCGCCACTCGCTGATTTCTCGCCATTTCTCCGATCCGCCGATTTGCAGAATGTGCGTGAGGTTGTCAAGGCCGAAAGGCGTGATTATGCCCGCCAGCAGTATTCCGCCAAGCACAGCAGCCGGGAGCGGCCAGTACTTTTTCAGCGCAGGCACGGGCCCCATGCGAACCGCATACGCACCGACCCAGCAAACGGCCCATAGGCCAAGCATCCCAAGCCCGAAAATGAACCCGCCGTGAACGTTGGCCCACAACAGCGCCGCAGCGGCGGCGAACCAGATATTATGAACGTTCTTCCGCGAGCGAAGCAGCAGCCAGACGATCAACGGCGAAAACGTCAGCGTCATCAGGTTGGGGCGCATGTCCACAAAGGCTTGCACGGCGCCGATCGACACGCCCCCCACTAGAATGGCCACCGGCCAACTGACTTTCCGCTGGCGACACCTCATGACGATAAAAAATGCGATCAGCAGCAGCAGACCCGCCTTGAGGATCATCTCGCCCATCTCTCCGCCGGCCCACCACGCGCCGTAGAACATCATGTGGCAGCCCCAGTTCTGATTGAACCATATCCGATCACCCGTCAGGAACGACCAGGTGTCGGGCGAAGTCAGGGAGGCCAGGCCGGATTCGGCCATGTCTCGCCCGGCCGCCAGACCAACGTAGAAATCGCCGCATGCCCGCGGTCTTGCCCAGCAAATGGCGATGAGCACAATGAGCACAGGCAATACAAATGCAATCTGGACCGGCAGCCATTTCCGCACGGGCTCGAGAGGCAATGGCGATTCGCTGACTTTATTTATTGGCAACTTCACTGGAGCGTCTTTTTTGGCGGCCATGACTTATTCCATTTCGATACGTCGAATTTCTCTGAACCCGCTAGGGCAGAAAGCTCGATATCTGCTTGAGTTTTCTCGGCAGGTAGGTCTGGGCGACAAACTCCAGGCCATGCTTGGCCAGGGCCTGCTGTTCGACGCGAACGCCCATCTTGAGCATTTTATGAATCGCCTTCTGCCAGATTTTGTGATGCCTAATGAACGGATCGTTTTTCAACGCGTCCATCGCACGCTTCTTATCCACTTCCTTCAGTGGATGCGTGGGCAATTCGTATTCGATTATGTCATCCGGCGTGACGCCGAGAAAGCGGGACCGCGGGGCGCAGAAATACTCGTTCAGGTGAGCCGCGTTGCCGGAGCCGACCTTCAAGGTGCGGTAAATATTGAAATACCCGTAGGGGTCGCCATCG
>SDBT01014529.1_pt1 | contig 12551 bp, 10 predicted proteins | sample 2277101 | NCBI WGS metagenome assembly SDBT01 (sample SAMN10404973, study PRJNA504765) | marine sediment metagenome | isolation source: marine sediment core GS10_PC15, 103 cmbsf | place: Arctic Ocean: Southern Knipovich Ridge | collected 2010
GCGGCCAAGGAATCCAGCGCCGCCAGTTATAAATAACCGTGGCTTGTTCATGGGTGTGTCTCCTTATTCGGTTTGCGACATGATACCACATGAACGTGAAAAGGGCATAGCAAAAGGCCCGGCACACTCTCGAAGCATACCGGGCCGCAATCCTTCATGCGGGGCGTCTAAGCATCGACGCCCCCTTGGTTGTTACCAGTTGTTGAAGTATGATGGGCCACTCCTTGAAGTTTCCCCACCATTCACGAAGTAAGGATCATCTGGGAACGGTTGCCTTGTGTGTTGCAACGGCGCGTATCGGACATTCTGGATACGTCCGGCCAACTGTGGCGTCCGCAGGATCAACCGTGGCTCGATCTTCCCTTCCCAAAATGCACAAAGCCTTGAACGTTCCGCCGTCCAAATCCAAGCCCCGTTATTGGTAGTCCACACCTGTTCACCAAGCCGACCGTTTTGAAGCACGGTCTGAATTTGGTTGTTGTCGTGCTGGAAATACTCCATGAACGTCACGGGGGTTCCGCCCAAGACGGTCAACGGGATCAAGTAGATGTCGGATGCGAATTGGCCCGCTTCGATCAACGCGCTGTCGGCGTCGGTTTCTTCCGTGATCCCATCGTCGAAGACAACGGGGATTCGGATTCCGTCGATTAGAAGATGCGGGTTCTGTCGCATTTCGTCCCGGTCAGCCACAACGCCACGGGCGTCAACCATCAAGCGATCGACATCGGCCAGATGCACGACATCCTGCTGTGTGAGGTATGACAGCGGATAGATCGCTGAAAGCTCATAGAACAGTTCTTCGCGCATCACGAAGGCCCATTCGACAGGATTCAATCCTGACTTCCGGGCGATTGACCTGACGAACCTGTAAAGGTATGTCAGCACCTGTATGATGTCGGGCGATGCTTCGTCAACACGGCCATAGTTGAAATCTTTGATGTCAGAGTCCACGGACGGACACGCAAGGTTTGTTTCCGCGTCCACATGGCCCGTCGAAATCTGAGTGTTGAAGCCTACGAGTTCCTTGTAGCCTTCGCCCGCGGTGTTGTTGCTTGGGTTCCCTGTCCATATCTGGCGCGACAAGAGACGGTTTACGCTGACACCAAACTCGAAAAGAATTTTCATCAATTCGTTGTTCAGTATTTCGCTTCCGCCCTGTTGAACCATATCAGGATGCTTGAACGGATCGGAGTCGTCCGCGTTCGCCATGTTCATCAGGCGAAGATTCATTGGATCGGCCCGATCCCGAATCTGTCCCACGCGGTTGATGTACAGTTCCCGCGTCTGTCGGCGATAACGCCCGAAGACACTGGACTGTAAACAAGCCTTCATCAAGCCCGCTGTCGGAACCGCGTCACAAACGTTGGTGGCTTCCGTTCCGATGTCGTCCTGTACGCCCGTCACCGTCTCAAAAAGAGGATCGGTGATCTGGGAAGCAAGTTTCGGAAGACGCCCAATGATCCCCGGTTCGATCCCTATGATCGTGCTGAACACATCCGACTCTACGCCGGGGAAGCTGAACACTCCCGTCGGCCCGTGGGCGTATGTGGTTGTGGGTGTCCCGGTGGCGTCGTGCTTTTGGCCGAACGCGTCTTCCTTACCCCCCACAAGCTCTTGGATCAACTGAAACTTTTGACTTCGTGACAGTTGATCAACTTTCATCGTCATGTCTGTTCCCCCTTCTAGCTATTGCCATGTAGGTGTTGGAAGTTTAGGGTTCGCGCTTTTGCGGTGGCCCGATGATCGATGTCATAAAGCCACTGTGCATCGGGGATCGGGATTCGACGAATTCGTCGGCCTTGTCCCCTTCGGCCTTCACATTACTCTCATCTTCGGAAGCCCGGTGTCCGGCCAGAACCTTCTCGGTTCGTGGCGCGAAGTTCGAAGCCACCTTTTCTTCGTCGGACGCCTTGACGCCCTTCATGTCAGCTTCGAGAACGTCCAAACGATCGGTGACTGATTTCATGCCGTCAGTCAGTCCCTTGAATCCGTCCGAAGCGATCACGCCTTCCGCCGCCTTCTTGCCGATCAGATCGTAATCGATCGCCGCTGGTGTGGCGTCAGCCTTCGCGCCTTCGTCGGCCTTCGCGTCAACGTCAGCGTCGGGAACGTCTTTCCATTCGACACCGAGTGCGTTCAGTTCCTTCACCATTGTTGCCGTGTCATTTTCCAAGCTGGCGACCTTGCCTTCACCTAAGTGTCCGACAAGGAAATCGCGCTTGGCCTTTGTGAATCCCATTTCTTCGGCCTCCTTCACTAATATGTCGATGCCTGTCCAAGCGTTCGCCGCTTTGTCCATAAGCAACGGCGATAGTTCATAGTCCCTATACCATCCAATGATACCACGTTCCTTGTCTGAATACCTATATCGGTATCCATGAGAGACGCCCAAGTTCTTTTCGGATGCTAGGGAATGGGCCACGCTTTCCATTCCGGGATCGACCGTCCCTGAATACATCAGGAACCCATCGGAATAGTCGGCCCAATCTGTTTGGCCCCATTTCGTGCCGGGTGTGTGCCATAGCCACATCTCTGGATAGTCGCCACCTTGATCGAGATAATCCACGAATTCCTTGTGGGCCTTGGCTTCAAATAGTTCGGAAGGGGTGTCATGATCCCGGCGGTTGTTCGACGCCCACGCGAAGACGCGAAGTTTTCCATCCGAGTCGGTGAACACTTTCATTCCGTTTCGTTCGTCGGGATCAGGAACGTCGGGGCTGTCAGCGCTCTTGCCCATCAACGCCTTGGCCTTTTCGCCGATCTGCTTGATCGCCTTGATCACCTTGGCGTGTTCTGGATCGTTGCCGAACAACTTTATGGAACCTGAACCCGCACGATAGGCGGCTTTCAGAGGGCGGCTTCCTGTATCAGTCGAAGGATCGGGCGTCGGTGGTGGCGCGGACTTCTGAGAAGTCCCTTCTTCCACGATCACAACGGGGACGGGGTCAGGCTCGAAGTCCTGAACCGTCGCTTCTTCAAATCGATCTGATGTGCCGATCTCCCCGATGGACAACGGCCAGTTTTCCACGATCAGGCATCCGTTAGGGCTGACGAACCACCTACAACGCGCACATGGCTTTCCATTCAATCCGCCATCTACTGAGTAGTTGGCTTCTTCCTGGGTGACTTGCCTGTCCATCATCATCCAGAAATCAACGTTCTTCTTGCCTTCTTCTTTGGATCGCGTTTCTTCGACCATAACCGACATCTCCTTGACCGCCGCGTTCGCTATTCTAAAAGCTTGGCCTTCACAATCGTCGCTGTCGCAATCGGCGAAGCTCCCATTGAAAGCCCCTACCCACTGACGCCGCTTCCCTGCCGACATCTCCACGACGTTCTTGGGTAGGCCTGGATCATTTATTCCGTCAAATGGCATTATCTCACAACCCGCCTTATTAGTGCGTCCGCATCTTTGGCGAACTTGGTTTCCATCTTCTTTTGTAGAAGGGTAAGGTTTCGCCATCCGGCCCGTTTGAATATGCGGACTTGTCGCCTGCCTTGAACGGGCCGATTATAAGGTGCGATGTTTGAATTCGATCCCACGATCACGGACAGTTTGGCTCGCGCCTTGGACACCCTGAAACTCCACGATCGCTTCAACGTACCCGTCCGCCTGTATCCTGTCTTCGTCAGTGTTTGCGGTGGATACTTCGAGATGAACCGTTTACCTTCGGCCCCGACATCCGTCATGATGCTACCTAGCCCCGTGACAAGTTCCTGAGTCGGGAACGGGTTTCGGCGTCCGACCTTCTTGTGTGCAAATCTAACCATTAAAGATCTACAACCAACGCGTACATACGTGTACGGACTTCACTGTTGTTTCCAGTAGAGACGGCCCGGAATCTGATGTCCGTCCGTTCTGGCGCGGCAAATCCAAACGGCAGTAACACATCAATCTCATCAGTCACGCCAGTATCCAGCGCCTTATCAAACAGTTGAATCCAAGCCATACCCGCCCCGCCAATGCGCGCCATCCCTTTGAAGTCTATGTCACGGGCTACATTGTTAGCGCAATTGAGTTCAACCTGAACTAGAAGGAATTTCTGCCTCAAAGCCACCGTGTAGTGTGAGTTTTGCGATATGCTTTCCGTCGCCGCCATCTGGCATTGGTTGGACGCCGCGGTGTCTGCCACCGCGGTGATTGTTCCAACATTCCATCCTGCTGATCCAACTCCCAAGCCTAACAGTTGGTTGATTCGGAGATAACTTTGAACCGATAGCACATCCGATGTTCCGTTCATTATAATGGTTTCGGACAAAGCTTCCCCAGCGTCCCCAACCCCACTTAATAGCAAAGCCCGAAGCCCGGTTCCGGCGACTGCATCATCCGCGGAAGATGACGATACGTTCATTTTTTCCGCGGTTGTTAAATATGAAAGGTCGCCCCCACCTTCCCATACGTCTTCCTCCACACCCGTGTCAAGGTCAGGGTTATGGCCCCTGATTATGAACGTAGAATAGCCCGGAATCCGCCCCAACCCGACTTCTACCCAAAAGTCCAGAAGGCCGCCTTGTGCTATTCGCTGACCGAATTGTGGCCTTGATGCCCCGAAGGAAGATTGGTTCGTCATCAGGCCACTTCCTTGTACATACTGCATCGTTCGGGGGCAACAACATGATGGAGCGGGCATTTCCCACATTGGCGGCAAACGGCATTGAAACAGTCGCAGACGAAACCCGAAGGCTTGACACAATGAGTCTGCCACGCGGCCCCGCAACATCGACAACATGTTGGCGTGTAATTATAAAGAGTCATGAAATCACCGATCCGTTGTTCCCCACCGGGAGACGTTCGCATCGACAGCCGATATGTGTCCCCGTGACGGGCCTTGGCCCTTCGTCCACGCCGAATCGCTTTCCGTTCAACGCGATACAGATTTCTTCGACGAAGCCGTCTTCCGCTGTTGACCATTCTTCGATCAGGATTCCCGCCGCCTTGTGTGCCAGATTGTTCCCTTCGTCGAATAGCTTAGTGACTTCGTTGGTGGCGATCAGTTCGGCCCGTGCTGTCCCGAACGTGGGTTTCAACGCGTTCACGAGATCAGGAAGCCCGCGGTTTCCAAGCCCGGTGTCTTGCCAATGAGTGATGGCGTTTTGAAGTTGCTTCTTCGATGTCCGTTCCAGTTGATCGACGAAGGTGTTCGTGTATCCACGCGAAAAGTTCAAGACTTCTTCGTTCACGAAGTCCATGTTGACGTTCAGGCCTACATTGACATTCAGTGAAGCCGCATCAAGTGCTGTCTTCCGGGCGAAGGGTTCTCCTACATCGAAAGCGCGTTGGCGGAAGTCGCCCCAAAATTCGCCGGACAGGAACACGTCCTCCGGCGCTTCCTTCTTCCCCACCATGTAAGCCTTGAACCCTTTCGCCCCGATCCGGCGCTCGAAGTCGTCCAGCGTTTCATCGAAGACACTCATGATACGGCGGAGATATTCTTCTTCGGCGTCTATCCGTGTTTCTTCGCCGAACGCCGGGAGTGATTCAAACGATGAAAAGTCTTTCGATCCGTACCGACTGCCCTTCCGATTCCGTTTCTTCTTCTTGCGCTTGTGCTTTTCTTTGTTCGTGATGTCTTCGTCGTCTTGGGCCACCACGTCCGTAGTCACATCCCCGACCGTCGCTTCCGCCATACGACGTTCAAAGGCCGTGTCGTCAGCCGTTGCCACGGCGACCAGTTCCATCTCAGCCAGAACAAGATCAAAGACTTCTTCGCTGATGAATCCCTTGTCCAATAGTATCTGTGTCCCGGCCCGCGGCGTGAGTGCGCCGGATTCGACGTTCTTCTTAATGGCGTCGGATTCCTTGTCGAACAGTTCCACCGCCGCCCTGTCCGCGCTGTCGTCCTGTTCGTCGTACTTGAAACTTACCATCTGTGGAATGACGCCTTGGAAGTTGAAGGTGTATTCCACCATTTGCATGAACGCGCCCGCGCCCTTGCCCCGCGCCTTTTCGTGCAAGACTTCCGACTGTGTGGACGTGCCAAGGTTCCCTTGTGACAGCGGGGCAAAGTCCTGATAATCCGCGCCGAACCCAAGGGCCAGTTGGTTGATATACCATCGCATAACCTGATCGATATCGAAGCCATCGGGAAGGGATTTCAAGTCAATCGATTCCACAGACGGGGCGATAGTAGGATCGACGCCAGCCACGATCAACGGGACGATGTATTCCAGCATCCCCCGATTCGCTTGGTTGGCTTGGTGCTGAACCATCGCGTCTTCGATCTCCGATTGGCCCATCCCATTCGTCAAATAGATCGTTCCTGGATTCGATCCGCTGATTTTTTCCTTTTGGTAGACGCCAATGCTTCGGAGTATTTGGGCGGCCCGCAATACACGGGAGACGGCGCACAGTTGAACGTTGTGCATTGTCTCGATCGGTGACGGGAGTTCTTCCCATGTGAAGACTTGATACCACTTCATTTCGTGGACACGGCCCTTGATGTCGCCGTATAACACGGGAACAAGTGGATCGCCTGTCCTGATGCACCGCCCGGCGTCAAGGTGCGCTATGTTGACCACTGGCGAATCTGGGCGATTTTCTTCCCTGATGATCTCGCCGAACGCTCCGTTATCCTGAGTGAACAAGTCAGTGGACATCTTCGAGACAAACGAACGCCAGCCACGCCCAATGTCACTCATGTGGAGAATCTGTTGTGTGGGTTCCACGATCCCTTCCGGCCCCGTGAGAGTCCACGCGAACGTCGTGTTCCGTGTCACCATGTTGTAGATGGCGGATGCAAGGATGGGTTCCGTCGGCCAGAACCGACGAAGTTCAGCGTCGCGTGTTCGCGTCTGTCCCGGAAGGCTTCCACCCCACGCGGTGAAGTTGTCCGCCACCGTTGCCAAGTTCAAAGTGAAGCCACTCGCTAACGGTTGATTGAATGGGCCTTTGGGAGTTTCCCGCACCGATCTGGCGACAGCTTCTTCGGTTATCTCTTGGTTTTCGAGTTGTCCGTTTTCTTGTGTCATACCTTACCGTCTAGCTAGGATCATTCCATTTCTTTATTCTATGTCCGAAGATCGGAATGTTCAAATCTGTAATCAGCCTGACGATCTTCGTCCCGAACCGATTCCGAAGCGTGAGGGAGGATTGATCGTCATTTGTCCGTCGAAGGTTTTGTCCATAAGAAGGTACTGCCATTATGCCACACGTTCTTCCGATTGCCCAAAGGCCGGGCGATTCGCTAATGTCTGATCGATAGGTTGTCCGAACTTGGGCGCGTCCGCCGATGGTGCTGGTGGCGTTGGTGGAACCCAATCGGCCCCGATGTCGATTTCGTTCGCCCCTCTCTCCCTCACTTCCGCGGTAATATCCAAGATCGGCAACGTCATGCCCGCGCCCGTGGTGTTGGAATGGGCGTCTTGGGCGTCATTGTCATCGGGTACGTCTTGCAGTAAGAGGTTAGCGGTTGCTTGAACTACATTATTAAAGATCACAAAGTCGCCGACACCGGGCGCGGGGTTCGCCGTAGCCGTTCGGTCTTCCAGTGGTTCGACCGCCCCAGCGTCTCGATCCGTGATTGATCCATCGCTGTCAATACAGTTGTCGATGCTCCAAGTCGCCGCCGTATTCTTTGTGTTATAATCTTCGCCGCTTCCGACCGTATCTGGGCCAGCCACGCCTATGCTGTTGAAGATATTCATGATTAGCGTGCTGCCGCCCGACCCCTCTTGCTCATAAGCGCCGCCGTCGGCATTATCTACCGTTTCGCAATTCAATACCGTTAAAGAATTTATATTCCATGTTTGCGTGACACCACCCGAAAAGTTTTGCATATGGCATCCAGCGCGGCCCCAACCGTAAATTATACAATTTTCCGCATTTATGATGCCATCAATGTTCGGCGCATATATGCCATCCTGCCCACTCGTAAATGTTGACGCCAGTACAATACAATTAAGGATACTCAGGGAATCAGTTGACACGGCTTGCCGAATTCCTTCATCCGAGCTACCCGCCGCGTCCTGAACAATCGCCAGCCCATCAATAATATTGTCGCCCTGTCCATCTACCTGTATGCAATGATTACCGTCTCCAACCACTAATCGGTAATGCTGGGCTGATTCGTCGTATACGCCATTGTGATATGAAGCGTTGCCTTGATTGACGATCACGGTTATGTCATTATCTGATATCGAGCATGAAAGGGTGTCGTCAACCGTCCAAGCCCCTTGAATCGTTATGGTGTCTCCGTTACCCGTCCCCGCGTCAGCCAATGCAGTCGCTAAGTTCGTAAAATCCCCACCAGCTTGTTGTACTGTTGAATCAGGCATTACGCTTGCCTGTCAATCAATCGCCCATCCACCGGGGCGAACGTTGAAGTGAATAAGCCCCCGCCAGTGATCGCCGCGCTAACGTCCCGTGGTGCGATCTGGAATCGCCGGGGCGACACCCGTTCTTCAAATAAATCAACCAAGTCGTCTAGTGTCTCGCGGAAGGAAGCTTGCGGAATGTCGAAGACAGCGGATGACCTGTCGGGAACAATGCTTATCTGATTGCTACCACGTCGAGAGGTTAGGAAGTCCACAACCTCATCCGATATTCCTTTATCTATTCCGAATTCTGCCGTGGTTCTGTTGGGGACGCTCAGATCGAATCGCCGGAATCCAGCCGTGGCTGACACGGGAGTTCCGACAATTGAGTTCTTCCACGTATTCGTGTAACGTCCTACATCTGCCAATCTAGCATCTGTTAATCGAATGATTGCATAATTTGGAAGCGTCTCTTTGCGGCTCCAAGGAGACACCGCCAATAGCGCGTCGTCCTTAACAGCTTGCACGAAGCCCGATAATGCTTTGGAATGGTCGAAGGTATGGATCAAGAGTTCAACACCCACTGCCGCCCCTCTCTGTGGTTACTCCCGGCGCGGCGGTTCAGTTCCGCGCCGGGAAGAAGACACACCACACGCCTATAAACGTGCGGACACCTACATGATAAACCCTTGGGGATTGAAGGTCAAAAAAGAAGCCCTTCGGCGCGTGTTAGCAACGCCGAAGGGCTGTCCCCCGATGCCATTGGACTGATCGCGGTGGAAGCGCGAATCAATAGCTGATGGCCTGTTTAGAATAGCAAAGCGCGAAGCGCGACGTCAATGCTTTCGTAGGCCATTTAATGATCTGAGTGTAGATAGACGCCGAAGTCGTAAGAATCCTTCGCCGCCTTCTTGTGAAGCCGAATGATCGTGTCCACGGCGCTTCTATCCTGAGACGGTTCGCCGGGGACTTCGTTCATAATGTAATTAGCCAACTTGTCAATTTCTTGTTGCGCTTTTGACTTTGCCACGTTGTTGTCTCCTTATTCCGGGATGATCCCTTCACATCGATACCAACGATTCACGAATGGCCCCTTGATCATCCCCATCGAAAGCAATATTTGTACGTGCTTTTCGTTCTTGCGACAAACCCGCGTGAAGCTGAGTCCGTGATCTCTCGCCCGGCCCCAGTCGTGACGACACTTCTGATAATCCCACCATCGGGCCAAGGCTTTCAATCTAGCCATTGGATCAGTGTCTTTCCATCGTGTCCGTGGATGGCGATCAGTTGGTCGGCGGACTTGTAGAAGGCGGTTGTCCCACCGCGTGAAGGCCAATGCAGAACCATTTCCCCGTTCAGCCATTGAATACCGTGGGCCACGACGCCCGTCCCGGATATGCCCGTCGCGTCTTCGTTGCGCACCAAGATGAAGCGCCGGGTGTTGTCACGCCAAACTTCCATCATGCGTTCGTAGGTTTTCCATTCGGCGACGATCTTCGTCAGCTTCGAGTATGCCGAATCTTGGGTTTCACGCTTCGTCTCTCTGAACGGATCCCATCCTTCTATAATTGCCAACGCTTCGACGGGATCGAGTCCCCCGCGTTGGGCTACTCTCGCCAATGTCTGCCCGTGGGTTTCCTGACATTGGGCTTCATGCGGAAGCATAAGGGCCATAGGAAGCCGATCGAGTTGATCCGCATCGCTGGCGACGGTTTTCAGCCGGATGAAGTCGATCCCGTTGACTTGTGGGTTTGGGCCTTCCGTTTCGTTCATGTTCATGGGTGTGTCTCCTTTCGAGTCTTCATTTTTACCTATCTCTAATTTTCTTGCTAGCCGCTTTGCCTCTTATGAATCTTCACAAGTGGCGTCCAGATGTAACCTTTCAAGTAAATACGCTTTGTTGTGAAGACCTTCCCATGCGCTCCTGACCATCTACCAAATCGGATTCCAATCATGATTCCTACTCCTTATTCCCAATCACCCCAAAGGCGTTGGTCTGATGGTAGCACTCCGAAGATTCGATCCCATGCCTGACGATCGCGCTTCCACAAGTATGTCCCCACGCCGTAAGCCGTCACCATCGCGTCGCGCCAGTTGATCCGAGACTTCCGCATGGCGTCGAAGACTTCACGACTTCGATCGGCCAAGTCGTGAAGTCTTTGCGCTTGGAAACAGTCGCCCTGTTCTTCTTGCGGCGCTTCGCTTCCTTTGAACTTGGTTTGGTAAACAGGTATCATTTCTTTACCCCGAACGAACACATATGTCATTATGCACTTTCAACCTTTGTGATGGAGTTCCATATTCTCTGGTCTGATTGGCCCAATACCAAAATCTATGTCGCTGGTATCTCTGCCCGTATTCACCGCGTTCAACACATGTAATCCTCATGATATATTCAACCTCATTAGTATAATTGCCGCTATCGCCAACGCCACCGACATTATGATTACCGCGGGGGCCCAACCAATTGAGCGATGCCACGGCATATCTATTGCAGGATCACGCGGTTCATCAATCCACTCGACACTCAATCCTTCCGACCCTTTAACGTATTTATTTAATATGGTCATTGCATCAACTGGAAGCATATTCCTAAATGTCCCCATATTTGCAGACGTGTGAATGGTTACTTGGCCGCATGACCATCGTATGCCTTCCGCATATTCTCCCGTATAGCCTTCTTTCATAATCTTGAAACATCTCACGATATGTTTAACCTCAAACATTCAGAGTTTGCCATAGAGACACATACGGCCAGATCGATGCGTCGGGTTTGGGACTTCTTCACGATCCTGATCTTGGAATCTTCGTCGGGTTGAAGCTTACCGTTCGCGTTGGTGAAGTGTTCCCGGATGTCGGGATCGCCGTCGTGCCGAAGCCGTTTTTCGACAATGGCCGAATACAGATCAGAGTCCGCGATCATCCGATCCTTCCCTTGGATGAATTCCCGACACCACACACCCATCGACTTTTGCGCGTCCGTCGTGAAGTCGTGTAGTTGATACGGATCGTAGGCCACCTGAACGACGTTGTAGTTCTTCACGAAGTATTCCAGCACTTCCCAAGGCGTTGTTCCGGCGCGCTTTTCGGGATCGGGATCGGGGCGATACTGGATGGCCCCACCTTTCGGCGGAATCCACTTCCGTGAAGCCCGGATCACTGTCTTATTCGCGCATCCCCAACAACCACCAGCCCGCTTCCGGGCGCATTTTTCCAAATGTTCATCTGGATCGCGTGTGATCAACACCATCCCGAAACAGTCGCCAGAGACGGCCCCGTCCAATGCGATCACCATCGGTTGACGGGTTCCGGGAGTCCCCGGCGATGCCAATGGAAGTGGGTTCACCAACGCGTCCCACCATTCCATCTGAATGAACGACGATTCGGCGCTGGCCCATTGGTTCAGGTGAAGACGTGTGTACTGTGAAGGCGTTTGTGACTTAGCTTCATTGGCGTAATAGGCGTCACCGTGTGGGCCTTTCTGCCACGGCTGACGGTGTGCTTGTGGCCCGCTGTCCCAAAACGCCACGATGCCCGCTGTTTCATCAACCCATAGGGGAACAAGATCATCAATGTTCGGCGCTTCTTCAAAGGCTTCAAGATCGCCAAGTTCGCCCGCGGTGATTTGCCGGGCCGACAGCACGGTGGAATCATAGAGCGTCCAAAGGAGTTCGCTTTCCCCTTCGTATCCGGCATAGGTTTCGACCCATCGGATCGAGTTCGGACGCGTCGGAGACGGGGCCATCTCAGCCCAAAATCTTGTCGCGTCTTTGTGAATGATCCCCCACAGTTCAGTCCAAACGGATAGAACCGGGTTGGCCCCGGCTTCGCCCTTGTAGTCTGTGGCCGTGGCCTTGACTGTTGTTCCTGTCTTCGTGCATACGGCATCTTTGGTTCTGATGATCCATCGGCCCGGAAGTGTTCCGTTGTCTTCGGACTGTGGGGAAAATCGGAAGCCCGGCGTCAACATGATGGACTGTTTCATCTTTTTGAAGCCACGTTCGCGGGACTGTTCGGCGTCGTTGCCGATGCAATATATTTCGTTAAAGCGGCCCCAAGTCTCCGCGGCCCACTGTGTGATCGCCCCGGACAAGGTTGTCTTCCCTTCCTTCTTCGGGGCCGAATAGATGATCGTCTTGAACAGGAAGATTCCGTTGTCGTCCCGTTGGAGAACGAAGCGAAGCACGGCCTTTTGATGTGGGGCGAAGACAATGGGTTCGCCAGTTTCTTCGATCAGGAAGTTGGCTTCGGCCCATTCGATGAAGTCTTCCGACGCGTCCCGCTTGGCTTTCAGTTTC
>SDBT01014530.1_pt1 | contig 12551 bp, 8 predicted proteins | sample 2277101 | NCBI WGS metagenome assembly SDBT01 (sample SAMN10404973, study PRJNA504765) | marine sediment metagenome | isolation source: marine sediment core GS10_PC15, 103 cmbsf | place: Arctic Ocean: Southern Knipovich Ridge | collected 2010
TTTGGGATTATCGCATTCACGCGCATGTTCACAAACCCTTTGATATTGCCAATTTACAACCATTCTCAGTTTTATTGTCAATCCGCATTTACCTTTCTGAGAAAGCTCCCCTTTTCAAGGGGGAGTAGGAAGTTTGCTCTACATTCGCTCTACAGTGGTGAGCAGCAGACCTACTCTATACAAGGGTTCATAGCTCCCCCTTGAAAAGGGGGCTGGGGGGATTTTCGATGGAACAACATATATCATATTCAAAAGTGTTACCACAATTGTGAACCATGCCAAGATTTGGCATTAAAATTCTGTGAAATTCTGTGTTAATCTGTGGCTAATGAATCTTATTCGATTGCCTGCTTTATTATTGTACCATCTGAGCCTATTGCTATCAAGCCGTTATTCTGCACGTAAATTATATTATACAAATCCCTATATGTACCTGTACCTTCTCGTTCCCAGGTCGCTCCTCCGTCACTTGTGTGGAGAATGAGTCCACCTTGACCTGTGACCCATCCCTCCTCTGAGTTCATGAAGTATACGGAGTATAGATCCTTGCTGACGCCGCTCTCCCGTGACGACCAATCCGCGCCGCTGTTGACAGTATGAAGAATAACCCCGTGTTTCCCCACGATCCAGCCCTCGCTGGAGTTTATGAAATGAATTCCCGACAGATCATACCCTGTATTGGACTGAGATAACCAACTGCTGCCGCCGTCGTTTGTATACATGATCGCTCCCCAGAGTCCCACCGCCCAGCCATGATTGTCATCCGCAAAGTGTATATCAGTGAAGATTGTACCGCTACTGCTGTCCTGTGGCGTCCATATCGATCCGCCGTCCACGTTGTGCAGGATAGCCCCTCCCTCTCCCACAGCCCAGCCCTCGCTGGAGAATGGGAAGTGTGCAGCCGTCAATTCATAGGGGATTTTTATCAGATTGAGATCAGCGTCGTATGTTGTCATCATGGGCCTTGAATTTTCATTCTGGGTATGCCATGTCTCCCCGCCATCGCTGGTATACAATACCATCGCATTCTCAGCCATGATCCACCCAAGTTTAGCTGATACGAGGCGCACGCCCACTAACGGAATGCTTATAGGGCTTGTCTGTCTTTTCCACGTATCGCCGCCGTCAACCGTGTGGAGGATAGTTCCGCCGTCGCCCACGATCCAGCCATGAGAGTCGTTAGTAAAATAGATGTCCCGGAGACGCGCGTTGACCGGAGTTTGCACTTTTTCCCACGTAGTCTCAGGTATTACGGCGACTGGTTTGGGTTCATCGATCAGAAGCTTTTTCGGGGCATATTGGGTGATCATAGGAATTTTATATTCCACTGCCGTGCCGTTTTCCCCAACGGCGATAAGCCTGTCCTTGCCGATGCTTATATCTTTCAAATTCTCTGTTGTCCCACTATTCTGCCGCTTCCAGCTCCTGCCACCGTTCTCTGTAGTAAGAAGTGTTCCCTTGTCGCCCACCACCATCCCTATCATGGGGCTGGCAAAATATATCTTATTCAGATTGGCGACGGTTCCACTCTGTTGATGTTTCCACACCTTTCCGCCGTTTTCTGTGTGGATTATTTCACCAAACTGTCCCGATATCCAGCCTTTCTGGTTATCAATAAAATGGACGGAATATAGCTCGTTGAACGTATCACCATCCTGTTTCTTCCACGTTACGCCGCTATCGCTCGTGTGAAGGATTACGCCCGGCCATCCAATCGCCCAGCCTTCCTTTGCGGAGACGAAACATAGAGCGCGGAGTGACTGAAATATCATCCCGCGCTGTTCTATCCAGTTTTTGCCGCCATCACTGGTATGGAACACACCGCCCATGTCGCCCACCGCCCAGCCGCGATTCTTGTTCAGGAACTGAACGTCATGCAGGCCGAGCCAGTCATTCGCTTTCTGAGTATTCCACGTCTTCCCGTCTTCTGTGTGAAGTATGTTTCCCGCATCGCCTATCGCCCATGCCTCTTTATCATCCACCGCGAAGACTTTATTCAGTCCAGCAACAGTGCCACTTTCCTGCCTTTCCCACGACTTACCGCCATCCTGCGTGCGTAATATAGCTCCTCTCCGCCCTACCGCCCAGCCTTCTCCTGTAGGAGAAATATCTACACCTGCCAGCGGCTCACTGGTGGTCTCAGCCTCAACGTTCCAGTTCGCGCCTCCGTCTGTGGAGTGGAGTATCGTGCCATGCGTTCCCACCACCCACACATTCTTCGAGTCGATGGCATATACTGAAGTCAGATCGCTATGAGTGCCTGTTCTTTGTAAATTCCAGTTCTCACCACCGTCGGTTGTATGGGTTACAGTTCCATCCTGTGATACAGCCCATCCATTCATCGCATCGGTGAAATGCAAATGAAATACAGCGTAGTGTTCGTCGGGGATCTTTCCGTCACGAGCCAGCCAGGTTTTTCCGCCATCATTTGTGGAGAAAATAGCCGCGCCTGTCCCCGAAATCCAGCCGGTACGGCCATCCGGCGTGAATTGTATATCCAGCAAGCTGTGAACTGTATCAATACGCTGTATATCCCAGGTCTTCCCGCCGTCAATCGTGTGTAACGTCAGACCGAACTGAGCGAGAATCCAGCCTTCGCGTGAGTTTATGAAATACACATTATTCATCGCTTCACCCAGACCAGATGGCCGGAATTTCCACGTTTTGCCGCCGTCAGGAGTATGATAAAGAGCGCCACCCTCACCAGCGATCCATCCGCGAAATCTATCGGAAAAGTGCAGACCATTCAGTCTGGCATTCGTGAGCACCTGCTTTCTCCAGTTCCTCCCGCCATTGGTTGTGTGAAGCAAGAAACCTTTATCGCCCACTACCCAGGCATTCTTTTCATCAGCAAAGTGTATTCTATTCAGATCAACATCCGTGCCACTCTCCTGGACTTCCCAGTTCTTTCCGCCATCGCTGGTGTGAATGATCGTTCCTTCAGCGCCCACGATCCAGCCTTTTTTCGAGTCAATGAAATACACATCCTTGAAGTCAGCGTCCCAATCCGCTTCCCGGACGATTTCAGCTTTCACTGGCGGAGGCTCGCGATGGAAGACCGATTTGAGGCCGCAGCCGCTCAAAATCAGGGCTATCAACGTTGCTGTCAGTATCCTGCGCATCCTTTTCTCCTGATGTCCTGGCGAAAATCTATGGATATTCTGTAGAATTTCTATACAGAGATTGTACGGATACTCCACATCTATATGATACTAAGTGGTTCAATCGACAGATAGGTGTTGTTATTCGTAGGGGCACAATGCTTGTGCCCAGGCACGCGCAGCGTGCCCCTACGGGTATTTTGGCGATACGAACTTACCAATTAAACCACTAGGCCCCGGCGACTCTGGGCATCCACAGCGGCTCTTTACCCATCTCGGCGAAGAGCAGCTTCATCACCAGATCCGCCTTTAGTTCGGCACATTCTGGCTTATTCCACAGATTGTTAATCTCGTTGGGATCTTCCTGTAGATCGAACAGTTCTCCGTAATCGTAATTGTAATAGACCGTGAGCTTATATCTCTCGTTCACGTATGTCTTGACGTGGATCGTCGTAGGCTCATGGCGGTTTTCCACGATGATATGGTCTCGCGCCTTCTCCTTTTCGCCGAACCAGACAGCACTCTGATCGACACCCGTCATCGGTCGGGGAATATCGATCCCCGCCATGCTGAGGAACGTTGTGGGAAGATCCACCAGAGTTTGCAGGGCATCACATCTCTTCCCTGTCGGTACTTTACCCGGGTATCTGACGATGAACGGGAGCTTGATCATGTCCTCATAGTGGAAAGCGCCCTTCGCTATGAGTCCGTGCTGACCGATGAAATGACCGTGATCGGTAGTGAAAACGACCAGTGTATTTTCCGCCAATCCCAGCTCATCCAGCTTATCAAGCATCTGGCCAATGTATTTGTCCATCAGGCTGATCATGGCATAGTATATAGCGATATTTTTGGCAAGTTCGTCTCTATCGTGCAGATGACAGCGGAATCCGTGCAAGCCCTGTCCGCTTTCTCTCCACGGGGAGAAATCCGGCTTTCTCTGCTGAGTCAACTGAAAATGCGGCGGGTTATTCTCATGTTCGCCTTCGACGATGGATGGCACAGTCAATTTTTCCGGGTCATACATGGTGTCCCACGGTTCGGGCACAAGGTATTTCGGATGCGGGTCAAAAAAGCTCGCCCATAGAAGGAAGTTTTCGCCATTTCGATGGTATTCTTCCATTAGCGCGTTAGTTCGTTCAGCAGTCCATGTGTCGTAGTGGTATTCTTCCGGGATCAGCCATTTGCGCTGCTGATTGGGATTATTTCCTGTGGGCGGACGGAAATAGTCGCGCCAATTGCTGCACCCTTTTTCCTCCATCCAGAGCGCATAGTGCTGCCCAACGTGCGCCTCATCTGTGTGATTGCGTGCCAGTTCAACGTGTTCAAAGCCATAGAAAGGTCCGTTGAAATCTCTCCAGAAGTCCAGATCCTGCATAATAGGGTAAGATTCCAGAGATGGGAATTCATCCGTTCCCCGTAACGGCTGAAAATGAGCCTTGCCGACAAGGGCAGTTCTGTAGCCCGCAGCGGAGAAATCCTCACCGACTGTGTGTTCGTCTTCAGAAAGCTTGGTTCCCAGCGACCACGCTCCGTGCTGACTGGGATACTTACCTGTGATAATGGAGGCGCGTGTCGGCGTACAGGTTGGGTTTGGGCAATATGCACGCGTGAACATCGTCCCCTGATCTGCCAATCGGTCTAAATGAGGCGTTTTAACTTCATTATTGAGACGACCTAAGGTGTTCCAATGTTGCTGATCACTCGTTATCAGCAAGATATTCGGTCTCTTACTTGCCATTTCATGCTCCCTATAAGATTATCCGTTACTGCAATGTTACAGCCCTACTACTGATCTGCTGGAATCCTTATCTTTATTCTCAGCATTGCCTGTCCGAGTTTAGCATATTCCTTCTGTGATGTCAACGGCGCGCTGTTGTTCCCAAGCATAAAGTTTCCGTCCAAGCATAAAGTTTATGTCCCAAAGCCGTCGGGACAGAAATGTCCCGACTATCGTGGTTATGGAGAATATCACTACAGCCGATAGAGTTCCCACTAACCGATAGTCGGGGTTTTCCAACCCCGACCGAATAGCAATTCCCAGTTATGGAGAATATCACTACAACCGATAGTCGGGGTTTTCCAACCCCGACCGAACAGCAATTCCCAATTCGCCAACAGTATCTTTCCAGTCCCGTTTGGCAGAATGAAGCATTCCATCATGCCATTACGCTAGATTCTGGACGGAAAATTTATGCTTGGAAGTCTGTATACCTTATTGACATAGCGAAGAAAGTTTGGTAACCTATTTAGCGTAGATTCATAACTCATTTTGGCCTCCTCATGTGTTTGGTTCACTCTAGTTTACCAATGAGGAGGTCTTTTTTCTATAGTAAACTCATGAAATATGAATTGTTCTTGTCATAAGGGCATATAGGCTTCGCGATTCTCCCCATAATTCCATTCAATAGCTCAGATACCGTAATCCCTGCATTCTGGACTATGGCGTTGAGAATTTCTATGGTTATCGACAAATCTATGTTGGTTGTGAGAATTGTTTGCATTGCTTTGGCTATCTTTGGTATAATACTCATGGGAAAGCTTCTTTATGTTCAGGGTTTGCTTGTTCTAACAGAGCTTTCCCTTTTTGTTATCACATATTTCCCCTTAACTTGATGCCTATGGGGCACAATGCTTGTGCCCGGGCACGCGCCGCGTGCCCTACGGGGGTTTTGGCAATACGAACTTACCGATCAAACCAGTAAGGAGAGAACTCATGAAATTTAAGTTCAAACACCACATCATTGATACGGATTTGTCCGGCCGATCCTACGCGCAGACTGCTCTGGCGGATATTGACGGCGATGGCAAGTTGGAATTCATCGTGGGGCGAAGTGGCGGCGATATTTACTGGTACAAATGTCACTCCCCGGATAAATGGTCACGACACTTATTAGGCCAAAAATCACCTTCTGACGTGGGCGGATGCGCGATTGACGTTGACGGCGATGGTAATATAGATTTTGTTACCGGCGGCGCCTGGTACCGAAACCCGGGGAATGCAGAAAAATTGTTCGAGCGGATAATCTTCGATCCTGATCTCAACGCGGTGCATGACGTGGTGGCTGCCGATCTGGATGGTGATGGCAAAATGGAGGTCATTACCATGTCGGATCGTAATAACCTCCGCTGGTATAAGATACCGGATGATCCTGCCCAACACTGGCCTCGAACTGACATCGGCGCGGCTGTTCATGCTGGCGCTTCCGTGGGAGACGTAGATGGCGATGGTCATCTGGATATCGTCCGCACCAACGTCTGGTTTCAGAACGTCAACGGCGACGGCACGAAATGGATTGAGCATCCGATTGGCCCAAATACCCCGCCGCCACCTGATTTTCAGCCTTCATTTGCCTTTGATGCGACGTATAGCGTGGTCTGTGACATGAACGGTGATGGGAAAAATGACATCGTTTTTGTCGACGCGGAGATACCCGGCGGCAAGCTCTGGTGGATGGAAAACGTGGATGGATTGGGGCGCGTTTGGAAGCGTCACGACATACCCAACGGCGACGACGTCCGGCGCGGCGCATATCATACGCTATACGTGGGCGATCTGGATGGCGATGGCGATCTGGACATCTTTACCTGCGAAATGGAAGCTGTCGCGGGCAATGGCTCACCTCGCTGGTATATCTGGGAAAATCTCGATGGAAAGGGCGACCAGTGGCAGGAGCATGTCATCCTCGACGCCAACCTGGGCGGTCATGACGCGGTAGTTGGCGATATAACCGGCAATGGCTTACCGGATATTATCTCCAAGCCCTGGAATCCACAGAGCAACAACGCCGCTGGTGGGAAAATGTTTGTTGTCTTCCTTGAGAATATCTCCGATTAGGTGGAATGGAATATGTAGATATTGACATCCTGAGCAAAATCTGATAGCATTATTATGCTAATATAAGTTTGATGATAAGTGGCTCAGATGAGAAAGATAGAATAAATTCACCGCGGAGGATGGGATATATGCGTGGTAAATCTAAGTATGGAAAGCGTGGGTACGTGTACTTTGCAACGGTCAACCAGGAGAGGAAGCATTCTGTTTACCTGTCCGCGTATGGCCAGATAGCCTCTACGCTGTTGCAGAAATATGTAGAAGGTCAAAGGGCGGATTATGAAGAGCTGTTTGATGAATGGGACAAGTCCGTTAAGAAGGCAGGTTCCCAGATTGGATTTGCAGTCTCTCACAAGATCGAGGACGGTTACATTTATGTAAGCACATTCCAGGGTGGGATAGGAATGCCGGAAGAGGAGAAAAACGGATCAAAGTAGCGATACTATCTGAGAGCTTTCGCTGAGTTTATCGGCGAGTGGCACGGAGGCCGGTAAACTTTGTCATTTAGCCGAAGCAGCCCAGGATTCTATACTTGGTTCGCTGATAAAAAGCCAGCTTAGAAAGTTGGCGTTCAGGTTCATTAAGAATGCTTGTCATTCCAGCACGATCTCGCAGTCAGGCAGCGAGTTCAGAAACCATTTGCCATAGAATTTTGTCCTTACCCGCGGGTCAAGAATGGCGACTATTCCTGTATCTCTTTTGGTACGGATCAGTCGTCCGAAGCCCTGTTTCAACCGGATTATGGCTTCAGGGAGGTTATATTCCATGAAAGAGTTGCCTCCGCTGGCGTTAATATCCTGTATACGGGCTTCCACAACGGGATGAGTAGGAACCGAAAAGGGCAGGCGGACTACGATTACATTGCTCAAGGCTTCGCCCTGCACATCAACGCCTTCCCAGAAACTGGATGTACCGAACAAAACTGAATCTATATCCGCCTTGAATTCCTCCAGCATGGCATGTCGTGATAAATTTCCGCCCTGCTTGAAAGCAGTTATACCTTCCTCGCCCAGCCACGGCTCCAACTCCTCATAGACTTCATCCAGCATTCTGTAGCTGGTAAAGAGCACGAAGGCTTTCCCATGAGTCAACCGAATATACTGTCTGATCTTCTCAGTTGCTGCTGGTACAAATGAGTTGTCTCGTGGATCTGGCATTTTCGGCGGTATATAGATTTTCACCTGTTCAGCATAGTTGAACGGCGATCCCAGGATCATCTCCTTACAGTTGATCAATCCGATCCTCTTCTTAAAATAATCAAAAGTCCGGTTGGTGGAGAGCGTTGCGCTGGTCATGATAATACTTTCCATTGCGTCGAAGAGATTAGGACGAAGTTCGGCTGAGACACTAATGGGCGCGGCGTTAAGTCTGGTAGTTGTGAACCTCCCTCTGCTGACCTCTACCCAGTACACTGAATTGTCCAGCGATTGACTCAGGAGAATATCCAGTTCATCTCGCATTCTCTTACATCTCTCGATGTGTGCGACGATTTCCTTTTCGTCTTCCTCAGTTTCCGCTGTGGGCTTCAGATCTCCCAGCGCGCTCTGAAGTTCCAGGATTGGTTCGTCCAGAGTATTCGGCATAAAATTCTTAGCTCTGACCCGTTTGGTTCCTGAACGCTCATCATCAGCCCATTCCGTGACCGAGTTGAAGAAAATACCGCTTTGCGATCTGGCCTCATCCACAATTTCCGCCAGCGAAGCGGCATTCATCCGAATGAACAGCCCTGCCTTTCTGTCGCGGCGGCAGAGCGAATCCATAAGATGCCTCACGGCAAAGTTACTCAATGAGATGCCCATGTGTTCGGTGGCAGTATTCTCGATATTCTGGGCTTCGTCCATTATGACGTATTGATAGCCCGGCAGCACAGAGAAATTGGGGTTCTCCTTCCGCAGAGCAAGGTCGCTGAACAAAAGGTGATGATTCACCACCAGTATATTGGCGCTATACATCTCTCCTCGTGCTTTCTGATAGAAGCATTGCTCGGCCTGAGGGCATTTGACGGGACCCAGGCACATATCTCTCTCGGAACAGACTCTACTCCAGACATTCGAGGTGGGCTGAGGTTCCAGGTCAGCGAGACTGCCATCCCTTGTAATTTTTGACCATTGATAAAGCCTGCTTAGATCATCAACCTCGCCCTTCGTCTCGAACAACGCGCGTTCATACAGCATCAGGCCATCCAGCTTGCGCAGACACAGATAATTGGATCGCCCCTTCACCAGCACTACCTTAAAAGGGTCTGGGAGTATCTCCTGAAGGAACGGGATGTCTTTATTGATGAGCTGCTCCTGAAGGCTTATAGTGTTGGTAGATACCACCACGCGCTCGGAGGCTCTGATGGAAAAATCTATAGCCGGTATTAGGTACGCAAAGCTCTTGCCCACACCTGTTCCAGCCTCGATCACCAGATGAATTGGTTCCATCAAGGCCTGAACAATTGCGTCTGCCATTTTTAGTTGCTGCGGTCTGTATTCATATCCCTCAAGATGTCCGGCAATCAATCCGTCAGGCTCAAATATTTCTTTCAAATTCATTTCTCCTCATTCGCTCTCCTCGATAGCCGCAGGCGCACCGAAAGCTTTACGCAAACGCTCTGCGTCAAACTTCAACTGCCGGTCGTATGTATAGACTCCGTTCACTTCCTGTTCCACATCGGTCAACTGAGTGTAGGTGTAACCTGCAATATTAGGGTTGTTCAGCAGTATTAGAGTTAGTTTTTCGACGAGGTCCTCAACCTGTCTGGCTGTCTTTCCGTAGCCCCATTCCGATCTGCCGTTACCGCGCTCTTCCTGGCGGGTATGGTCTTCAGTCCAGAAAGTTCCTCCATACTCATCCACTATGTAAGGCTGACCTTCATAGGGAACAGATATCTCAGGAAAGCACACAAAGGTTTCTTTAGATTTCTGCGGATCTGTCTTGTCATACCTTTCCTGAAATGTCTCAGGATTCTGATTGTAGTCATGGACGGTGAAAATGTCAGTATGTACGTGCACGTATCCGCTGGCATCGTTGATGGGTCTGGTGGGGTCAAGGGAGCGCGTGAGTTGGTATACCTCCTCCAGCGCCTGCCGGTGAATCTCACCGTGCGTTCGGGCAGCACCAGCGGTTTCGTTGAATGGAGTCCAGGCGACGATGGAGGGATGATTCCGATCCCGCATTATTATCTCGCGCCATTCGCTCTGCTGGTTGTGTATGGCCTCTGGCTTTCCGAAATTCATTCCCCAGTCGCAGTATTCTCCCCAGGTCAGGTATCCCAGTTGATCCGCCCAGTAATGGAATCGCTCCTCAAAGACTTTTTGGTGAAGACGCGCGCCATTAAAGCCGACTGCCATAGAGCGTTCAATATCCGCCTTAAGTTCCGCATCGCTTGAGGCAGTCCAGATCCCGTCTGGATAGAAACCCTGATCAAGCACAAAACGCAGGAAGATAGGCTTGTTGTTGAGAAAGACTTTATTTCCCTCAATATGAAACTTTCGCAGACCAGCATAGGTACTGACACTATCGACTATATCGCCACCATCCAGAAGCTCCAGGTTCAAATCATAAAGATGTGGATCATCCACATTCCAGGGGTGCGGATTTTCTATCTCCAGAACCAGGGAAGTTCCACTGCTGGCGTGTATCTGCGAAGAAGCAACTTCGTAATCGCCATCAGACAGGGCAGCTCTGAAAGTCATACCTGTTTTCGCATTCCTGATGGTAGGAGTTATGATAAAACGGGCGTTATCGAGGTCAGGCACAATATGCACAGACTCTATACGGTTTTCGGAGACCGCCTCAAGCCAGACAGTCTGCCAGATGCCGGTAGTGCGTGTATACACACAACCGTGGGAGTAATATCGCGGGCTTTGTTTGCCACGCGGTTGCTTACCCGACCGAACATCGTCATAGGCATAGACTGTCAGATGATTTTGTCCTGTCTGCAAAGCTCCGGTTATGTTAAAAGAGAAAGATGAGCTGCCGCCCAAATGACGACCAACGAACTGACCATTTATCCATACCTGGCAGTCGTAATCCACCGCGCCAAAGTGCAGAAGCATACACTTGCCAGACCAGTCTTTGGGAATCTCAAAGCCGCGGTGATACCAAACGGCAGGAATAAAGTCGGTATAGCCAATGCCGGAGAGTTCGCTCTCTGGACAGAAGGGAACGATGATCTGCCTATCAAATGCGGATGGATTTTCGTGCCATCCTTTCTCTCTACCAGAGAGGCCAAAATCAAATGCAAAATCCCATGCGCCATTAAGATTAAGCCATTGATCACGCTGGAATTGCGGACGCGGGTATTCTGGACGTGGTTGTGACATTTAGACTAACCTCACTTTCATTGCTATATAGCGATTAGACCATTTAGTGATTTTGATATAGACATAACGTAGATCCTTCTGTTAAGATCGTTCTTGCTTGTTTTTGACCATCGTAAAACATTTGCTAGCAATTCTGGAGGATACCTGCCATGTCCTCTGAGGACATTATAACAATATTGAATTAGTTACGCCAGTGTTTTCTGTCAGATTACGTGGCTATGCGCAGACACACTGGATTTTTATAGTAGAACGAGGCTGCCAGCCCGTTGGTATACAAGCCAACGGCATGTTCCACAGTGTTACCTGTGTCATCCTGATAACTATATTATGGAGAGAATAGCGACATGAATATGAAAAAGGCAGTTCCGTGGAGTCCGAAAAATCTGTGGCCCTTGCCAGTAACCACTGTTATGGTCAGTTGTGTTGGCGAAGCCAATGCACCGAATATCATCACCATTGGTGCTTCTGGCATTGCCTGTGCACGGCCGCCTTTGATCAGTCTGGCTTTTGGCGTAAACCGATACTCATTGGGACTGATCAGAGAGACAGGGGATTTCGTGGTGAATGTGCCATCCAGTGAGCAAGCTCATATCACTGACTGGTGCGGTAGAGTATCGGGAAAAGATGTGGACAAATTCAAGGATGGTAATCTCACACCCGGCAGAAGCCTGAAGGTGAAATCGCCCTACATTGTAGAATGCCCGGTAAACTATGAATGCACGTTGTGGAAGATAGTAAATTGCGGCAGCCATGATCTGGTGCTTGGCGAGGTTCAGCAGGTTCATATAGACGAACCGATTCTCAACGAAAATGGCGATTCACTCGATCCGTCCAGATTCAACCCGCTGGTATCATTGCAGATGGAATACTGGGATATGGGCAAGAGTCTGGGCAAGTGGGGTGGTCTCTGGAGGCAGAAAAATCAGTAGCTGAGCAAAATATTCGTTGACAAAGCCCCAAAGAAAGTCATATAATGCTAAATGTCTCTAGTAAATTCCGTAAGAGAGAGGATAAGTAAATGATCGAGATTGTCTGCCTGATAGTGGGGTCAGTGGCAATCTTCTGCCTCGCTCACAGAAAGTGTAAAGGGTGCATCAAAGATTGTCATAGATGCCTGGGAGATTTTCTGCCATAAACACACTTCATGGAGCTACAAAAACCGGCCTTCAGGCTTGCTCAGAAGCCAAGCATAAACTTTCCGTCCAGAATCTGGCGTAATGGCACGATGGAGTGCCTTATTCTGCCATACGGGACTGGAAAGATGCTCCTGGCGAATTCGGAATTGCTATTCGGTCGGGGTTGGAA
>SDBT01014531.1_pt1 | contig 12549 bp, 15 predicted proteins | sample 2277101 | NCBI WGS metagenome assembly SDBT01 (sample SAMN10404973, study PRJNA504765) | marine sediment metagenome | isolation source: marine sediment core GS10_PC15, 103 cmbsf | place: Arctic Ocean: Southern Knipovich Ridge | collected 2010
TAAGTTAAATAAAAAGGATTTTGAATGGTATCTTGACCTTCGCAGATATGGATCGGTTCCGCATTCCGGATTTGGAATTGGTCTCGAAAGAACAGTAGCGTGGCTTTGCGGACTTGAGCATGTACGTGAAACAATACCGTTTCCCCGGCTTTTGAACCGACTCCGGCCATAATATATGCGCATCCTGTCAGACCAGCGTGGAATTTCAGCAGTATCAATAATCCTCTTTGGACTCCTGGTTCTGTCGATGGTGCTTTTGAACGGTATTTCAATCAGAATGCAGCAACAGCGCGCCGCGCAGGCAAAGGTGGACCAGCGAATTTCAACAATAAAAAGTAACTGCAATGTCGCTCACGAAAAATTTCCGGAGATTTGCGCAGTGCGCTACATTTACGAATGCGGGAAGCAGTAGATCTTGAGAAGTGACTGTATAGGAGTAGGAGATGTCATCCTGAACCACGACGGATCATATAAGAATTGGTGCGGATACACGTCGCTCGACGGGCCGCCTATAGGATGTGACAAATACTGGATCGACGGGGAGGGGAGCGATTGTACTAAGACAAATAATTTATGCATATAGCATATGTCAATTAAAGACCAACGTGGCATTTCAACCTTTAGGGGAGTATCGATAATTCTAATCGAGATTGTTGTTGTGGTATTTGTTTTTTATTTTTTGTATTATTTCTGGATAGAAAATCCTGTTCCGACTTCAAATATATTCATAGTACGTGCTTTTAAAGGCGAGGTTATTGAAATTCCTGAGTCGGTCAACACTACGGGTTGGGAAATCTATGAAAATGAAAATTATAATTTTGGCATTTCATACCCGGCACACCATACTATGACACAGGATGTGATTACGTATAATGAGACAGACGGCACTGTTTTTGCGTTGTCACTCGGCGATACGGAAATGTTTTATTTAAGAGTGTTTAACATTCTTCCAAAAGAGACGGTGGCTGATACCTATGAACGTATAACCGGCATTAGTCCATCGATATATCAGTCATACAGTGAAAAGGTTGATGGAACTGAGGCAACCGTATATCGCCAGCGGGCGGGAGAGGATTATGGAGATCGGATTTATTTTATCGGAGAGGGCTTCATGTTTGAATCAGTGTTTGACCAGTTTGCGGCGGAAATATTATCTACGTTTAGATTTATAAAATAATTTATATGAACCGAATTCTCACAAAAGAAACCATCAACAACGTTGAGAAAAAAGTAAAGCTCTGCGGCTGGGTGCATGCAACACGCCGGATGGGGAAGATGGTATTTATCGACCTACGTGACGTATCGGGATTAGTCCAGATCGGATTTTTTTCTGACAATCCGGATTTACTTGAACAGGCACAGCACTTGCGTCCTGAATTTGTGGTAGAAATTATCGGGCAGGTGAATAAGCGTCCGGAGAAACAAGTGAACAAGGATTTAGTCACCGGCACCGTAGAAGTGCAGGCGCTTGAATTGAAGGTTCTGGCAGAATCAAAGACGCCGCCGTTCGAGATAGTAGAAACAGATAAAGAAGAAGTAGGTGAAGAGGTTCGATATAAATACCGTTATCTTGATCTGCGCCGTGAGAAGAACAAGAACATGCTGATTCGGAGGTCAAAAAGCATTAAATATATACGTGATTATCTGCACGGAGAGGGGTTTATTGAGATAGAAACGCCCATACTCGCTAAATCAACGCCAGAGGGCGCTCGTGACTACCTCGTGCCTTCACGGCAGTATGCAGGCCGTTTTTACGCATTACCGCAGTCACCACAGCAGTATAAACAGATGCTGATGGTAGCAGGGCTTGATAAGTATTTTCAGATCGCACCGTGTTTCCGTGATGAGGATTCACGCGGGGACCGTGCTCCGGATCAGTTTTACCAGCTTGATTTGGAGATGTCGTTTGTCACACAGAATGACATTCTTGACCTTACTGAGAAATTATTTACCGGCATGGTGAAAGAGGTCTTTCCGGAAAAGCATGTTACTTTTTCGTCCTGGCCTCGTATAACATATGATGAGGCAATGAAAAAATACGGAACTGATAAGCCGGATATGAGAAAAGATAAGAATGATCCGAATGAACTGGCATTTTGTTTTATCGTTGACTGGCCGCTCTTTGAACCGGAAAAAGAGGACGGACATTATGCTCCGGCACATCATATGTTTACTGCGCCAAAAACAGAGGATATACCATTACTTGATTCAGATCCATTAAAAGCGCGGTCATGGCAGCATGATCTTGCATTAAATGGTTATGAAGTGGGCGGAGGCAGTATTAGAATTACCAGTCCGGAAATTCAGGCAAAGATATTTGAATTAGTTGGGATAACCTCAGATGAGGCAAAAACGCAGTTCGGACACATACTGGAGGCATTCACCTATGGCGTACCGCCGCATGGCGGGATTGCTCCGGGCCTTGACCGTATGCTGATGGTTCTGCTTAATGCATCGAATGTGCGTGAGGTGATGGCATTTCCGAAGACAGGAGATAATCGCGAACCGATGACCGGATCACCATCGGAAGTGTCCGAGAAACAGCTTAAAGAACTTCACATAGCTTTAGATAAAAAAAAGTAGTTATGCGTTTATCGCATCTGCAGAAATTTATTTTGTTAAATGCCTACCTTGCGCGCGGGCAGATGAAGAGAATTCAGCTTTTGAAATATTATGATAAAAAGCGCGGTGCTCCAAAACTTGAAGATCAGCAGGGAATCATTACAAAAAGTCTTGAACGCCTGATTGAACGCGGAGTCCTCATCGGATACGGAAGACGCACACCTGAGAAGTGGTTTATCGAGTCCGTTAAGCTGACCGGGAAGGGTAAGCGCGAGTCAAAAAAACTTCTTGGTCAGCAGCAAGTATTACCATTGCGGCTACGACGCCGTTCACATACCGCTAAAAAATAATTTTTCAATCTATGAAGGAAAAAACGAGGACACTTTCAAAACTAATATTGATGTTATTCTGTATGGCACTCGTGGTTCCTTCGGTTACGCTTGCTGATGGAATGGTAATGCCTCCAATAGATCAGTGGATACAAGAGACTGACCAAAAGGCGGTTATTTTTTATGACAAGGGGGTAGAGACCATGGTGATCTCAATTGCGTTCCAGGGAGACGCAGAGGACTTCGCCTGGATCGTACCGACTCCTTCAAAGCCCACCGTCAAGAAAGGATCAGATGAATTGTTTACCAACCTTGAATCACTAACAGGGTATTCGGATATTTATTATAATGATTCACTAGCGCCATTTGGTGCAATACAAGAGTCGACAAAAAGCGAAGTAACCGTTGTAGAGACAAAAAAAATCGATTACTACGACGTTACTGTCCTGTCTTCTACAGATAATGATTCTCTCACGAAATGGCTCAACGACAATGGTTATAATTTTCCTACAGCTGCGTCATACATCCTCAATGATTATATAAATAACGGATGGTATTTCGTTGCCATGAAAATAGATCCAGAAAGTCTTGGATGGACTGACGTCGAAGGGCAGCTCCGATCAGGACACGCTACGCCGGTATCGCTTTCGTTTACAACGGAAAACATTGTTTATCCGATGAAAATTTCTTCCGTCACGAGTCAGGGAGGTACTACGGAAGTAGGCGTTAAGAGAGCACTTGATGTGCCGGCATATACAACCGGCCGATCGAGTACTGCCGTTGAAATAGATACGGATGATTTATTAACATTTCCGGCTGCAGACGTTATTAATGCCTCGTCCGGCACTATTGAGTTTTGGGTGCAGCCTGACAGCTCGTGGGAATCGACAACAAGCGGATATAATGAATTTGTTAACATCGTCAACGCGAGCGGTATAAATGTTTTTGAATTCAGGCGCGGAAATGATTCCGTACGGGATAATCTGCAGTTTATCGCATACTCTTCAAACAGCATAGCCAAATCATGGAAAACTGCCGATACGAGTCCATTCACCTGGATATCAGGTGAATGGTATAACATCGCCGTCACATGGTCTGCTTTAGATTCCCCGGTCGTGTATGTTAATAATATCGCGTACGAGATGGAACCGGTAAATAACGAAACAACGTGGAGTATCATGCCGGTTACTGGCGGGAGTATGTATATAGGGCAGCAAAATATCACCAGTAGTTCTGGCTTGTCGGCTCTGCACGGGGCACTGGATGACTTACGGATATCTTCAACACAAAAGACGGCATCCGAGATCGAAGTAACTTATAGGAATGGCTTAAATTTTTTACCTGTGGAACAAGAAGCGGATACGTTGTTTTTGGCACACTTTGATAATTCACTTTTTGAGGTAGTATCTTCTGATTTTATAGATTACCAGCAAAATAGTGTAAAGCCAACCGTCATACCCGTTGACTATGATTCATATCTCTATGATTCAGTAGCCATTCAGTTATACGTAATTGGAGCGAATCGAATGACACTGCCGAGTTTCTCAACGCAGTTTGCCAATTGGATTGATAAAGAGAGCATCGAGGATTTAGCAATAGATACGCAAGGTGATCCATTGCTCACTCCTACCAAAAAGAAGTATTTTCTCACAAAGCTGTATCGCTCCATGACATATGAGCAAATGACAGAAGATTTATTTTTACGCGAATACGGTAGCAACACTACTAAGGGTAATGAAATAAAAGCAGGCAAACAAAAGTCGCAAACACCGTTCTTAATTGTTGTTTCGATTGCCGTTGCTATTTCGATACTGCTTGCTGTCATAATCCTGATCCTGAGCAGGCGTGAACCAAAAAAAGATATCGAATAAAATATATTTTTAAAAAAGATCCGCCTCAATCAATCGAGGTATGAAAGGAAAAAATATGCCAGACAACATTTTACCAACAACGCCCCCGCCTCCTGACAAAAAGAAAAAAAAGAAGAAGAAAGTTTCGGGAGTAGCTGTACTGATGGTAATCATCCTCACTATCGTAATCATTGTGCTTGGTGAGCGGTTTATGTTTGATCTCAATCGGTGGTTCAATCCTGCATTTGACCAGTTCGGAAGCTACAGTTATCGTTCGAGTATTACGACGATGACAAAGACCTACACGCAGGAAAACTATGAGTGGTATCGGTTGGGGATACATACCGCATTCAATATACCAATTTTACTCGGGGCGTTCCTGTTTTATTTTGTTATGTACTATCATAAATCGTGGAGCCCGAAGCGAATCATCGTCTGGCCGTATTTTATATTTTCCATATGGGTGACGTTGCACGTGATTTTTGAAACGTTCTACTTGCTTATTAAGCAATACGAGACGCTCGGGATATATATCGTATTGATAGTGCTTGCGGTATTGCTGACATGGTTTGCTGTCGTGGCTCAGCGAAAATACCACGAGAAGCAGGAGCGAAATTTTTTACAACAATAATCGCGAGGATCACACGTATGTATGAAGTAAAAAAAATTGATGTACTTTCCGCGGCAAAGATTAACGGGTTTATCGCTGTAGCCGGCTACTCGGTCTGGGCGGTATTTGCATCCGTATTTATTATTGGACTCGGAGGATATGCTTCACGGAATTTTTTTGATTTTGATTTTAACAGCTTTTCAATTCTGGCGATTCTCGTCGGATTTGTCGTAAGCGCGATTGCAGGATTCGGCGCGGGCGCGATAGGGGCGCTTATTTACAATCTCGTATCCTCATGGATTGGAGGCGTCAAGGTGCATCTCACACTCACGTCTGATGAAGAGGAGGAGAATGAGCAGTAAGTCGAATCATCTCTTAATTAACTCATGATATATTGTATGGCAGTAGGAAGTAAATTTTTAAATCATCTCAAGAGCGGAAAAGTTACCTTTGAAGAGGTGACGCATAAGGTTGTCTATACCGCTTTTGACCTTGCTCAAACGACGAAAAGGAAATTGTCAGAAATCGCAAAAACTGTGCTCGTAAAAGGTGACGGCAAATATTTTCTGATCGTGGTCCCGGCAAATCATCTGCTGGATTTTACAAAGATTAAAAAGATTTTAGGTGTCAAGAAAGTCAGCATGGCGAAAGAGGGTGAAATGAAAACAAAGTTTAAGGTAAAGCCGGGAGCGATAACGCCTTTTGGCACCATACATAAAGTATCAGTCGTTATAGAGAAAGCATTATTACGCACGCCAAAAGTACTCTTTGGGGCAGGCAGCTTTACTGAGAGTATTGTTTTGAAAGTGAAGGATTTTGTGAAGCTAGAAGATGCCACCGTTGGCGTGGTAAGTAAGCGTGATGCATCAAAAAAAGACCCCAAACCAGCACCAAAGAAAAAGCCAAAGATAAAACGCGTGGCAAAGAAAAAGCCAAAAAAAAGAAAAGCGGCTAAAAAGTTACCCAAGAAAAAAAAGAAATAACCACATTTCATATGGATAATGACGTACGGGAATACATCGAAAACAGGAAAATTTCCAGAATGCCTGATCAGGATATTGTCAGTGAACTAGTGTCTAACGGATGGAAGCAGGTGGATGCTGCACATATGGTAGCTAATTATATGAAGGGATCTGCAGTACGTAAAAGCCGAATAGCGTGGATAATCCTCATTGGCATCATCATCGTTGTTTTAGCGGGCATCGTAGTGTATGTGCTTAATTATGGCACACCAAGTTTTATTATTATATAATGGTTTATAAAATACAATTAGAGCAATTTGAAGGACCTCTGGATCTCCTCCTGCAGCTCATCGAGCAAGAGGAGCTCGATATCACAAAGCTGTCACTTTCGCATGTTACCGAGCAATATCTCGAATATCTTGATAGGACGAAAGATATTGCCGCTGAAGAACTTGCGGATTTTCTTGTTGTTGCCGCAAAATTGCTCCTGATAAAGTCTCGAACATTGTTGCCGCAACTGCAGATAGATGATGAGGAAGATGGGATTGACCTTGAGCAGCAGCTGAAGATTTATCGAGAATTTTATGAGGCATCAAAGGTGCTCAATAAGATGATACTGAAGAAGAAATTCTTATTCACGAGAGAACGAATGGTAGGCCGGGTTGACAATGTTTTTAATCCGCCAAAAAGCATCTCAACCGAAAAAATGCGAGCATTGTTTGTAAGTGTATTGAAAGATCTCGAACCGTGGGTAAGCTTGCCGCGGGAAGTGATGACGAGGACAATTTCGATTCAGGAGCGGATACTTAATATTCAGGCGCTCATTCAGCAGGAAGCATCATTAAGCTTTCGCACGTTATTGAAAAGTACCAAGAATAAAACCGAGGTCATCGTAACATTTCTGGCGCTCCTCGAGCTCGTAAAGCAGAGGACGATCGCATTAGTACAGGAGGGGACGTTTGAAGATATTATTGTTAAAAAAGTAACCGACCAATCGGTCGACGTCGTGGAAGATTAATATTAAATTTTCACAATACCAATGAATACAACAACACTGATAGAAAGTCTGCTTTTTATTTCCGGTAAGCCGATGTCCATTGCAAAGATGTCAGAAATTCTTGAAAAAAAGGAAGAAGAAATTGTCGTAGCAGCGGACGGGCTCATGGAGGAGTATAACAGTAGTGATCGGGGCATGCATATACAAAAAACAAGCTCTTCATATCAAATGGCGACTAGCCCCGCAAGCAGCCATATTATCAGAGATTACATAAAATCCGAGCAGACAGGCGAGCTTACCAAGCCATCACTCGAGACACTTACTATTATTGCTTATCGCGGTCCAATTACAAAAGCGGAGCTTGAGCAAATCAGGGGTGTTAACTGCAGTCTGATAATCAGAAATTTATTGATTAAAGGTTTGGTGGAAGCAAAAGAAAATCGTGAAAAAATGGCAACTGTCTACAGTGTAACATTTGATTTTTTAAGATTTTTAGGGATCAGCAAGGTTGATGACCTTCCTGATTTTGAAAAACTGAACAGTGATGAAAATCTTAAAAAACTTTTTGAACAAAAAATTGAGACGCCTGAATCGGACGGGAGTAAAACAGAATAACTGACTCTTAAAGATGTATGCTGACGTTTTTACTTTTCACATTACTAACCCTGCATAATATTGATCTCGATGCATCCGTATTGCAGTATGATACGGTTACACAGGAGAAAATAATTGAAGAGCTGTTAACTGATCCGTACCAATCTTCAAGTAAGATCCAGCGCACATTACCACCAATTACCCATCAGTTACTTAACCGTCCGGATACGGTTATCACGGCAGACTCCGGAGTTGTTATAGACACCGCATCAGGTTCTGTTCTCTGGGAACGCAATACGGATACCGCATTGCCGATAGCCAGTCTGACAAAATTGATGACGGCACTCGTATTCCTGGATATGGGGATACCGCTGGAGAACGAGGTAACCGTTGAGGAGGCTGATGCCAGTGCAGTGATGGGAAGCCGACATTATGTGAAGCCCGGTGAAACAATGACAGTAAAAGATCTTTTTTTCATAAGCCTCGTCGGCTCTGATAATACCGCAACCAGTGCACTTGCACGATCTACCGGATTACAATACGAACGATTCATCCAGCTCATGAATTCCAAAGCAGAGAATTTAGGTCTGACGCAGACAAAATTTCTGGATGTCACAGGTCTTGATCCTCAGAACACATCGACGGTCCTCGAATACAGCAAGATTGCAAATTTTGCAATGAGAAACAAACAGATACGGGAGGTGCTTACCACTACGGAATATGTTTTTGAAACACTTGAACAAAAAATTCGTCATCGAATAAGGAACACCAATGTGCTCCTCGGTGATGAAGACCTGCAAATAATTGGTGCAAAGACAGGATATCTCGATGAAGCAGGATATACTTTCGTATGTCAGGCATCAGAAGACAATCACGATATACTTATCGTACTATTTAAAAGTAATTCATCCGAAGAACGTTTTAAGGAAGCAGAGTCGCTCATACACTGGGCTTATGACTATTATTACTGGCTTTAATTTTTTACAAAAGTGTTAAAATAAGGTATGTTTAGTATTGATTACGCAGTTATTTTTGAGAGTATTCCGAGAGAATTAGCGACAGTATTGATCGCTATGTTGCCGATAGCTGAATTGAGAGCTGCAATTCCTGTTGCGATAGAAGGTTTTGGAATGTCTATTTGGGGAGCATATTTTTGGTCTGTCATAGGCAATTTGATACCTGCGGTACTGTTACTCATGTTTCTTGAGCCAATCGCCCAGTTTCTCATGAAACGATCCGAGCTATTTGAGCGTTTCTTCACATGGATTTTTAACCGGACCAGAAAACGTTTTTCAGCGCGGTCAGGACGTTACGGGAAGTTTGTCGCATTGATTCTGTTCGTTGCAATCCCGCTACCGGTAACGGGTGCGTGGACCGGTTCTGCAGCGGCGTTCCTCTTTAATGTTTCATTTAAACGATCATTAGCAGCGATCACCATTGGTGTCCTCATCGCCGGCGTAATCGTTACTGCTGCAACCGTAGGGATATCAGCATTATTATAAAAATATGAAGAAAAAATCAATAGTAGTCGCGAACTGGAAAATGACTATGGACCTCGGACAGGTTGAGCGTTTTTTTTCCAGGCTCAATCTTAACGATTCAGCATATGAGTCGGTCGACGTCGTAACATGTCCTTCGTTCCCATTTTTAGATCGTGTGCAGCATTTTATCGATAAACGTCCGATTGGATTCGGAGCACAAAATTTATATTGGGAAAATAGCGGCGCGTTTACCGGCGAAGTATCCGGAAGACAGCTCGCGGATATCGGCTGCCAATACGTCATTCTCGGCCACTCGGAGCGAAGAGAAATTTTTAATGAAGATGATGAAGTGGTGAACAAGAAAGTACAGCTTGCACTCCAAAATAAATTGATTCCCATAATTTGTTTTGGAGAGAGCTACGATGAGAAAGAGGCGGGTAAAACCAAGCACGTTGTTGAAAAGCATGCGAGAGCGTGCCTCGAGGGTATTAGTAGTAGTGATGCAAAGCGCATAATCCTGGCTTACGAGCCATTATGGGCTATCAGTACAAGTGCGGATAATGAAGGAAAAGCAGATTCTCCGGAATCAGCGCAAGTAGTACATAAGCTCATCAGGAAAGTAGTTGAGGAATTATTTGACGGTCGTGTTGCAGAATTAGTTCGTATTATATATGGCGGTTCAGTGAAGCCGGATAATGTCGGAGGTTTTGCAGCAATGGATGATATTGACGGTGCGCTGGTCGGGGGAGCAAGCAAAGAAGCCGAAAGTTTCCAAAAGCTCGTGGAGTCGTTTATCACTACCTAAACTAAACATTATGCTCGTACATCTTTCAGAACTCATAAAAGACGCAAAAGAAAAATCATATACGCTTGGAGCATTCAATATCGAGAATCTCGAGACGACACTCGGAGTTGTACGGGCAGCGGTGGCTAAATTGTCTCCAATTATTCTCCAGGTTTCTGAAACGAGCATCAGATATGCGGGATTAAAGGCGATCACGAGTATCGTACAGACGATTTCTTCTGTTGAAGCGGGGGATATACCCATTGCGTTGCACTTGGATCACGGTAAAAGCTTCAGATCAGTAGCAGAGTGTACTCGAGCAGGTTTTACCTCAATCATGATGGATGCGTCAGATATGCCGTTTACTGAGAATGTTATTCTCACAAAACAGGCTGTCGATTTTGCGCATCAAAAAGGAGTACTGGTTCAGGGTGAGCTTGGCGTTGTCAAAGGCCTGGAAGAGGTTGATCAGGAGGAGCGCGCTGAATTGATGACCAAACCGGAAGAAGCTCAGGATTTTGTTGCGAAGACGAAAGTTGATACGCTCGCGGTTGCCGTCGGTAATGTGCACGGTATCATAAAAATGCAAAAAGGGAATCCCGGTCTTGATCTTGAGCGGCTTGATGCAATTCACCAGCTTATCCCAAATACACCTCTCGTTCTGCATGGCGCTTCAGGATTACCCCAGAATCAGATCAAAGAAGGTGTAAAGCGGGGTATTTCTATTATTAATATAGATACAGAAATCAGGATTGCGTTTACCGGAGCACTCCGTGATACGTTACTGCATGATCCGCAGCTTTTTGATCCTCGTGAGCTTCTCACGCCTTCAATCCAAGCTATGAAAAAGGTAGCTGAAGATAAAATCGAAATGTTTGGCAGTGCCGGTATGGCGAAGTAGCGACACAGCCTGTCAGTATATAAAAATCAATAACGTAACTAAGGAAAGGAAAATCACTATGGCACTACGGCTCGCAATCAACGGTTTCGGAAGAGTCGGAAAATCGGCGTTCAAAATTGCGCTGGAAACCGACGGAATCGAAGTCGTTGCTATCAACAACCTTGCTCCACCGGCAATGTCAGCACATCTCGTCAAGCATGACACGGTATATGGAGCATGGGATCATGACGTGTCATCATACGACAAGGGAATTATCGTAGACGGTAAAAAATATCCGATTATCGGTGAACGGGAACCTTCAAAGCTCCCATGGAAGGAGTTGGATGTTGATGTTGTTATCGAGTCAACCGGCCGGTTTAGAAAAAAGGAAGAGGTGCAGGCACATCTGGATGCCGGCGCAAAACGCGTAGTTATTTCAGCGCCGGCAAAAGGTGGTGGTGTTGATACATTCGTTATGGGTGTGAATGATGACAAGCTCGGTGATGAGGAAATTGTTTCAAACGCTTCATGTACGACGAATTGTATCGCACCTGTAATTAATGTTCTGCAAAAGGAGTTTGGGGTCAAGAAGGCGCTCATGACGACAATTCATGCATATACCGGGGATCAGAACCTTGTCGATGGATCCCATAAGGGAGATATGCGAAGAGCACGTGCAGCAGCTCTTAATATCATTCCAACATCAACCGGCGCAGCAACCGCTGCAGCAAAAGTTATCCCGGCGATAGAAGGTAAATTTGACGGGTTTGCGCTTCGCGTACCGACACCGACCGGTTCTATGTCAGATTTTTCAATTGTATTGGAGAAGAATGTTACGGTTAAGGAGGTAAACGATGCACTAACAAAAGCTTCAGAGACGGATCAATATAAAGATGTGATGATGGTTACTGATGAACCGCTCGTCTCGTCTGATATTGTCGGCAATACCCATGCTTCCATTGTTGATTTGGAATTAACCAAAGTTGTTGATGGTGACTTGGTCAAGGTGGTTTCCTGGTATGATAATGAATGGGGCTATTCAACCGCATTGATCAAATTGTGCCAACTCGTTGGAGATCGATTGAAAAAATTACGTCGATAAGAATTTTTTATACGAAACAATAGAAAGGGGGTGATTGCGTGTTAAAGAGTAAATATGTTCCAACCGCTTTTGCAGTGTTTGGTATCATGTGTGGGATATTCGCCTTTTTTACCGAGGTGCGAAATGAGGTAATAGTCATTGCATCAACGTTTTATCTCCAGATGTCAATTGCTTCTTTCTTGGCTGCGATTTATTTTGATCGTGCAAGAAATCACTAATCACATGGCGGTACGGTGTATGGATTAATGTAGCATCAGTAAGGAATGTTCTGCGTATTTCTTGACACTACACAGTTTTGTACTATACTAGCTAGGATTAGCCGTGGCGCCTTCGTCTAGCCTGGCCTAGGACGCATGGTTCTCATCCATGTAACACGGGTTCGAATCCCGTAGGCGCTA
>SDBT01014532.1_pt1 | contig 12548 bp, 8 predicted proteins | sample 2277101 | NCBI WGS metagenome assembly SDBT01 (sample SAMN10404973, study PRJNA504765) | marine sediment metagenome | isolation source: marine sediment core GS10_PC15, 103 cmbsf | place: Arctic Ocean: Southern Knipovich Ridge | collected 2010
ATTTGCTAATATGCTAAATAAAAGTGGCTTTAAAAAAGGCGATATTGTAGGAATAAATTTACCTAATGTACCACAATACCCGATAGCTGCACTTGGAACCTTGAAAGCGGGATGTATTGTCTCTGGGGTATCACCTCTTCTTTCGGCAATTCAAACTCAATACCAACTTAATGATCTAGGATCAAATGGAAAAAAGGTTGCCTTGCTTACGTTAGATTCTAATTATGCAGAAAAAATAGTTAAAATAGGTGAAGATATAGAGCAATTGAAAATGGTCATTACTACCAATGTTGCTAGTTTTTTACCTGAAATCAATACGGATTTAATAAAAACGTATGGAGAAATTCCAAAAGTAGAAATCTCTCCATTAAGAGGAAAAATTGGGATTGATTTTCACAAAGATATTTTAGAGAAATATTCAAGTGAACACAAGCATGTTCAATGTGCCCCCGAGGATATTGGATGGATTCAATACACTGGTGGAACTACTGGTTTACCAAAAGGGGCGTTGTTAAGTCATAGAGGACGTGTTTCTAATATAATCAGTTTCATAAGATGGTTAAAGTGGGAGAAGGGTAAAGACATAGGATGTTCAGCTTTCCCGTTTTATCATATAGCTGGGTTGAACACATGTGAAATTGATATCTATGCAGCATGCGGCCAATTACTAATTCTCAATCCTCGAGATACTGATTATATAGTCAAATTATTTGAAAAATATAGACCGACATTTGTCTCAAACGTACCTTCATTATACCAGCTTTTAATGAAGAACACAAAATTCAAAGAATTGGATCACTCTAATATAGATTCATGTTTATGTGCTGCTTCTCCATTCCCTAAGGAATCCCAGACGGAATTAGAAAGTATTATTGGAGAGAACAAACTTTTAGAAGTTTATGGTATGACAGAGTTATCTCCCATAGCAACGATGAATCCATATCAAGGTACAAAAAAATTAGGTACGATCGGATTACCTATTCAAAATGTTGAATTAAAAATAATCAATACAGAAACCGGAGTGGAAGTACCGTTGGGTGAAGCGGGAGAAATTCTTGTCGCAGGTCCTTTAGTAATGCCGGGTTATCATAACAAACCAGAGGAGACAAAAAATGCCATTGATTCAGATGGATTCATGCATACTGGAGATGTCGGAATAATGGATGAGGAAGGATATATTCGAATAGTTGATCGCACAAAAGATATGATAATAGTAGGTGGGTATAAGGTTTTTTCTGCAAAAGTAGAAAATGTGTTATCAAAACATCCAGCAGTAGGAATGATTGCATTAATCGGAACTCCGAACCCAGATCGTCCTGGCTCTGAGATTGTTAAGGCTTATATCCAAATGCACCCAGATTATGAATATGATGGCGATATCGAAACATTAAGAGGAAACATAGTTGAGTTTGCTAAGAAGAATTGTGCCCCATATGAAGTTCCTAAAATAATTGAATTAGTAGATGAACTACCTCTAACCCCCGTGGGTAAGATTGATAAAAAAGTTTTACGAAAGATTAATCACTAAAACAGTTAAAACCAGGAATCTATTGTCATATTTCTTAATGGAGGTTTTTTCTTGGATCTGCGAGCTTTCCATTTCAACAATCGTTTTTCAGGCAGATAAGGATGCTGAATGAGTGAATACTCACTGAAACGTTCGTCATCATTTATCATTGCTAACACACTTCCAAAATGGGATAGAATTTTGCCCCCTTTTGGTCTGAAAAGAGAATTCTCGTGTAAAGGGGCGGTTATAATGATTAACGGGTTTGTTTTCTGGAGGATTTTTTTGATGCCATCTATTGTTCTTAGTAAATCTTCAAAAGTTTGTTTTTCGTAGCTTTTTAACAGAGTTGTAATTCCAGAGATTAAAACAACTTTCACATCTCCAAGTGTGGAAAGTCTATTCTCTAAAATCTCAACCATCTGATCCCAGGTGAACGCTCTTGAGATTAAGATGTTCTTGAGAACCTTTCGAGGAGACAAATTCTGTGAAACTGCATATTTACTTATATTGTATGGATTAAACCGATTATTTCCGTCAATAAAAGCGACTCTAATTCCTTCTCCAAGCCCTCCATTATTAAAAGCTTTTTGAACAATAACGGAAGTTGTTAACAAAATGTTAGTAGTTAAATTCTTATCTCCATAGAGCAAATACACTAAATCTCTGTGGAACCCACCAGAAAGCAACTCATCGAGAGTCTTATCTCCACTTGAAATGAGTGGTAATTGATTGTTCCTTTTGTATACCTTAAATCCGGAATCAAACGTCATCATATGAAATAACAATTCTTCAAAATAAAACAAGAATACACCGACAATTTTCTAAAATTCGCACATTTTCTCCCGTTATTAAGAAGATTATTACCTTTTTTAAGAAAAACCTACCTTTTAAAAGTAAAACGATTCCATGGAGACGGAGGGGGGAGACTAAAAGTAAAATTTTTACAAAGAAGTTTTATAATAAGACACATCAACTATTATAACATCAATTACTTAAAATAATTAAAAAAATGTTGTTAAAAAATGAGTTACAAAGATAAACCTTGGAAAGCCTCTTATGATAAAGGAATTGGGGAATTAGACCCAAAGGAATTTGAGATTACATTCACTCAAGCGATTAGAAAGACATTCGAAGAAGTACCTGATAAAGCAGCTTTTTATTTTTTTGGAAAGGAAATTTCTTACAGAGAGTTAGACAACCTTTCCAATGAATTAGCTAATATGTTAGTAGAGAATGGATTCAAGAAAGGAGACGTATTAGGAGTAAATGTTCCTAATATTCCAGAATATATCATTGGAGTCTTAGGAGCTTTAAAAGTAGGTGTAATCGTTTCAGGAGTCTCTCCACTTCTTTCTGGAGTTCAACTCCAGTACCAGCTTAACGATCTCGGAGGAAAAGATAAAAAAGTAGCACTTCTTACATTAGATGCTATATTTGCAGGGCATATAACTAAAATTTATACAAAAATCCCTGCCTTAAAATTAGTTATTGCGACTAGTGTTGGTGGATTCATGCCCAAAATTCTTGCAAAATTAGGAAAAGCAGTGGGAAAGATTCCTAAAGGAAAAGTGACTCCTTTAGAGGGAATTACTGTTCTTGATTATCATAAAGATATTAAAGGTAAATTTTCTGACGAATTACCTGATGTTAAAGTAAGACCTGATGATACTGCTTATATACAATATACTGGAGGAACAACAGGACCACCAAAAGGTGCAATCCTTACTCATCGGAATTCAATTTCTGATATTAAAATATTCCAACATTGGCTTAATTGGGAATTTGGAAAAGGATTTGCCTTATCAGGTTTCCCATTCTTCCATATCGCAGGGTTATTCACATGCCAAAATGCGATTATCTTAGGATGGAGTCAAATTTTAATACCAAATCCACGAGATACAACACATATAATCAAGGAAATGTTGAAATACAGGCCAAGCATTTTAGCTAACGTTCCAACCCTTTACCAAATGTTAATTAAGAATCCGAAATTCTCTAAAATTGACAAGGATATGATTGATTATGCTATTTCAGCAGCAGCACCTTTTCCAAAAGAATCTCAAGAGATTTTTGAGGGTGTCATTGGAAAAGGGAAATTGATAGAACTATATGGAATGACCGAAACATCACCCCTCACAATAGGTAATCCTGCAAAAGGAAAAAAGAAATTAGGACATATTGGATTACCGTTTCCTCATGTTGATTTCAAGCTGGTTGACCCAGATACAGGAAAAGAAGTACCTATAGGTGAACCCGGTGAAATTTGTATAAAAGGTCCGATGGTAATGAAAGGCTATCATAATAAACCTGAAGAGACGAAAATAGCCATTGATTCCGATGGGTTCATGCATACTGGAGATATAGGAATTATGGATGAAGAAGGTTATGTGCGTATTGCGGACAGAACCAAAGACATGATAATTGTTGGAGGATTTAAGGTATTTTCTACAAAGTTAGAAGATACATTAACCCAACACCCCGCAATTGGTATGATGGCTGCAATTGGCATTCCTAATCCTGATAGACCAGGTTCCGAAATTGTAAAGGCCGTTATTCAAATAGATGCCGAATATGATTACGATGGTAATGAAAAAGCGCTCAAAGAACAAATAACCGCATTTGCAAAAGAAAAATGTTCTCCCTATGAAGTCCCGAAAATTATTGAATTTGTAGAAGAATTACCCTTGACAGTAGTTGGAAAAGTAGACAAGAAAATTTTGCGAATAGGTAAGTAAAAAAAACAAAAAGTTTATTTTAAAATATATTTTTTATTTTAATCTTCTCATTTTATTAAGCAACTTTTTTATTAGTTCTTTCATAAGAGTCTTTAGCACTAAAAACATCAATTCTAAGAAGTAGACTGATTTTAAAAAAATCAATCTTTTAAGTAATAAGCGTTTCATTTGAATTTTTAATTTAAAAAGAAATTTTCCGTAATTGCTTAATTTTTGTAATTTACTTGTTAGGTTTACCTAATAATTTATTATACGAACATACATATCTCTAGTTCTTCCTTTTGTATTAGTTATTTATAAAAAAAAACAATAAAGTGAATATTATGGCAGAAGTAATACAAGAAGAAAAAAAAACCGAAATCGAAAAAGTAGAAGAAAAGCCTAAAAAAAGAGTGTATATTCCTGAAATTTGTATGTATGATAGTGACGATAGTTCTGGATATATCATCGAAGTAATCCTACCTGGAGTGGAGAAGGATACCCTTAAACTAAAAATGAATAAGGAGAATCTAATTATTTACGGTGAAACTGATACTATAAATTATGGGGGCCTTTTTCAATTATGCTGTCCTGTTGACACTGAAAAGGCAAAATCTTCTTATAAAAATGGCTTGTTAAAAATAGAAGTTCCATATTTGGACGCCATGAAAGACACGATTGATATTAAAATTGATTAAATTCTTATTTTTTTCTTTTTTTTTTTCTTGATTAAAAATAGTAAATCTACATTTTAGCTCATTTTTTCATTAACAAGAGAAATCACTTTTGGTAAAACATCTCCAATTTTCTCATGTATCACAACCTCAGCAGCAGAATCCATATCCGTTTCTTGAATGTTAATTATAGCTAACTTAGCTCCTTTAGATAATATTTTTTGAGGATAAAATGCAACGGGATAAACAACCAAGCTGCTCCCCAATATTAATAATAAATTACATTTAGAAATCATTTCATCAGCTGCTTGGAGCGTTTCAGATTCGAGGGGTTCTCCAAAGAAGATTGTATTTGGTTTTAATAATCCACTACACTTTTCGCAAGAAGGAGTAGATTGACCTTTAATAACTTGGTTTACCATTGTTGTAATTTCATATATTTGACCGCAGCTCATGCACTTCGCTTCATAAGCGTTTCCATGAAACTCGACAATATTTTTCGTATGTGCTTTATGATGTAATCGATCAATGTTTTGTGTAAGTACCCCTCGTAATTTTCCAATCTTTTGAAGCTTTGTTAAGGCTTTATGACCCCTATTAGGCCGAGCCCGAAAAATTGTCCTCCCTATTTCTAGCATAAATTCTAAATTCTTACTTGTATTTGCCATATAGGTATTGATAGAGGCAAATTCGTAGGGATCTACTTTCTCCCATAATCCTGTACCTGGGCTTCTGAAATCTACAATACCACTTTCTGTAGACATTCCTGCACCTGTTAATGCAACTATATTATTTGAATCTATGATAAGTTGGGCGAGAATCGCTAATTTTATATCTAAATCACTCATCGTCAAAAATATAAAAAATCAGTTTAGTAGATTTCATTAGAAAATACTATATGAATAATTAATTGTTTCAATGAAAATAGCCTCTATTCAGGAACAGGGTTTACATTCTCCAATTTATACTTGGAATGTAATTTTTTAATTAGAGTGTGAAATGCTTGAATAACGCCAGATCCTGTTTTTGCAGATGTTCTATAATAACCATCAATGTTATGTTTTTGTATTAGTTTGAAAACTCTTTTATCATCCAAATTTTTTTCGTCAACCAAATCTACTTTATTTCCGAATAGTAGCACAGGAATTTCTCCACAATATTTTATTATCTCATTATGCCAGTTCTTAACATGGCTTAAACTTTCCTTACCAAAGGCATTCTCTTCGACGGAATATACAAGTATTGCACCAACACTTCCATTATAAAAAGTAGGGCGTAAGAAATGAAAAGTGTCCTGTCCAGCGATATCCCAGAAAAATAGTTTACAAATATCACTATCTATCTCTTCTTCGTGCTTGGAGAATTGAGCTCCAATAGTTTTAACATAATCGTCCTCAAAGCCCCCTTGTGTGAACTTTTTTATCAAAGAAGTTTTCCCTACCGTTCCATCCCCAATCACAGTTATTTTAAAAGTAAATTTCCCCATTTTTGATTCAATCCTCAACTTTTTTATTATTGTGGTTAATATTACTAGAGTTCAATTAATATTTTGAAAAAGACATATAATTAACTTATAATTATCTACTTTTTTTATTTAAAATTTTAGTTTTTATTGATTTTTATCAAATCCATAGATTTCTCCAAGTGTAAGAGCTTATATCATTATACTCAAAGTACATTAAATAAGGTCGAGACGACACAAAGATTAAATATAAACTTTTAATAATTAGTATATTACAAAACTGTTATAATTGAATAAATATTTCAATAGAACTAAATTTATTGGTGAAATCTTAGTGGGAATGCGATCTGATAGTAATTTAGAAGTGTTTTTTGGGCTTTTTGGCATGTTAGTATCGGCTATTTTACTAATTATAACTGCTTTTCTCACGCCTGACTATAGCCCTTTAAAGGATACCGTTAGCGCTTTAGGAGATAAGGCACTCAAATCGTTATTTAGTATTAGTTTTGTCATAGGTGGCTCATTATGTATCCCCTTTTACATTTATCTCGAGAGAGAACTTATAGAGATTAAAGAAAATATTAGAAGATTGGCAACTGGAGTATCAATCTTTACTAGTGTGTGCGTCGCTCTTGTTGGTATAATCCGTGATGTATCATGGGACTCATTCATGTTATTCCACACATTTGTTGCAGGGGTTGCTTTTATTGGTTCTGGCATATATATTGTCCTCTATAGCATTTTAATGTATAATGTTCCTAAGGCAAAAATGTATAAAGGTCCAGCTTTTAAGAAATATCTAGCCTACTTCGGATTTGCGACTGGTGCTACCTTGGTAATTTTTTTAATCACATGGCAACCTTTAATAGAATGGGTATTAACATTATTTATCTATTCTTGGATTATTATGACGGCGTTTCAAATAATTTCATCAAAATTTTTTTCCTTTAAAGATTCTGCATTGTATTTTAAACGATCTCAATTTCCAGAAGCACTCGAATTATTTGAACAGGCACTTAAGGTCCTAGAAAACGTAGAGATGAGTGAAGCACCAATAACTGAAACTCTGAAGGAAAACATCGAATTTCTTAAGAAAAAATTGGAAAAAAAACCCAATAAACTTAATGGGAATTAAATAGTGAGCATCTAAACTTAAAAAAAGATAATCAATTAGATAATCATTTGATTAAAATGTAAAATCAGTTTCAAAAAATAAAAGTTTAATATAAGTATTTTTATTAATCAAATATATTAATATTAATAAAACTCAAGTATATCAATTTCAAATAATTAAGATATTCAAACTTTGAATGGTATAAGAAAGTACTATAATTATAGATACTACTTAGGTTAATCTAATCAACTGAGATGGTGAATGGGTAAGATTTCGTTAAAATCATTTATATATAAGGTGGTTGTAGTAGGCGACGGTGGAGTAGGTAAATATTTTTAAACATTTCGTTTAATAACCTACAACCTCCATGGTCCTTCGCTATTGTGAGAACGCATTTAAAGAAAATTATATTATGACAATAGGTTCGAACTTTTCTACTAAACAGGTGGAACTAGAAGATTATCCTAATTTTACTATTAAACTTCAACTCTGGGATTTGGCGGGCCAGAAACACTTTAGTTTTGTTCGTCCACCCTTCTACCGAGGGGCTTCTGCAGTTATATGGGTATTTGACCTCACTCGACGTAGCTCTTTCGCCAGTATGCATGGCTGGCAAGATGAAGTGGAAAAAGTCGTTGGCGCAAAACCAGGTATATTAGTAGGAAATAAATTAGACCTTGCAGATGATGGAAAAAGGGAGGTAAGTGCTACTGAAGGTGATTCTCTAAAAGATGAGATAGGAGCTCTTGCATACTATGAAGGCAGCGCAAAAGAAGGGACTGCTGTAAATGATGTCTTTACTGAAATTACATTATCAATATTAAGGGCTTCAAACAAAATTTAATTTTAAGAAAAAGCGCCTAAGTATTTTTTTATACAAATGACTATAGAGATTTTAAAAGGCACCAAAAAAATCTAATTTTTTATTTGTCATAAACATTAAATTAAAATTTTGGAAAGGATTTTGTTATTATAATTATTATAATCATCTAAAATCGTAATTTTTAAAATATTAAATTAAAGAGAGAAAATAACATGTTTGGTGGGGGATCACGACAATATGATCGTGCTTTAACAGTATTTTCACCAGAAGGACGACTATATCAAGTAGAATACGCTCTCGAGGCTGTCAGGAGAGGTACAATTGCTATTGCTGTTAAATCAAAAGAAGGTGTTTGCTTAACAGCTCAAATTAAAATTCCGACAATACTAATGGACGCCGATTCAATAGATAAAATTTTTCAGGTTGATGAACATATAGGAGTTGCAATATCAGGTTTACATGCTGATTCGCGTACTCTTATAAATTATTCAAGAGTTCAATCTCAATCATTCAGACTGACTTATGATGAACCGGTTCGATTAGCCATGCTGGCAAAAGCCGTTGCTGACTTAACTCAGCAGTACTCACAATTTGGCGGTGTACGCCCCTTTGGTTGTGCTCTTTTCTTCATCGGAATCGATGAAGCTGGAACACAAATTTATACAATATCTCCCAGTGGTATTTATCGTTCATTTAAAGCCTATGCACTTGGCAGTGGTGAGGCGACTGCTCGAGAATTTTTAAAAGAAAATTATAAACCTAATCTATCCTTCGAAGAAAGTATGAATTTGACCTTAAAGACCCTCAAGGAGTCTGTCGATGAGGATCCAACAAAGGAAAATACTCGATTAGCATTTATCAAATCAGAAGACAAGAAATTTCACATGTGCAATAAAACAGAAATAGAAGCATTTCTTAACAGAATAGAATAAGATCTTTTATAATTTATTTTAACAAATCTTCTTTTTTGATTTTCAGTTTCTTAATGTCCTACTAATGACTTTAGAATAAAAAAAAAAGGAAGTTATAAGATTAAGTTACTGTAATGAATTTTTCTTCAGAAGTATAGATAATAATGTCATTAACGATTAAGGTCCATTTATATCTAATAATAATATCCGTCCTTGTACTATTTACAAAGCCATTTAGGATAATCCCTTCTCCTGAGAATAAAGTTGTATTTACCAAGGTAAAATGCATACCAGAATAAGCTCCGTAAATAAAACTAGAATTTCCTATAATTGTACTTGGAGGAACCAAAATTGAAAAATTCCCACCACCTGCTCGGAAGAGAGATAAATTTACTTTAACATTATATCCTTCAGCATCAATAGTTTCATTAAAATTTTCAAGTTGAATTCTGAAGCTCGCTAGATCATCTGGTAATGTTATTATGTTATCAATATCAAATTGGTAATATATCGCAAATCTTTTTACTTCAATCGTGATCCTATTTGTTGTAGCATTTCCAAATTCGTTTGAGGCTGTTATATAAAACTCATAACTTCCAGTATCTATTCCAGAAACCGTATAAGTTGTTTGGGAATCAGGTAAATCACCTGCAAGCAGCGTATCGTTCCTATAGACTGTATAAGTTTCAGCGAATTTTGATTGAGTCCAATTTAGTTTGAATAATCCGTCTATATCAGGATTTCCAGCATCAGATGTTAAAGTAAATGTTCTTGGTCCAAAATTACCTAATGCGTCATATGCCTCATCGGCATCACTTCCATAACCTACCTGTCTAGTAAAAGCTTCTACAAAACCTGCCAGTTTTAATTGTTGTAAGCCTCCGACAGTACTATATGTAGGAATATAATAATACACTGAACCTCCAAGAGGATATAGTAACGTATTTCCCATTCTTGCGTTCGCGATTAAGGAGATTTCTTGAGTCGCTTCGGTTTGATATGTATCTCTAGCAGTTTTAGGCCCAATTAAATTTTCAGTAGCATTTCTAGTGTGGTAGAATAATGCTTCACCAAAATTATCACCATGTCTAACTACGTACATTCCTGCTAACGTTCTGGCTTCTGTACCTCTGTATTCCACTAAATCAAGTCCAACAAATTCAATACCATTACCTAAATCTGTTTCAATATAGAATAGATCTCCGTTTTCGGGTCTTTCATGAAAATCATCTCCCCTTTTCCATGTTTTTAACTCTTCTACATGGTATACATAATTTGCCCTTAATTGTGCTTCAAATAAGTCTTCTGGATATCTCAATTGATTTTTAAGCCAGGATGGGACCTCGCCCCAATCGTATCTGTTAAGATAATATTTCCATACATCATACATTGGATCAGCTTCAGATTCAATTAACGCGGGATTTTTATAAAAAGTCAATTCGCCATTTATTACATCCACTACACTAACCCCCAAAAATCGTAAGAGTGGAGATTTTGAATATGAGCCGATATCTATTGAAGTATATATTGAGACAACATAATACATTTTTCCATTTTGACTATCAAAAACTAGGTAGGGATCATTATCAATCGTCAACTGAGGTAAAAGGATTGATTGTACACGATTTTTTACGTTTCTGTTAATTAAATACTGGTGGGCTCCTCCTTCAAAGACGTATCCAAACCCCAATCCGAGACCTATATTGAACCAAAAATCCTCTAAACCTACGAGACTTCCGTCTGGGGCAGCTTCATATACGTAATTATTGTTTTCGATTTCACCGGCCCATTCCGTACCAAGCAAGATGTTATTATCATAAGCACCTAATCCTGGCAGAAATCCTTGCGATTCTAAAAATCGTTCACTTTCACTTTCGCCAAAAAAGATTGGATAATCCTCAGCAATATTAAAAATTGAGGTAACGTTAACTAATTCTCCTGTAGAGGTATCCATTGCCAAGAACCCTTCTACATGGTCATATAATTCAGTATTTGTTGCAACCGGATCATCAGAAAATTGAGATAATCTAATTGTTTTTGGAGCTACCCAGTATTCCGTTCCGTTTAAATATACAATATCCGAGTCTGCTAAACCTTCATATGTTGTACCTATTTTTGCTGCTAAACTCTGGACAGCAAAGTATTGGTCAAATTGTCTTATTTGATTTATCATTTGAGTATCATTTTCAGGAGATGATGATAAGGTGAAATTACTAATAGGTCTTTCTTCAAACATATCTAATCCTGCGGATGCACGAGTCCACATAATTTCTCTATTGATCTTTCTATCCCATTCATATTCAGAATAGACTGCGGTATTACTAATTGTGATCATCGGGCCAATACTAATCATTACAGGAATTAAAATAAGAATTACCAAACCTCCTACAAGTACTCCAATTCTTATTTGCTGCTTTCTTAAGAAAATATTCTTTTTTGGATTTCGGGCTATTACTTTACGACCTACTATGTATGCGGGTATACTTGCTCCAATTAAAATGAAGAACGCTAGTAACAATGACCACATTTGAATTAGATGGATCCCATTTAAAGGAAAGGTAGGTAATGAAAAGAAAAGGGCTCCAAAAATCAATCCAGAAAGTAATAAAGCATTTGTAAGAATTTTATAATCATTTCGCCTCAAATAGTAATTACTTACAATGTTTAATATGATTCGAAAACCACAAATTGCAAAAACATAATAAATTAGTGGAAGATAAACCCTTGCATAGACGAAAATGAATTGAATATCAATATTCGTCTGATTTGAGAGTACATCAAAAGCATCAAAGAAGATCATTAGTGGTGCGATCTCATATTCTTGTAGTTCAATCAAATACATCATCCAAGAAAAGCTGCCATCAAAATCAAGTATCATACCAACCAAATAAAATAAGACAAATCCTGCTGTCCACCAAAAAATAAGTGCTTTTAATCGTGATGGTTTACCAAATCTTAACTTAGTTCCAATTATTGCTAAAAAGTTTTGATTAGGTGGTAAACTCATAATAATGCATCCAATGATTGCACCCATTAATGCCGTCTTATTAAAAAAGAAATTAATTGACCAGAAGTTTAAGAAATAAAATTCATAAAAATTCACTTTAGTATTAATATAATTCACTTTACTATCATAAAGTTGAGCATTGAGTCTGATAGGTCCCATCCAAGCGGGCCAAAACCAGACAATAGAGAGGATAACAACAACAACAATAATTACAGGAATAATGTATTTTAGATATTTTCCAATTTTTTGCTTACCTCTAAAAATATCAAGTTGTGGAAATCTTCTCCTAGGGGGTGCTCTATCTGCATCCAAGATTTCGAAATCTCCCCGCTC